>OGXO01000938.1_pt1 | contig 16313 bp, 29 predicted proteins | sample 1576321 | NCBI WGS metagenome assembly OGXO01 (sample SAMEA3541568, study PRJEB24748) | human gut metagenome | biome: human gut; feature: human-associated habitat; material: faeces | place: China | collected 2012 | reverse complement strand
TAATGTATATTTACACAGACAAAGAAAAGCACCCCACCCGTAGGCGAGGTGCTGTTTCTTGAGTGTGAGTGTGAGTGTGCGCTATGTGTGTGTGTGTGTGTTAAACTTTCTTCTTAGAAATGATAGTAGGAACACCCTTAGCGTTCAAGTCAGCAGCGTACTTTTCAGCATTCTGCTTGCTCTTGAAAGCGCCCGTCTGAACGGTGAACAGTTCGCCATCTGGAGCAATTGTATCCTTGCCGCCCTGCGGCTTCGTTCCGGCATCATAGAACGATTGAACAGTCTTTTTGAACTGCTCCCAGCTGTACGGCTCGCCCTTGCGGATACGGCGCGGACAATTCTTTCCGCTCCAGTGGTTATGTTGCACCACGTTTGCAATAGGAATTTTCCAGTCAGACATTAGCCGAGCTGTAAGCTCCGCTGCATTGTCCGTAGCTTTGCGCAAATTGCTTTCAGGATTCTCGCAAATCTCAATTGCAATGCTCTGCAAGTTGCCAACACCCCCTGCACCGTCTCCGGCGTGCCATGCGATTTCTGAATCAGGAATCAGCCGGATGATTTCGGAATCGTCCACCACGTAATGATACGAAACACTCTTGTTCTGTCCACCGTTCACGGTCATATAGCTAGCGTGACTACGCGCGCCCGCGCCCTTGCTCGTGTTGGCGGTGTTGTGAATCGTGATGAACTTAGGAGACATCGCCCTGCCCGGACGGGCAGCTGTCCCCTTTCGGATAAAGATTTCAGTAAGCTTTACCATTATTTACCTCCACTTTCAAATTTATAAAAACGCATAAGCGAATTTATTAACATCAATCTCGAACACATTCCCGCGCTTCTTCACGCGCTTAACTTCGCAGTCAAGAACTCTTGTTGGGATTTCGCATGCCCTTGTGTAAAAGTGTTCAGCGTAACCGTTATCGGTTTCAAGGCTAATCATAAGAGCGTCATAGCCTGCAAGGACTTCAACTAAATTTTTCAGCAACATTTCATTTACCTCTTTCTAAATATCATCAAAATCTTCATAGTAATCGTCAAGATAATTTTCCTCAACAGGCCATGCTATAAAGAATGGGCAATCATCACATGTGACTGTGATATCATCCTCATAGTAGCAATATTGCATGATACACATAATATCCACCCTATATTTTTAGTGATTTTACGTCGAACAAACCCACGTCCATTGAAACAATCCCGTTGTAGTTCGCCCAGTAACCAGAATCCCAGATTTCAAAATGGTCTAGTGCCGGATAGCTTGAGCGGTAAAAGCGGCTGTTATTGAAGTAAATCCAGCCGCCGCCATCGTTACTTGTGGGGAATATTCTCACCCGGCCATCTGCGAACAGTACAGACGAAAGAACCAACGTCCATTCATCCGTCGGTGTAGGACCGGGAGGTGGGTCAGGAGGAATGCCGCCCCCACCACCGTATACCGTTTCATAAGTGCCGACAGCATTCGGTATACCTGTTATCAAAGAGGGGTCTTGCAGTGTGCCCCACGCTGTTGCCTGATACTCAACGTGAACATGAGGCCCGCTGCTGTTGCCCGTGCTTCCCATGACTCCGATAACGTCTCCCGGAGCCACGGTATCGTCAACCGCCACGCTTCGGCTTGCCAGATGAGCAAATAAACTGCACGAGCCGTCCGAATGCTGAATCTGAACAAAGTTCCCGTAGCTTGCATTTCCTCCGCTGCCAAACTCTGAACGTAGCACCGTGCCAGCAACCAGAGCGCGAATATAAGCAGGGTTCGTGTACACAACAATATCTTGCCCCCGGTGCGGGGTTCCGTCGCTGTACGAGGGCCATGTTGCCGTGACCTTTACAGAAGTGCCCGTCGTTAAATAAGTGCTATAAGCCATTTCATCACCACTTTACAAAGAATGTTTTCTTAACCATTGCTTCCAACTCCGCTTCCGTGCGGCTCGTTATCTCTCCAGCTTCACGGATAATGTTAAGTGCGAATACAAGCTTATTCGCAAGCATGAAGTTATCCTCCATGTGCACTTCGTCTTTCGGAAAGAACCGTTTCAGCATCTCATATTGCAGATACCAAGCATCGATGACTTTCTTCTTTGCCATGTCAAATCCTCCATTTCATGACTTGCATGATGTTGTTTTTAATGTTCATCGTCTCAAATCGTAGTGCGCCTTGCTCGAACGGCTCCACAACCCACCGTTTGAACATCGACTTGTTAGCTGTCACAAGCAGCATGTTCGGCCTATGGTCTTTCGTTGTCAGCGCGTAGGTGAAAGCCGAGGGGTCATACTTTTCAGATACCCACACACGACCCTCCTGCATGTCTGCCCAGACGCCGAGATTTTGCCCCATATAAACTAGCGTCATAAAGGTTCTGGCGTTCTTGCTGCGCGGCTCTATGAATGTGTTATCGTCAAGGTAGAAAGCGTTGTTGATGATGTGTTCTCCCTCACTCGTTCCCATCACCAGCTGCCCTAACCGTGTAGCCTGTTTTGCTTTTACGAACTCCGGGTTCACAACGTTCTCAACAAGAATGAGATTGTTCTTTCTCCATATCTCGCCCGGTTTCGGCATTTTCAAGTCATAGTTGAGGAAGTAAGGGTTTGTAATCGAAATTGCGTTCGCCATACAGAAAACCGTTACATTATCACGCATTCGGATTATCGTCTCAAGCTGGTTTGTGAAAGCTGATATTTCATTCTTCAAATAACGATAGCTGCCAACCTCTATCAAAAATTCGTCAAACCCTATCAGGGTAATGTCGGGATAGCTAATCGACTTTTTGCCCGCAGCAGTGCTAAGCGCGAATGACTTTCCCGCTACTTCACCGTTGATGAGGAAGTACCCACCTTTTTCCTGCAACTCCAAGTCGGGAAACGCCGGGGCGATATCGTCAAAGAAAGTTGGGAGCGTGCTGTCAAGCTCTGTCTGGTATCGCCGGATATAGGCAAACTGCCCTTTTCCGTTCATGAATCTCTCAATTGCCATTTTCTTGAATCCGTATGTTTTGCCGCCGCCGCGGTTTCCAACGATGAAGTTAAGAAACCGATTATAGGACATGGTGCGGCGCATATCCCAGAATATATTTGAATCCATCTAATAACCTCCATTGGCACCGAAAGAGGGAAACGTCAAGTTTGTTAAACCCGCGACTCACCCGCGCGTTTCACCGCGTAACATCGGGATTATTGTTAACGCTTCTTTCTCTTCCGGGCCTACTACTATTATACCACTACTTTATGGTAAAGTCAACATCTTTTAATATCGCGCCGCCCTCAACATTATTATGCAGCAATTTTCCCTTAAACGCTTCGCCCGTCCGGAAATTTTCCCAAGTCACATATTTGTAACATCCGCTGGACATTCCCGCGCATGTCACTTTCAGGAATGTTTTCACTCCGTCAAAAATCGTGCATCGGCTTCGCGTCTCTTCATCGGCGAACAGGCTATCATATTCCTCATCGCCTACAATTTCAGCTTCACAATAGCATTTCTGGTGTAAGAACTTCCCTGCTACAAAGTCGCTTTCGTGTGCCCACTTGCCCAACTCTGTATCGGAGGTTTCGATAATCGTCTCCACGTCCTCAACGGGCAGCAGTGTGTGAATACTATCCGTATCGCTGTAGATATACATGTCTTTTCCGTATTTATTAATGCTCAAATCCTTTATCGCTTGACTCGCCCGGATAGTAACCTCTCGGGCGTAAGATGTGATGAACGCGCCGACCGGGACATATATCGGCTCTCGTTCTTCCTCGGGTCCCAGCGTGTACTTTACAACACTATTCAAGCGGTCAAGGTACGGTTCTTTGCTTTGCACTTTCGGATTCAGGCTGAATTTTCCGTATAGGCTATTCAACATCAGCTTAGCCAATGACCTCATGGCAGCGTTTTTCGTTTTCGTGCTTTCAATTTTAACTGCTGTCCACTTATCAATATAGTCTTTGAAAAGGTCATAGGCGCCCATGAACTTGAATCCGTCAAGATACTCGATGTTGTAAACTTCGTATTGTTCAAAGAACAACTTCAAGTCAATGTTGGTGAGGGTCATTTCTACTATTTCGTCCCCGCTGTCTGAAAGATACTGCGTGGGGATGAAAGCCAGATTCCTCTTTATCTGAATAGTAGGGATTTTCCCCGGTCTTAGCTCGAACTGACACTTTATCCTCTGGACGTAAAGAGGATACAACACATCTTCCTGATACTTTCCGGTAAACCGCTTCGGCACACCGAAAGGCATCATCTTATAATACATAACAGAGGGATACAGGCTGTTCACGTCGAACACATGTCCGTCAAAGACTTCTTTCTCTGCGAATGCAGGATTCAAATATGTGAATCCACCCTTGTATGCATAGCGGATTTCCTTATCGTTCTCCGGTACGGGGAACATCTTTTTAAATCGTTTCTTTCCGAATATCGTTTTAAAGTCGTGAAAGGCGTTGCTGCCAGCCGTCATCTTCTTTAGTCCCTGCTTGAACAGGACAGCTAGCGCCATTGCAACTATTTGAACATCGTTTCTTAAATAATCAACTTCTTCTTGCGTGAGTTCGTGCCCTACTGGTCGCTCTGCCTTGTAGTCTATTTCGCCTTTCATTATCGGAAGCCCGAAACCCTTTGCAATCTGCTTTACGCTGAAATTCAGTATTTTCAAGCTATCCAAAAAAGTGACTTCTTTCTTATCATCCCTGCCGCCATCCTCAAAGCACACTGTGATACTGTAAAACATGCCCATGTCGGATATTAGCGTCTTAAATTGCCCTTGCTTTAGATTCCTGTTGTCTGTCCACTCGTACCCATGAGTAAACAGGTAGAACAGAATAAACTGGCCATCGAAACGCAAGTTGTGAAAATAGAGCGTGTGGCTTTCTTCGCTGCCAATCAGCCAATCGAAAAGCCAGTCTATGCTGTTACCGTATATGAAATTGTCAGGATTCGCTATTTCACACAACCCTGTCGCCCACACTCTTGCGGGCGCTTCTGTTGTCGTTTCAAAGTCAGCTGTTAGAATCATACCCGTATTGTCCCCATCTCGCAAGAATTCTGTCCAGGAACATTTGTTGCTCATAGTATTCGCTAAGATAAAGTGTGTCAATGTGTAAAAGAGGGTCAGCGAAAACTGCATCATATACTTCTTGACCGGTCATCCCCCTGATAGCGTTCTCCAACTTTCGGGCGGCTCTCTTCCCCATCTCATTTTCTGCCGCTTTCAAATAATTTCGCTTGTAGAGTTCTGACTTGCTGTACCGGTCTGCATCTGTGTCAAGTCGGCTGATAAGGTTAATAAACCTCTTTATTTCCTTGTTAGACTTATTCAGCGGGTTGTAATCTATCGGGTCAAGGTTCTGTCTCTTTATCTCTGTTTTTGTGGCGTTTGTGTTTCCCTCTTTCCGCGCTTCTTCTGCCCGCTTTGCTCTGGCAGCGTTGACATGCTCAACACCCTCTTGCGCCCTGATTAAATCCAGCTTTGTTGTGAAGCTGTTTTCCGTAGGAACGAAAGTGAATGCGTCCGGCTCGGCAGCGTGCGAGACTGACCGCATGAAGTATTCCAGGTCATCCTTGCTTGCGATATTCTTCTTAACTTCCCCTAGCACCAGCTTATCCGGTAGGTACTGTGCCAGTTGGGCGGGGGCGGTCTGTGCCGCCCTCTCCACTGCCCGATTGAATCGTTCTACAGCGTTTCTGACGTCTTTCGCGTCACGTTCTCGCCCTGTAAAGTAACTTCGTTTTGCCACAAAATAACCTCCTCACCGGCGCGGATATAACAACCGCGCTTCTCAATTTGAAAGTAGTAAGACAAAAGTCCCATTGTTTCGTTGTGCACTTCAATGCCCAGCATGTTGGAAAGTTTCTTGTCGATGTTCTCGATATGGTCCTCAACTCCCAGCAGATACCTCTGCAAGTTGCGCAAGCTGGAAAAACGCAACTCAATTTCCTTGTCAAGGTCTCCCGTGTTGAATATAAAGATGCTTTCCCTCAAGTCGTAGTAGATGCCGTTTCGTGTTGCACCCATTATAGCCCCTCCTTATTTGCTCCCGCCCACTGTTCAGCCATGGCTTTTGCAATGCCGGGGAATGTTTTACTTCTCAGCTTCGCCCTTTCTGGACTAGGTGGGAGATAATGCAATCTCTCACGCTTATTTTTAGGTAGCTCCATCATCTGGGCATAGACATTATTTGTCGGTTGTAACAATGGGAGCCCTTTCAGCCATAAACAGGTCTTTTTCTGTTCCATGTGACCGTATTCGTAAGGCTGTACTATCTGGCTCGGTTTCTTGTAAATGGTTGACATTATGCCTACAGGATTTTCGATAGCAATCCGTTCACATTCTGCGTTTACAAACAGCATAAAGAAGTCAATGGCCGCCTGTTGCCTACCATCCTTTCGTTTCTGTTCAAACCATGCCGCACCGCTGACCGCAAGATGAGTACAGGGAGGAAATGCGATAATCATGTCCCAGCGTTGTTTTAACAGCGGTGTTACATCTTCTTGCAAATGCCACTCTGGGTGCCCTCCGCTACAGGGTTCAATGTCGCAACTGAATGCTTCATGGCCTAACCTCCGAAGCTCTTTTGTCACTGCCTGGCTTTCTTCGCAAGCCACTAAAACTCTCATAGTTAAAAATAGGCCGGGGCGTTTATTTACCCCGGCCATCTCCTTTCATTTATTCAGTGAATTTTTACTCGAAGTCGACTACCATAATTCTAGCGCCGACGCTGTCCCCGTACTTGTAGCAGCTGATGAAACCGGATTTCACGGTGATTTTGTTCATTCCCTCGTCAAAGTCTGCCAGGTCTACATTTTTTCGGAAATTAATGGTATAAAACATTCGACTTCCGTCAACGTCTTTCACACCGGTTGAAGCGAAAAGCTTCCCATTCTTGTTCTTTTTTACCCAGAATACCAGCTCGCCCTTTACATCGAAAACGGTATCCACGTGCACTTTTTTCTCGGTATTCTTATTATAAGCCATGTTAGTTCCTCTTTCTGCCCGTTAAGCCGTTAGCCCAGCTGATAAAATTTTATTTGGACGAGTGCGGTTTACTCTTCGACTTCGGTTGCGATTCCAATGAAGTCTTCAAGGCTGCAAGTGTAGGTCTTTGTCTTGGGCCGCAAGTCCTGCACAACTACAACGCCCTCCAGCGCAAGTTCCCTCTTGATGATACGTGCGGCTTTCGTCTTGTCTTTCAGTACCTTGTCGATGATGAACTCATCTTCTTGAATAATCATGGGGACGGTGCCGCTCATGTCCCACTCGATAAAGCGGGCGGTAGTACCTGTGGTGACGGTGCGCGTAAACATTTTACTCATTGCTTTGTCTCCTTTTATTTAATGTGGTGAAAAGGCCACCAGAGGGCTTTCGCCCTTTCGCCGGGTGTTACAGGCTCTTCAGTGGAGTTCCCCGGCCTTTTCACTGCTATCAGTATACCATGTTTTAAGGTCGTTGTCAAGCATTTTCCTCAACTTATTTTCCGGATTTCTTCAAGCCTTTCTACAGGCACGTTCAGCAGTGCAGCGAGCATCTGCTGCATCCCGCGCCTTGCGTGAAGCACATTATTAGCAAGGATATACCCACCATCATTTTTGAACACTTCATACTTAGCTGATTCAAGGTCAATCATTTTGAAGCACAACTTGATGTCTGCATTACTCATTTTCGCCCTCCGTCTGTTCGCGGTTCTCAATGACAGCTTCCAGCGCTTTTTTACCTCCCGTAAGCCATGACCTGTACATTTTAGTTGCAAACTGTTTAAAGTCTGCATCTTCCAAATCATCATATTTCAGATTCATTTTCAAGCACCCCATATTCAGCGCGGAAACAGTTGTTTCCAGCATTCTTTCTAAATAGTCGCGAGTGATAAAGTCGTACGCTTCATCCAGCAGCGCAACAAACGCTTCATTACTCATTTTCGCCCTCCATCTGTTCACGGTTCTCAATGGCAGCGTCCAGCGCTTCTTTGCCGCCCGCAAGCCATGCCCGATAGAGTTCAGTTGCCCACTTCTTGAAGTATGCCCGGTACAATTCAGCTGCCCACTTCTTGAAGTCGGTTTCCTCCCACTCACCATAGTTTTTATTCATTTTCACCCGCCCCATATTCAGTGCAGAAACAGATGTTTCCAGCATTCTGTCCAAATAGACGCTAACGATGAAATTGTATGCTTCATCCAGCAGTGCAACAAACGCCTCGTTACTCATCGTACTGCACCCCCAGCACGTCAAAGACTTTCTCCATCATGTCGCGCTTGGCCTGTGCAATGCATAGCCGCTGGCTGCTCCATTGTTCTTGCAATGCCTTTTCCACGATATCGAGCCGGAGCTGATAGAGTGCTTGCAGTCGTTTCACTTCAAAAGTAGTCATTTATTTTTCCTCCTGTTATTGTTCTGGTCTTTCGCAACCAGAAGCATTAAAGTGATGTTTATAACCGAATAGCCAAGGAAAACCCAGCCCACGGCTTGGAGCGCTTCACCTGCTGTCATCGTTCGTACCTCCGTCTAATCTCGTGTATCGTCTCGTTGTATGCTATGATGTAAAGCATTCGGGTATTCTTTGGCAGACTGCGGAACACAGAGCGGCACTCAAAGATTTTGAATGAAAGCCGGTTCGCCATTTCCTCCAGCGTGTAATCGTCATACGCTTCAAAGGTCAGCCGGGAAGCGTTCTCGATGAAATCATCAAATTTTGTCATTTTCTTTCTCTCCTTTTCAGACAATCCGACGGCTGTAAAGTTCACGCGACAAATATGCAAGCGCATTCATAAGGTCGTCATAATCGTCTATCGTAACATCGGCTTTCAACAGCCACTTTTCAGCGCACGCGATTTTCTCATGCGTGTCGCAACGGTTTACAAGATCCCAGCACTGGGAAAGATTCAGGGGATGAATTTCTTTATTAAACATGTCTTTTACCTCCCATTGCTTTGTATTCTTTGATTAAGCGATTAAGATAATTTTCTACATATTCAAGTGTTTGAGGATTTAACACATCCGGGAATTTCACTTGCAATTCTTTCGCACGACTTAAATGAATCTTTTCCTCTTTTATCATTTTGTATAAACTGTTGAGATTCATGATTCCCTCTCTTTCTGCCCTCGTGACCTCCGGGGCGGGTTGCTTGTGTGTCTCTGTCTCTTTCACTGTCTATATTATAGCATGTTCTGCGCCCGATTGCAAGCCTTTTCTACATGAAATAGTGCACAAAGAATGCAAGAGAATTTTGGTTATTTTGCTTGACAGCATCACTTTCCCATGTTATAATGTATTATAGGGCAGGATAATAAAATAAGGAAAGGGGCGATAAAATGTCAATGGATGCCATTATCCAGTTAATTAACGGTGTTGGGTTTCCAATCGCGGCGTGTATCGCTATGGGCGCTTACGTCATGTACACAAAGAAAGCAGAAATTAAGCGCACAGAAGATGCCGACAAGAAAACGGAGCAGACACTCGGAGAAGTCAAAGCGGCCGTGGAGAATAACACAACGGTTATTAAGATGCTGGTTGACATTCTTCTGCAACGCAAAGAGAAAGGAGAAGACGAATGACAAGAGAAGAATTCATGGCGCGCCTTGAAACAATCTCCGGCGGCGGCGAGCCTGATAAGGTGTTCGGAGCCATGAATGAAATTAAGTCTTTCTACGACGAGTATGAAGCAAAGGCTGACCCCGAGAACGTAGTTATTGAGGGAAAAACCGCCATCCAGTGGAAAGACGAAGCGCTCGCAACGCAGGCGGCAATGCTTGAGCAAAATGATACATGGAAGAAAAAGTTTCATGATACGTTCTTTTCTGGCGCCGCAGAAGTAAAAGAGGAAGTCAAGGACGACGTTAAACGAGACGGCACCGTCCAGACTTTCGCACAATTATTTGAAAGAAAAGAGGGCTAAATAATGGCTACTACTCCTAAAACTGGTTTGAAGACTCCCGACGGCGTAGCCGTCATGTCCGCAATCGTAAACGATGAAACGTCCCCAGTCTCCGCTGCTTTCCGTGCAGCTATCCCCACTCCGGAACCGACAAACGAAAGCGTTCGTGCTATCGGCGCTATCATCAATCAGTACCCGGCGTTTCAGAATGAGTTTCTGAATGCTCTTGTAAACCGTATCGGCCGCGTTATCATCATGTCTCGCCTGTATGAAAATCCGTGGGCGATGTTCAAAAAGGGTTTGCTGGAATACGGTGAGACGATTGAAGAGATTTACGTCAACCTTGCGAAGCCTTTCACGTTCGACCCGCAGAAAGCGGAAACGACAGTTTTCAAACGTGAGATTCCCGACGTGCGCGCAGCGTTCCACATTCTGAATTATCAGAAGTTCTACAAGAGTACCGTGAGCAACGACCAGCTGCGGCAGGCGTTCCTGTCTTGGCAGGGTATCTCTGATTTGATTGGCCGTATCGTCGATGCTATGTACACCGCGGCGAATCAGGATGAGTTCCTGACAATGAAATACATGCTCTGCCGCGCCGCTCTTAACGGCAACATGACGGCAGTTAATACTCCGGCTATCTCTGCTGCCAACATGCATTCGCTCGCGGCCACGTTTAAGAGCTATTCCAATCAGCTGGAGTTCTTGAGTGCCGATTACAACGCGGCTGGCGTTGACAACTACGCCACAAAGGATGAACAGTATCTTATTCTTTCGGCTGACGCTGACGCTATCATGGACGTTGAAGTCCTTGCAAGCGCTTTCAACATGGGTAAGGCAGAGTTCCTCGGCCACCGTGTGTTGATTAACTCATTCCGTCCGTCTGCTGGTGAAATTGCCCGCATGAATCTGCTGTTTGCGGATGACACGTCTGGCAACTACAAGGCGTTCACGGAAACTGAGTTGGAAACTCTCGGCACCATTACGGGCGCTCTTGTGCATCGGGACTGGTTCCAAGTGTACGACAACTTCTTCAACTTTACCGAACAGTACAACGGTCAGGGTCTGTACTGGAACTACTATTTCCACAAGTGGAGCACGTTCTCTGTGTCGCCCTACATGCCCTCCATCGCGTTCACAAGCGCGGTCAACGACGTTGCCAGCGTGACGGTTTCCCCCGCTAAGGCTACTGTTGCCCCAGGCAAAAGCTTGCAGCTGAAAGCTGACGTTGTGATTACCGGTCTCGCTTCCACGTCTGTTGTGTGGACTATCTCCGGTCAGGCCAGCGCTAACACGGCTATCAGCCCGACGGGTCTGCTGGTTGTTGATAAGGACGAAACAGCTGCAACCATCACCGTGACGGCCACGAGCGTGGTTAACGGCACAAAGGCCGACACCGCGACTATCACCGTAAGCGCGTAAACATTATAGAGGAAACAGCCCCGTCCGGTTGTGGTGGCCGGGCGGGGAATTTCCCAGAAAGGAGACAACATGGTTTTTACACCTACGGGCACCGTTAGAGTGCTAAGGGGCGTTCCTCTGGATAACACCTATGAAAATACGATGGACTTCGCCGACAGAGCCGCGCAGCTTGCGTACTTTATCACAAAAGTAAAGTTCACGTTCACGAATCAGACGTACCAGAGAACAGAGGGAATTTTTAACGCCCCAGATGCTGCTGACCGATATTTCGACTGCAACTACCTCATGTGGCAGAATCCGGATTTCGGAAACAAGTGGTTCTACGCCTTTATTAATAAGGTAGAGTACGACAACCCCAGCAACACGCGGTTGCACTTTCAGCTCGACGTCATGCAAACGTGGCAGTTCGACTGGAGCTGGCGTGACAGTTTCATAGAGCGCGAGCATGTGTCGGATGACACGTTCGGAAAGAATCAGGTTCCGGAAAATCTGGAAACTGGCGAATACATTTATAACACTGGTGTGGTTGCCGGGTACGGTGATGTGGTGACTTTAACGCCGGGAATCGTCATGGGCGTGTCTGAACGGCTTGACGGGGGAAGCGCGGTTGCAATGCTCGATAACACTTTTAACGGCGTATCCTACTTCTACGCGAAGAAAGAAAGCGCTGATGACATGCGCGACTTGGTGGAGAAGTACAGTGAAGCCGGAAAGGGTGCCGCGATTGTCTCAATTTTCATGTATCCGCTGGAGCTGCTGGGCATTCTTGAAGCGTCTCCGGGCAGCGGGTGGATAAATTCAGATACAACACACCATATCGAGGGTGGGCAGTTGTTAGACCCGTTCGCTCCAATGGACGGAGTAACACCGAAAAACAACAAGACGTACTGCTACCCGTACCGCTGCTTAGAGGTTTACGCAAGCGGCATGGGTGCTAAAGAGTACCGCTACGAGATGTTCAAATACTATTCTGCCATGTTTACAGTGTTCAGCACACTCGGCGGCTCTGCTCCTATCGTAGCAGTTCCGAACTACTACAAGGGGCTTGACAAGGCACTGGATGATGGAATACAGATGGCGCCTTATCCCACGTGTTCGTGGATTAACGACAACTACAAAAACTGGTACGCGCAGAACATCCTCGGAATGAACTATCAAGTTTATGCGGGTGCTGCAAAGAGTTCAGTTAATGTCGTTGCTAATGCTTTACAAGGAAACATTGCTGGAGCGCTTGGGAGTGCTATGTCGGTTCTTGATACCGTGGGGCAGAATCTTGTTAGCATGGAGCAGCACAAAATCATCCCGGACAGCGCACAAGGCAGCACGGCAAGCTCTGCCAGTTACTTTGCAAACGGACAGCACTATCTCTACATGTTCCCACGTACTATCCGTCGTGAGTTCGTGCAGCGTATCGACGATTACTTCACGATGTTTGGGTACCGCGTGAACGAGGTTAAGCGGCCTAACACAAAGAGCCGGGAACGTTGGAATTATATCAAGGCCGGGACGGCGAACATCTTTGGCAGTATCCCTGTTGAGGACTTGGCAGAGATAAAAAGGATTTTGAAAAACGGTATAACATATTGGCACACGGACGTTGTAGGAAACTACGGCGGCGAAAATAGTATTGTATAGGAGGTGACACGATGCCTAAATACTCAAACCCCAGCTTGCAGCACAAGCAGTTTATGGAAAGTGCGCAGATGAATGACGCGACATTTTGCGACTGGTTCTATCGTTTTCAAGAGCTAGCAATTAACATGTTCAAATGGAACGGTTTGCCAGACACGATTGATGAGCGTTTTCTCGAATACACGCTTTTCTGTGACGGAATGGCGATTTTCTTCAAAGATAAGGAAATGGATGACTTTCTCGCGCTTCAATGCATGATAGGCGGGGAACTGAACGTTTATCGGATTCCCAAGTATCGCAGGGCTTACGCCGTGAACGGATACAACAAGGTTCTAAACCCGGATAACAGTGTTATCATCTTCAATAACTATCTCCGTCAGCCGTCTTTCCGCACGACACAGCTTTACGCACAGAGGGTTGCCGACATCGACCGCACGATAGACGTGAACGTTGCACAGCAGAAAACACCTACGCTTATCTTGTGTGAGGAAAGCCAGAAATTGACAATGATGAACGTTTACAAGAATTATTCTGGAAACATGCCTGTGATTTACGGTAATAAGGGCGGGTTCAAGGCTGAGGATTTCACTGTTTTGAAAACTGACGCGCCGTTCGTTGCCGATAAGCTTGAAGAATTGAAAAGAGTAAAAATAAACGAAGCAATGACATTCTACGGCATCGAGAACGACAGCACACCGAAAAAGGAAAGAAAAGTAGGCGCGGAAGTCACAAGCAACCTCGGTGAAGTCGAAGCGCAGAGAACAATCATGCTGAACGGACGCAGACAGGCGGCAAGGCAGATTAACGAAATGTTCGGTCTTAACGTGTCTGTTGAGTTTAACACTAATATGATTAACAACGTTCCCGTGGAGGAATATGACGGAGAAGATTATGTTGTGCGCCGCGAAGAAAACCTTGATTTGGAGGTGAGGTAGTGGCACGCTATACAGTTGAGTTGCACTCATTAGAGGAAGCGGGCTATGACTTGGGCTTGTCCATTTACCCTATCTTTGATGAAGATTACCGGCCAATCTTAAATAATAAAATCATTGAGCACTACGCTTTTCGGGAAATAGGTCTTGAAACTCCTGCCCTGTTTGCAAGGTTTATGTCCCGGAAAATGTGTGAAATAATGGTTTATTATAACCAGCTTTATAAGAGCGAGCTGTTACCGATTCAAGCTTTGACACGAATGGATTACACTGAAGAATATGACCGCGAGGGAAAAGCTGCCAGTGACAGCACAGCGCGGGCTGACGGAACGGGAAGTAGTCGAGATGTGTCAAGCAACACGCCGCAGGGACTTCTGTCGATGCCAAGCATTGAAAATGAGGTTTATGCTACAAACGCGATGATAGGAAAAACGACATCCGGTTCAACATCGTCGGCGAATAATACGACGGACAGCACCGACCACTATTTTAAAAAGATAGCTGGAAACAATGCTGGACGTACAGACGCGCAGATGCTTAAAGAGTTCCGGGAAACGTTCCTAAACATTGATTCACAGATTATTGAAGAGCTAGAACCATTGTTCATGCAAATTTGGTAAAGGAGGGAATTAGATGCCATGCAAAGTTAAATTCCCTATAATCCCCACGGCATACGATGCCGATTTAAGCAATGAAGAAAAAATAATCATTTTAATGGCGCAAGTGCAGGAAGCTGCTGATACGCTGGCTCGGCACTCGGAAGCGTCATACGAGTGGATAACGTTCTACGTTGCAACTCAATTATCGGTAATCCTGAATAGGCTGGATGAACTCGGTGTAAGCGTTTCAGGCCGTTTTGACGAAAGCGAGACGGCTATCGCCGACATGGTAGAACTTGTTTCTGCATATATGGATAGAGTTTTTCTGGTGGCTTACGAGAAAGCTAACCATCGCACAGATGAAATGACCAGCCGTGTAAACAAGCGACTCGATTCTATCCACTTGGATGATGTTCCTCTCCGCAACTTGGTTACAGGCGAGCTTGACCCTGTTCAATTTATAATCAATGATTTGGCTGGGCTACACCAGTCCGCGCCTACGGCAGAAGCGTTTGATGCTGCTGAATTAACAGCATCCGCATTCGATGACTTGCACTTGAGTGCATTTGCATATGATTTCACGGGAATTTAAGGAGGTGATGAGATGTATTGCGTTCCCCCTATCCCCAGCATGTCCCCATCTTACAGCACAGCTCTGACGTATGCGGCGCAGCTTTGTGAAATTGCAAAAGAGGTGCAGCGAATAACGGAAGAGATTCAAAAACTCCCCGGCGTAACAACCGAGTACGTGCAAGAGTACGTCCAAAGCCAACTTCTCCCGGTTCAGGCGCAGCTTGATGAATTAAGTCTTAGTGTTGACGTTCGGTTTTCTGCTCAAACCGCTCTGCTTCAACGGAGAGTTGACGAGTTGCGAGTTTATGCTGACACGCAGTCGGCCCAGGTTTATTTAAACGCTACTTCGTACACCAATGAGACCGAATTGTCCCTTACCAGACGAATCGATTCAACTCTAGCGCAGGGTGGCACTGTCCGAAGCCCTATCAGTGGCGATGTTATTACCGTACAGCAGGCACTTAACGAGTTGGCAGGTTTGCATCAGGGAGGTATTTCTGCTGGCTCGTTTGACGCGTTGGAGCTTACTGCGCAAGGCTTTGACTCAAAGAAATTGACCGCTTATAACTTTGACTATTCAGGCATTCCTGCCTAGAATATACAAGAAAAGGAGACAAATTATGCCTTTTACGAATAGCACCCCAAACTATGGCCTACCTCAGTATATCGCGACCGACAAGCCGACCTATCTCGGTGACGCAAATAGCGCTTACTCTACGATAGACACGCGAATGAAAGCTAACGCGAATGCTGCTGCTAAGAATGAAAACGATATATCTCTGCTTTCTGCTCGTGTACTAGCGAACGAGACAAGTACTTCAGTGAACACAGGGAATATTGCTAGCCTCAATACAGCCATTGAAGGCTGGGTAGTATCGCAAATAACTCCTGCCGCAGCGTTCTCAACTTCTCCTGCTGTTTACTTTAGCGCTAATAAGAAGCTAGGTCTTATGGAGTTTGAAGGATATTTGACAAAGGGCTCGGCAAATATTCTTGTGAATGATACGTTGTTTGTTCTTCCGGAAGGTTATCGACCCTCCACGACTCAGTATTATCGCGGCGGTAATATTGGTACTGGAACGAACACATCTGCACTTGTTTCTATCACAATTGCACCGACTGGTATTGTTTCAGTTTACGGTATCACTCCTCTTTTTGGTTCTGGAACCATCACCAATATGTCTATCGAGCTTGCCTTCTTCACGGCAGGGTGGGGGTCTGGTTTCCCGCCTGTCACTGCAATTTAACTCAACACAGCACCTCGCCTACGGGTGGGGTGCTTTTCTTTGTCTGTGTAAATATACATTA
>OGXO01000935.1_pt1 | contig 16328 bp, 16 predicted proteins | sample 1576321 | NCBI WGS metagenome assembly OGXO01 (sample SAMEA3541568, study PRJEB24748) | human gut metagenome | biome: human gut; feature: human-associated habitat; material: faeces | place: China | collected 2012 | reverse complement strand
TTTCAAGCTGTGCCAGCCATTTATCGTCAATGACCAGCGTTTTGACCTCCTCCTCTGTCAAGGTGGGGATGCGGGCGTATACGGCAGCGTCCAAAGCCTTGTCCCGTGTTTTGATGTCTTTTTTCAGGCTGTCGATACGTTCCTGAAGGCCAAGCCAGCCCTCCAGTATTGCCAATTCTTCGGCATAATGCTTTCTGTTGTGCTTATATTCCTTGATGAGCCGCTTGACGGCGGCCTTGTCCACAATCCTCTTGCTCTCGCTCGTGTCGGTGGCCTCTTCGTCGGCGTCCTTGCCTTCCTTCAGTGGAAGGAGGGTGTTTTCAGCCTCGTTGTCTTCCGCTTCCAGTGCCTCGCGCTCGGCCAGCTTGATGTTCAATTCCTCGCGCAGGGATTCCAGCTCGGCCTCTTCCGCGGCAAAAAAACGGGCCACCACCAATTCCTTGGGAGTGAGATCGCAAGCCCATCCCTTGTCGACCTCTTGCCCTTTCTTTTTGCCGGACTTGACGACTTCCACCACGCGCACAATTTCCGCCTGCCAGCCGCTTTGACTGATGCTGTAGCAATCGTCCTGCATGACGGCATCCCACAAATCCATGAAGCACTGATAGGCTGCATAGTTGTCTATAAGAGGTTGTTCCGCGTAATGGGCCAGCAGATCATTGGCGGTGCGCGTTCCCAACTCCTTGGGCGAATGCCCTTGGGCAAAGGCCGCAAACCTTGGGCGTTGTTTTTCACGCCAAGCGACAAAGTGTTGGGCCATACGGCGCATGAAGCCCGCAAATTCTTTATGCTCACGCACCGTTGTGCGAATCTGCGCGCTGTCCACGGCCAGCCGCACGTAGCCGGGCCTGTCTTCCGTCATGGGGGCGAAAAGCGTGTCCCGCAGACCGGGGCAGACCCTCCAGTACTCGGCAAGAGCGTCCACGTCCGCCACAGGAATGCCGCCACGCAAATGGCCTTCGATGTCCTGCCTGTCTTCGGCTTCCTGGCTGTCGATGTAGCGGGGAAGATTCAGATTGCAGCCGTTGGCTTCAATATCCGCATGACTGACCATGCGGGCAAAGCCCGGCACGTCCCTCTGCTTCAAAAACACATCCACGATTTTGTAGATGTCGCGGGCGCGCAGACGGTTCTTGGGGCCGTCCTTTATGAAGCCCTTACTGGCGTCCACCATGAAGATGCCCCTGCGCGAGGCGGCCTGCTCCTTGTCCAGCACCACAATGCAGGCGGGAATGCCCGTGCCGTAAAACAGGTTGGCGGGCAGGCCTATGATGCCCTTAATATAGCCGCGCTGTAACAGGGCTCGGCGGATGTCGGCCTCGGCATTGCCGCGAAAGAGCACCCCATGCGGAAGAATGCACGCCCCTTTGCCCGTGGGCTTGAGCGAAGCCAGAATATGCAGCAAGTAGGCGTAATCGCCGTTCTTCTCCGGTGGAACACCCAGTGTGAAACGGCCATAGGCGTCATTGTCGGGTATGAGGCCTGTGCTCCAGTCCTTGTCGGAAAAAGGTGGATTGGCCACCACATAGTCAAAGGTTTGCAGCGCCTCACCATTTTTAAACAGGGGAGTGGTGAGCGTGTTGCCGCCCTCGATTTCCGCCGTGGCATAGCCGTGCAGCACCATATTCATGCGGGCAAGGCCCTGGGTGGCTACGTCCTTTTCTTGTCCGTAGAGGGCCACCTTGGTGGGAGCCGCTTCCCCCACCTTGAGCAAAAGGGAGCCGGAGCCGCATGTTGGGTCGTAAACTGTAGTGCGGGCCGTAGTCTCGGCTTGGGCAATGCCGATGATGCTGGCCATGATGCGGCTGACTTCGGCGGGGGTGTAGAACTGCCCCTTGCTTTTGCCGCTCTCGGTGGCAAAGTGGCGCATGAGGTACTCATAGGCATCGCCCAGAATGTCATCCCCATCGGCGCGGTTGCGGGAAAAATTCAGGTTCTCAAAAATGCCGATAAGCTTGTCCAGACGATGCACCATCTCCGCACCGCTGCCGAGCTTGGCGGTATCGTTGAAATTGGCGAATTTCGGCAGGCCGTTTTCGGAAGCGATGGGTTCAAAAATTTTCTTGTTGAGCTGATCCCCAAGGTCAGAACTGCCTTTAAGGGCCACCATGTCGGCAAAACTGGCGCCGGGCGGAATGGTGATTTCAGCATATTCCCCTGTATATTTGTCGCTGATATATTTGACGAAAAGCAGAGCCAGCACATAGTCCTTGTACTGGCTGGCGTCCATGCCGCCGCGAAGCGCGTCGCAGGACTGCCAGAGGCGGGCGTAGATTGCGGATTTTTTCAGGGCCATTGGGGAGTTCTCCAAATTCTGACGTACTGTGGGACGGCAGCTTTTGCCATTGTTCCAGTCAGATTGATATATCGAAATTCGTCAAAAAAATCTTTTCAAAAGTGGCGGGTCAGCCTTCTGTATTACTAGGGTAGTTTTTCCTGCCAAGCTCGCATCATGTGCTTTGAGCGAGTTTCGAAAGGCTCACATGACCATGAGCATGCGAATCCTTGACAAAAAGGACAATGCACCGCAATTTATAAAATAGTGTTTCAGAACGAAAATATATCGGACTCACATCATGGCATATAACCCATTTAATCCTTGGCAGAACCAGCCTTCAGACATGGGCGCGTCCATGCAGGATTTGTTGCTGCGGCAGCAGCAAAGGAGCATGGCCCAGCAACAGGCTGGATCCAAAGCCCAAAACACGATGTATGAAATCGGCCGACTTATTTCCATGCGACGTAACAGCATGGGACTTTCGCATGAACAGCTCTCGGAGTTGTCAGGAGTTTCAGGATTTGAAATCATGCAGATTGAATTTGGCAATAGTAACTCTACGTCCATTGAAAAGCTTTTTCGTATCACGGCAGCTCTTCGTCTGGAGCTGAACATGTTCCCTTTTTAGGTGACTGCCAGTGCTTACCGTCTGGTACAACAAGGAACTGGTGGGAAAATTGTACCCGGTAGAACGGGGAAACATAGTGTTTCAATATGCCGCCTCGTGGCTGGCGAATGCTGGCAGTATACCGATTTCATTGAGCCTTCCACTGGTGGACGAAGCCTTTTCCACTGACCTGTCTACAGCTTTTTTTGACAATCTTCTGCCCGAGGAATGCCTCAGAGAGGCAGTAGCCCGTGAACGCGGCCTGGAGTCAAGCGCAACATATGCATTGCTGGAAGTCCTCGGTGCGGAGTGCGCCGGGGCTTTTGTCATTCTCCCCGCCCATGAGACGCCTGTAGAGGCCCCCTATAATTATACGCCGCTCAGCCAAGAGGCATTGACGCGCTATATTGCCCAGCTTCCAACGCAGCCGTTGCTTGGCGGACAGGAAGAGATGCGCTTGTCGCTGGCGGGCGCTCAGAGCAAGGGCGTGGTGCGAATAGATGTCCACATGGGATTTTCCCTTCCACAAAATGGCGCTCCAAGTACGCACATCATCAAGCCCGCCTCCATTCGCTTTCCAAATCTGCCGGGAAACGAAGTATTTTGCATGGGGCTGGCGGCACACATGGGACTTGAGGTGCCGCCTTTTTTCCTGACGTCGACTTTGCCTCAGGCCTTTGTGGTAGAGCGTTATGATCGAAGAATAGTTGGCGGTAGCATTGAACGGCTGCATCAGGAGGACTTTTGCCAAGCCCTTGGGCTTGCGAGCAGGAGAAAGTACCAGAGAGGCGCGGGCTCGGCTACGCTTCCCCAATGCTTTGCTCTGCTTTCACATTGTCAAAATCCCGCTGGTGACGTGCATAAGCTTTTGCAATGGGTGATTTTCAACGTGTGCATCGGCAATTCCGACGCCCACGCAAAGAATATTTCCTTGCTCTATGACGGGAAAAAACCTCGCCTTGCCCCCTTCTATGACCTTGTGAGCACGGCCCCCTACGACGTCAGCCAAAAGCTGGCCTTAAAAATAGGCGGTAAAAACGATGGAGATCGTCTTTACCACGGTGAGTGGAGGCGCTTCGCCGCTGATATTTCAATGGAATATGGCGCATTGACAAATGTGGGGAATGGCCTTGTCAGTTGCCTGCGAGACAGCATTGACGGGCTTGCAGGGGATTTCATTGCTCAGTACGGTTTTATCCCAGAAATTACAGAGATTGTAAAAACCATCAAACTGCGGACTACATTTCTTTTGCAAGAATGGGAAAAGTAATTCAACTGAGCCTCTCAGCCTGCTTTGTTTGAAGGAGGGAGGAGGTTGCCCATCACAACGCCTCCTCCAAATGTTCCTCTGCTATCTTCCTCCAGATTTCCAGTTCGTTCTGATGCCGAACTTCGTTATACGCTCCACAAGCGTAAAGGTTTTGCCTGCCCCCGGACCGGCGATAACCAGCAGAGGGCCTTCTTCATGGTTAATGACGGCTTGTTGTTGCGCTGTAGGCTTGAAGTCCATCTGTAATCTCCCAAGGCTGGAGAAGTAGGGAAAATCAGAACCAGAAGCGCACCTGCCCCGGCTTGGCCCTGGCGATTTGGGCGCATTGCGTGGCGGAGAGTTCCGAACCATCTTGCCGCATCCTGATGGTCAGGCTGGCTCCGTGGCTGAGACTGGAAGCAATGGCAATCAGTTCGGAAGCAGAATAGCCGTGCTTGCTCAGGTCCACAATAAGGGAACCGCCCGCTTGGGCGATCAGGCGGAGTTCACTGGTGCTTTTCTCCGCAGACAGGCATGGTGATGTCAGCAGAAGAGCGATTAGGCAGAGTGAGAAGATTGATATTTTCATGGCACATATCCATTGGTGTTAGCGTCTGTTGCGGAATTATGGTCGGCTGTTCAGCCGGAGCAACCATGTCTGGATTTCCATATTTTTTTCTGTCCAGTGTCGTTTGTATGACATACGCGGCCCCACTATCGGCCCCATGTCATAACGCTCGGCATCTTCCTCACACAGCCATGTCACTTTCTCCAGTTGCAGAAGATTGCCGATGGACCAATTTTTCCACGCTTCGTCATAGCTGAACTGTTGTCCGCGATAGATAGCTCCGGCCATGCCGCCAAAGATGAATCCGATATCCTTCTCTTCATGCCGAGCAAAAATGATCCGCGCCTCCTTGGTCGCCGCAAGGCGGCCAATCAGGGCATCATAGAATTCTTTTGCGGGGGATTCGGCTATGCCGCACTGTCCAATACCCTTCCAACTTGATTTTTCAACCAGCAGCATGCGCCGGTAAATTTGTGCGGCCTCCTCGGCTGATGCCGGGGAATGCCGCTCATAGTTGATGCCGCATTCTCTCGCCTGCCGAGCGGCTTTTCTGAGTTTGGCACGATGATTCGCTGAACGGCGTGAAAGAAAACCGTCCAGCCCACCCCGCAGAGAGGCGGCGCACTGGATCGAGTGTGAGTAATGGAAAAACGTAAACACACGGTCGAAACGACACAGCAGATCATGAGCGCCCCTGCTTTCAGGCCGGATGCCGCTGATGACAATATCCGGAAAGGCGGGTGCGTATTCCCTGGCAAAAGAGTCCAAAGCTTCCGCCAGCAGGTCGAGAGCGCTATTACCCAGTAAGGGACAGCCAAAAAACCAACTGGCCTCAATGGGCGTCAGGTAATTTTTTTCAGGGGAAAAAATTTTTTCAGCAAAGATAATGCATGCGTCGGATGCTGTCTTGAAAAAAATACGTCTCGCGGGGCTGAAAGCCTGATGAAAGGCCAGTTGCCAGGCGGGAGTGCAACAAAAGGGGTCGGCCTGCTCCGTCGTGACGGCCATCCGTTTCCAGAGAACGCATAGCTCAGCGAAAGCCGGAAAAGATTCAGCACCGCATTTCGGGGGAAGCGTCAGAAAGGCCATGTGATAGGCTCTCCAGTGTTGCCGGACCGGTGGAAGCGAACCTATTCTGTAGTATCATCCAGTATGTCAGCTTCTTCACCCTGGATATCGATAATATCCGCAATGGGAATTTGAGTGCCATCCATCATGACGAGACGCTGTTCAGATTCGTAGAATTTATTCACAACATCCGTTACCGTGATATAGGTCCCACCTGCTTTTTTAATATCCTTGCAAAAATAGGTTATAGATACTTCAGGCTGTGCAGCAGAACCGTCAAGAAGTCTCTGCAACCGCAGGCCAAGTATTTCCCTGGCCTGTTCATCAAGCTCAATTCTTTTCTGTGTAAGCCTCGCTGTTTCCCTGATGGCGGCATTATGACCGGTGAGGGCGGCAAAGGGGGAGAACTGTGCGGCCCTGTCGGCAATAGTCATGCATGGACGAGTAACGGATACATGGCGCGGAAGATTGATAATATCGTCATATTTTCCGGTCATGCCTTGTGCCCACCTATCTGCATGTTGCGCTCCACGGTGGTTGCTCCTTCCTGAAAATTCATGCCCTTCAAAATGGCGTTTTTGCCGTATCTGTCCCGAATGGCAAGCACAGCCTGTTGTCTGTTTCTTTCCCGCTGTAACTCCGCCTGCTCCTCTTCGTGCTTCTTCCGGACGACTAAGCTATCGGCGAACAGAGACAGCTGTTCCATACGTACAGGGCTTTTTGTATGCTCTTCGTCAACGACATGGTTGACCGTCAGAGTCAGCCGACGTACAAGCAGTTTTTTGTTTACAATCCGATCAAAAAGCTGAATTGCTGCTACGCTGAGAAGCCTGGCGGAAGATGTGCGCCGCTTCAGATTCAGAGTTCCATGTGCGTGCTTGGGAATGTCTCTGCCATAACGATCAGTAACAATCGATCCACGATAGCTGTTACGTTTTTCAGGTACAGTCAGGTTGGTAATATCGTAGCCAACTGTCAGTACAATCTGATCGGTAACAAGTCTTCTGTCCAGTAAATCAAGGGCCAGCAAATCGGCCATTTCTTGTACAACCAATCTGGCCTTATCAAATATGTAAGGGTCATGCAGCACCTGACCAGAAACAATACTGTTTGATGCGGGCTTATAAGCCTTGACATCGGCTATGGTGCAGGATTCCCATCCCCATGCATGGTCAATGAGCAATTCGGCATTGACGCCAAAAAGTTTATACAGCAGGGCCTCATTGCGTAAAGAACAGCGGGCGATATCTCCCATCGTTTTGAGGCCGTATGCCTCCAATTTGTTCGCGTAGCCTTTGCCTACTCTCCAAAAATCGGTGAGAGGGCGGTGTTCCCAGAGCTGACGACGGTAGGACATTTCGTCAAGTTCAGCGATGCGGACGCCGTCTTTGTCAGGCGGCATTTTCTTGGCAACTATGTCCATAGCCACTTTGCAGAGATACATATTACTGCCTACACCCGCAGTGGCTGTGATGCCGGTGGTCTTGAGAGCATCCCGCATGATGGTCATGGCCAGATCATGCGCGCTTTGCCTGTACATGCCGAGGTAACTTGTAACGTCGATGAATACCTCGTCAATGGAATAGACATGAATGTCTTCCGGGGCAGCGTACTTCAGATAAACACTGTAAATCCGTGTGCTGTATTCAATATACACTGCCATTCTCGGCATGGCGGTGATATAGGCAAGTGCTGCGCCCGGTGCGGCTCTGAGAACAAGATCGTCATGTGATTCGCAGGAGAAGGTACGGTTCGGGGCATTACATCTGCGTAGCGCGTTTATCTCCTGGACCTTCCGGCTGACTTCAAACAGACGCGGACGCCCTTTGATTCCATAGGACTTGAGAGAGGGGGACACAGCAAGGCAGATGGTTTTTGGCGTGCGGCTCTCGTCGGCAACCACCAAATTTGTCGTCAGGGGATCAAGACCGCGCTCCAGGCATTCCACCGAGGCGTAAAACGACTTGAGGTCAATAGCTATATAGGTGCGGGATGACATGGATTACACGATTTCCGCTGAGAAAAGGGGGCACAACTTCAGGGATGTCACACTTTCCTGCGCTCGTGCTCACATAAAGAAACTTATCTCTTGTTAAACACGATATGTGACTACGTTAGAATAATAGTCGAATCCTATCTGCGACATACTGATCGTTCTGTCCACAAGGTGAAAATTAGCCTGATCCATCAAGGGCCTGTTATCTTGTAAAGGCAAAGAGGCAAGATAATAGTGAGCTTCCTCAACGGCTCTGTTGGCATGGGCTATGGTATAGTTAATGGCGTCTATGGGGGTAAGCATGGGGAAAACCTCCTGCCACTGAGTAGTGGCTGACCACCACAGCCTAACAAGAAATCATAATGTCCGCTACCAGCCTGATCGTCCTGTTTTGGAGGGGAACGGCGCGCCATCCGGTCTGAGCATGTGGTACCGCCAGTTCAGCAAATCATCCCTGGCGTAGGCGACCTTCCTGTCGATGCACAGTTTGCAGTTTGGGCCTTTATCGATGGCGTCCGACGACTCATTGAGCTTAGGCATAAAATCATCTGGCCTATAAGCTGTTCTCGGAAGAAAAGAGGCGGATATACTTCTCCAGGGCAGCTACCCCAAGCTGGCGATCCGCTGCCGCATCTCCGGCACATTCTCGAATGATGATTGCCGCGAAAAGTTTTGAGAGATGACAATACTCATTCAGTGAGGAAATTGGGTACACCCGAAGTTACGTTGGCCGTCGTAGCCAAGCTCCTTGGTATAGGTTTTTGCAAGATAAGAAAGCTGGCGTAAGACGTCATGGAGACGGTCTATGTAGGCTTCATGCCCGGCATCTTTGCGTAACATCTTGCCGTTGTAGTCCTGTGAACCTCCACCAGTACAATGGTCGATACACCCCGCCACCGAGCATCCCAAAGTGCGGTCCCAGGCTGCTTCCACGTTGCGGAAAACGTGGCTGTAGGCTCTGACCTTTTGCCCATCGAGCAGCAAAGCACAGTGGAAGTGCGGATGCTTACTTAGGTGCTGTTCCCTGACCCAGATGTAACATGGGTCAAGCCCCCATCGCTTGTACTTCTTGACAACATAGGCGAGACAGGTAGATACGTCCCTGTTGTTGCCAGCCTTAACGTAGGCAACGGGATAGCGTATGTCAAAGCGTACTACGAGAACCTTAGAATGTTTCATCGTGTAATACTCAAGCAGAAGGAGTATATTGTTGTTGATATTGTTAATATAACCATATGGATACGCTCTTTGTATGTTATTCATGATGCCTATTGACATATTTCTCATTGTTGTTTCCTTGTTTGAGTGCTGTATGTATTATTTTAATCATTAGTTAATGACGCTGTGTTATTTAATTTATATTTATATAACTATTTTGTTTATTAAGTTTTATATTAAGTATTACATACCTCCTAATTCTATATTTATGGAAATTCCTTGATCTCAATGAGAATTCTTTCGGCATGTCGCTATGTTCAGAAATATGATTGTGTCCGAGTTATTACGCCATAGCATAATCTCGGATGTATGGCTAACGCCTCAGCATATGTCTTTATGCTAAGGCGTTAGCCTTCAAAAAGTCATTTTCGACAAGCAGGAGCGAGCAAAAAGCATCTATGGTAAGGAGATAGATGTTTTCCCCATGTCCTCATGTGCGTTGTCGGTACCTATTTACCTCAAAAAAATCAGGATGAAGCACAACCTTAAGGTTTGCTGTGGCGTCATCGTAGATTGCCAAGTAATTATGCCTATCGAGAAGGTGTAAAGCATTGTTGGTATTCTCAGCGTTGATCTTGGTCCTTCGCTGTATCGTGGAGGAATCAATGCCTTCGTTAAGAAGTTTGTCTTGTTCCCAGCGATCAGTGATACGATAGAGGCTTTCAAGAATCTTTTGCGCATGCAAATATGCTTGTAGACCACATGGATCATATGCGTAACGAATATGTTCAATCGTGGCGGAAACCAGCTCAATGGCTTGCCCCATTTCCTGAACAGTAACAGGCACAGTGTGGGGGAGTTCGCACATCCAGGCATGAATGCCCCAAGCAAAGCGCACTACTTGCCCGTGAACTTTGAGAAGACAAGGCCTGGCGGCCTTTGGCATATCAGGAATCACGCCATCGCGAATTTCTTTCTCAAAATCACTAACCAAGCGCAGGGCCGCAGGTTCTACTGTTACTTGATAGCGTTGAGCGTTCTTATCCTGCGTGTAGTAAGTATCCAGAAGAGTTGTTATTACCCTGCTGTAGTGTCCTAGTGATGGCCTTTCAGATTCACTAAATCCATTTTGTGGGTCATCAAAAATGACTTTATGCGGCACGGAATATGGAGACCAGCCCTCGTCGTAGCCGTTGTAGAAATAGGGGACGAAGCGAGCAGTGGCCCCTACTTCGTTCAAGGTTTCATTACCGTAAAATCTGGCGGCCACGCCGGGCTGCACTACGTTGACCATCGGCAACGCCGGATGCGCCAAATCAATCCTCCGCTTCGCATTCTCGTAAACATACGGCTCTTGGGTATGGGTATGCAAAAATAAGTTGGCGGCTTCGTCAGCACGGAGCAGCCTGCTTTGGAGCATGCTGCCCTCGGGAGTGATGCACCCTTGGCACTCGCCCTGCTCTTGGAGGGTCACAGCAAGCTGATAGGGCGTTGCATTGTCGAACAGCAATCGGACTGGCGGGCAAACGCTTCCACAGGTGCTCAAAAGTTCCTGTTCAAGCGCCACCGCCTCGCAAACGGCGTTTTTGATTTTTTTTACTTCATCTATGCACATCTGTTGCTTCCTCAGCCGTCTATTTTTCGTTAAGCGCATCCGCTATTTTTTTGTGCGCCAACTTGGCGGCAATTTTCCCAAGCAAGCGACGCTCCGTCCGGATCTGCTGCATACGACCTTCATACCCTTCATTGACCTTGGCGCAGTACTGGTCAAAGGGCATGCGCAGCTCACGCGCCAGCGCAGATTTCCTTGTTCCCGACGGAGACACCTGGAGCAGCATGTTAACCGCAGCCTCTGACCAGTGGTTGTTCAGCATGATGGTAACGCGGCCCCATGTGGCTATGGAAACGGCTCCCAGTAGAGCGTAGCATATGCCCAACGCATCCAGACCCGTCATCCGGGAGAGGCTATTGGCCACAGACACAAGTACGGGAGGAAGAAAATCCGGAGATGGCACTTGGATGGCCGCCATCTTCAGCGGCTTGATATCGTACTGTCCCAGGGCGCGCTGCAAATCATGCATTCGACGCAAGCGGAGCGCTTCTTCACAATTCTTTTTATATTCTTTACCTGCGCTAATCAGGCGATTGGAGAGTTCAGTTTCCCGCAATAGATCGCCTTTATGCGTATCTAATCTCGCATAGTGACGGTTCGTCCTATAGATAAAAGGATTATTGTTATCTTGATCTATTCTTGACGATGGCAGATCCCTGTGAGTATCTTGCACTTTCTTGTGTTCTTGCGATTCACGAAGCACGGGCAAAACTTCACGGGCCTTTCCATCATTCTTTTCTGCGTCAGCAATCAGTCCGTCATAATTCGCTGCCATACCTATATATCCTTGCTAATATAAACGACTGGTGGCATAGCTTCAGTACGTTGTGTTGGCACCTGCTGTGGGCCAAAGGCCCACAGCAGGTTGATCCGGTGATGTTACTGCTTAATTTCCAAGTCCACCTGCACGCATTCGGGCGCAATGGTGAATGTCTGCTTTACCGATATGCGGGTTATCTTTGCTGCCTGCACAGGAGACGTGGCAGAAAATCTGTCCAGCGCGCTATGAATGAGCTCCTTGGTCGTGGCGTTAGCGGCGTAGAGTGCGTCGGCCATGCCTTTGGGCATGGCCGTGCTGACGTTGACCTCTACCGGCACAACTTCGGCATCTTTGGCGGCCTTAGCGTCTTGACGATTAGAATTCATTTTCGGCTTCCTTGGGGTTATAGGGTATCAGCAAAATGCCCTGGTCTGTTTTCATGACGCGAACATACCCGTCTTCGCTGGTGCCGAGTCCCGAAATACTCTTGATCGCTTTTGATGCGGGCAGCACTTCGTAAGAGGGGGCAACGGGCGTCAACGTGCCGTCCTGCAGCAGTTCCGCAAGCATTTCAGTAACCTGTGATTTGCTCAGGGCATTGCGCAGTATGATGGCAAGCTGCGGATGCCCCGCCTTGTAATCAGCGGCCACAGCTTCGCGCTTCGCCTTTTTATCGCTGGCAGAAAGACGATTGCGTTTTTTGAGCCCGTTTATCTGTAAAAACGTGCTTCCCGGCCTTGCAGTCTGTGGGGCTTGATTGTTGCTACTGGAGCCATCCCCGTCTGTTCCGGGTGCGCTACTGATTGCTGTCCTGCTGGTAGCCACTTTATTTATGCCGCTCTGTGGAGGCTGGTCAGGACAGTTTTCCAGAGCCAAGTGGGTGCATTGCTCATTGCTGGCCAAGGTTTTCCTCCTATGAGCCTCCTGCCAAGGGCAGAAAACTCTGTTAGTGATTGTGCGTCCAGCCGTGCCTGCCTCCTCCAGACGCTGGGGTGGGTTTCCATTGTCTCGAGATTCACACACGAACATGCAAATGATGTACGTTATCACCTACACGGCATGACCCTATGTGCATCCATAAAACTGACAACATCAGCAATGGCGTACCGCACAGATTTCCCGACCTTGCTGTACGGAAGGTGAACGCCACGGATCCTATATTTTCGCAAAGAGGACAGGCTGATTCCCGTCATTTGCGAAACTTCTTTTTCTGTAAGCCACCGCTGTTGCACCGATGTGCCCTGCTGCTGTTCTTTCATATTGCTTCCTCCATCCCTGGATAATTCTGGCCCCACCGTGGAGGCTTATATGAAAACTACAAGTCCATGCTTTTTTGTCACGGAGTAAAAACAGGAAAATTAGTTCTCCGTGAAAAAATTGGCTGTACACACAGATCTATGGTAAAAAATTTTTGGCGCGTGATACGATGGGGCATTTGGGCAGCAAATCATGTGTAGCGGCATAGCCCCTTTTCAGGGCTGTGCCGCTACACATGAAAAATATCGCATTTGTCGTGAATTGACCCAGATTTTCCGGTTTGGTGCGGGGAATGGTGCGGGGAAAAAGAAAAAGGGGTTACGGACTAAATCCATAACCCCTTGAAATATATGGTGGGTCGTGCGGGGATCGAACCTGCGACTCTCTGCTTAAAAGGCAGATACTCTACCTACTGAGTTAACGACCCATCGAGGGGAACACTTTAGCCGCTTGCGCCCGAAGTGTCAAGCCCGCCGCGCGGGCCTACGGCCGGGATGCGGTACGGCGCGCCTTGCCTCCGGGCAACGAGACTTACTCGCCCTTCTTTTCCAGTTTGGCCCAGGTATCGCGCAAGGTGGCCGTGCGGTTGAACACGGGCAGTTCCGGCGTGCTGTCCTTGTCTTTGCAGAAATAGCCCAGGCGCTCGAACTGCATGGTCCGGCCCACCTCGGCGTCGGCCAGGGCCGGTTCCAGCAGGGCGCGCACCACGCGCAGCGAATCCGGATTGAGGTTGTCCAGAAAGGTCTTGCCCTCGGGCGCGGCATTGGGATTTTCCACCGCGAAGAGCTGCTCGTAGAGGCGCACTTCCGCGGGCAGGGCGTGCGCCGCCGAAACCCAGTGGATAGTGCCCTTGACCTTGCGGCCGTCCGGGCTCTGCCCGCCCCGGCTCTGGGGATCGTACACGCAACGCAGCTCCTTCACATTGCCCGCCTCGTCCAGCACGGCCTCGCGGCAGGTGATGAAATAGGCGTAGCGCAGGCGCACTTCCGCGCCGGGAAAAAGGCGGTGGAATTTCTTGGGCGGATCCTGGCGGAAATCGTCGCGCTCGATATACAGCTCGCGCGAGAACGGCACCTTGCGGCTGCCGTAGCCGGGGTCTTCCGGATGATAGGGCATTTCAAATTCCTCCACCTGCCCTTCCGGATAATTCTCGATAACCACCTTGATGGGGTCCAGCACGGCCATGGCGCGCGGGGCTCCGGCATTGAGGTGCTCGCGGATGCAGAATTCCAGCATGGAATAATCCACAATGGAGTCGGCGCGGGCCAGACCGATGCGGGCGCAGAACTCACGCAGGGCCGAGGGCGGCACGCCCCGGCGGCGCAGGCCGCTGAGGGTGGGCATGCGCGGGTCGTCCCAGCCCCGGACGTGCCCTTCCTTGACGAGCTGGATCAGCTTGCGCTTGGAGAGCACGGTATAGGTCAGGTTCAGGCGGGCGAATTCGATCTGCTGCGGGTGGTACACGCCCAGGGCGTTCAGCACCCAGTCGTAGAGCTCGCGGTTGTTCACGAATTCCAAGGTACAGAGCGAATGCGTGATGCCCTCCAGCGAATCGGACAGGCAGTGCGTGAAATCATACATGGGATAGATGCACCAGGCATTGCCCGTGCGATGGTGCTCGGCATGGCGGATGCGGTAGAGCGTGGGGTCGCGCATGACCAGATTGGGCGAGGCCATGTCGATCTTGGCCCGCAGCACGCGCACGCCGTCCAGAAACTCCCCGGCGCGCATGCGGCGGAAGAGATCCAGATTTTCCTCCACGCCGCGGTTGCGGTACGGGCTCTCGCGGCCGGACTCAGTGAGCGTGCCGCGATATTCGCGGATCTCTTCGGCGGAGAGGTCGTCCACATAGGCCTTGCCCATTTTGATGAGCTGCTCGGCGTATTCGTAGAGCTTTTCAAAATAGTTGGAGGCGTAGAATTCGCGGTCCTGCCAGTCCCCGCCCAGCCAGCGCACGTCCTCGCGGATGGACTCCACGTATTCGGTCTCTTCCTTGGTGGGATTGGTGTCGTCAAAGCGCAGATTGCAGAGGCCGCCGAACTCCTTGGCCACGCCGAAATTCAGACAGATGGACTTGGCGTGCCCGAGGTGCAGGTAGCCGTTGGGCTCCGGCGGGAAGCGCGTATGCACCTGGCCGCCGAAACGGCTGGAGGCGTTGTCTTCCTGAATCCGGGCGCGGATGAAGTCCACGCCGGGCTTGGCCGCTTCGTGGGCCGTGGCGTCATTGCCGGTCTGCATCGTGTCGGGCTTGCTGGTGGGGGCCATAGTGCGCTCCATGCGGAAGTGATAAACGGTAATTTGTCAAAATACGCCAAGCCGTGCCGGGGGTCAATGCGCTCCGGCCACGCCGAAAGACTGCGACGGACGCGGCGCTTGCCGCCCGCAACGTGCGCCGCAAGAGCGCCGGACACAAAGGCCGCCGCCGCTCTTGACAGCAAAAGCGCACTGCGTTAGCTTCCATCTCCACGGTTTGCCATTCTGAATGCGCAACCCTGCGGAGAGGTGTCCGAGCCGGCCGAAGGAGCTCGCCTGCTAAGCGAGTATACGGGCTTAAACCTGTATCGAGGGTTCAAATCCCTCCCTCTCCGCCACATACAGTCATAAAAACGGTGAGTTGCAGAAAGATGCAGCTCACCGTTTTTTGCGCTGAAGCGCCTCTAAAAAGCCAGCGGCACTATCCAGACTTAATGATACTTTGAAAAAATCTGTCCAGAGATGGCAAATCCGACTGGCTACAACGCCTGCCAATTGGCTCGCATTGGTTGATATCTGTTTTTGAACAATTCCCTATGCGAGTTTTCCGAAAATTTGCCGCCACGTTGAAGGCTTTTTTGCTCTCTTTTGACTGTCTCGGGTTGTACGCTCCTGTATACAGGCCCGTATGTTTTCGAGCCGGGAAAAGCTGTCGCCGTCAACGATGACCACACCTCACCAAGAATCACCTGGAGCCACCACGGAGGCGGGTACAACAGCAATCCTCGGCACTACACAGCCGGATTTTGCGCATCAAGCCGGTCCAACACGGCCAGCGCCGCCGGGATGTCGGCTCCAGAGGCCAGGGCCTTGAAACGGGTTTCCGTGTCATAGGCGGCCAGAGCCTGTACACTGATTTCCGTAATGAGTTTATTGACGCTCAAGCCGCGTGCTTCCGCCACGTTCCTGAGCCGGTTTGCCACATCTTCCGGCAGGCGAAGGGTCAAAGTGCTCATAATAACTCCTTGAGGCATTCTTGCGGCGTGAGTATGCGCAATTGCGGCCACAAAAGCTGTCCTCGCTGTAAGTCTTTCATATTGTAGGTCACAATGGCACGGGCATTCCCTGCAATGGCAAGCTCAATCAAATGGTTGTCTCCCTCATCGGGCAAGTTGGGTCGCCAGCCATAGTAAATGGATACCCACTTCCCCGTTGCGGCCAGGGCTTGCAGCATCGTCAGTCTCTCTGCGTGTGTTGTATTCTCTGTCCACACGGAGCGTCCGAGCAGGTCTTCATATTCAAGCCACAGCGCATTGCCGAACAGGGGCACGCATTTCCCCGTAAGTGCGGCTCGAAGAAGTGCGCGCGCCGCTCCGCCTGCGACATCTTTAGACCGTAACGCGGAAACAAAGACGTTGGTATCTATAACTATGGGCATCATGTTGATAGCATATGTGCCATCATTCATCTTGTCAAGGGACGCTCTCTCCGGGCTTCTTTTCAAAAGCGGTTTCCTCCGTTTCCGCCGGGCGCAAGCAGCGCGCGCCCTTTCCCGTCAGTATCCAGTCCGGGTTTATCCCTT
>OGXO01000929.1_pt1 | contig 16411 bp, 10 predicted proteins | sample 1576321 | NCBI WGS metagenome assembly OGXO01 (sample SAMEA3541568, study PRJEB24748) | human gut metagenome | biome: human gut; feature: human-associated habitat; material: faeces | place: China | collected 2012 | reverse complement strand
CCGCAGCCGCCGGAGCGGTGCTTAAGCCGTAAGGCGGGAATTGTGCGGTGTTGCCGTAGAAAGAAGCACGAAAGAAGCCGCAGGTATTGTGCCTGTGGCTTCTTTATTTTATATATCATACAACAATATTAGAATTGACAACAGGTACTTGAGTCGGAGAATGGTGAAAAAGTTTTTATATCGGTATCGGCACTTAGAATTATGCGGTATTGCCTTAATTCTGAAAAAAATTAAAAAAAGACCGACATTGCGCAGTGTATCTGCCTGCACACTGTCGGTTTTGCTTATTTTCTCTCGGCCAGCACGACCGTAAAGGTCGAGCCTTTGCCGGGGGTGCTTTCTATCTGCATCTCTGCGCCGGTCAATTCTAGAATCCGCTTGACCAGCGCCATGCCAAGGCTATTGCCCTCGGTGGAGTGGCTCGTGTCGCCTTGGTAGAATTTATCGTAGATGTGTTTTATCGTCTTTTCATCCATGCCGCAGCCGGTATCGGTCACGGAAACATAAAGTTTGCCGTTCGCCCGAGTTTGGCGCAGGGTAATGCTGCCGCCCTGCGGTGTGAACTTCACCGCGTTGGAAAGCAAGTTCGTCCACACCAGTTCCAGCAAGCCGGGGTCGGCCTGTGTGTAGGCGGCATCCTCTAGGTCAGCGTCAAATTCAATGTCCTTGCGCTCCCACGCATCCTCAAACTGCACGGCCACGCTGCACAGCTGGGCGCAGACGTCATAGACTTCTGCTGCTGGGCGGATGGTTTGCTTTTCCAGCTTGTTCAGCTTGAGCATGATAAAATGATCAGGAGCCGTTTCCAAGCTGATGTAAGCAAAGAAATGGCTCCGGGTTTTGTCCTGTCTGCGCTACAAAAGATATACATCGCATATTAAGGTGCTAATTTGTGAATAATTATCCTTGTTCTGCAATTTTTGTGTTCGCATCTTCGCACAGTTTCTTTATAATATAGGTAATACAATATAAAGGAGTCCCTTGACGATGCGAGCAATAAACCTTAAAACCAACCATCTGACAGCGCCTGTCGGTATTGACGCCGGGCCGCTGTTTTTGTCTTGGCAGTGCGCTGACGGCGTGCGCCAGACCGCCTATGAAATTCAACTGACCGCGAACGGTGAAATGCTTTGGCACAGCGGCAAGACGGAAGGCGCCGCCATGCACGCTGACGTCCCAGCAGTGGGCGGCTCCCGCGTGAGCGGGTGCTGGCGCGTGCGTCTGTGGGATGAAAACGATGTCCCCGGCGCGTGGAGTGAGGCACGCTTTGAGACCGGCCTTGCACAGTGCGACTGGGTAGGGGAGTGGGTGGACCCCGAGACCGAGCCAATCGACATCCCCGGTGACGATGCCATCAACGCCTTTGCACGCCCCAATTGGGAGCGCAAGCAGGCAGAAAAAGAAGCCGCGGGCAAGGGTGCAGCCGAGTCGTACAAGCCCCATCGTCCGGCATCGTACCTGCGCAAAAGCTTCACGGCGTCCAAGGGCGAGGCACGGCTGTATATCACGGCTAAGGGATTGTACGCGGCATGGCTGGACGGAAAGCGCATTGGTGATATGGTTTTGGCCCCCGGCAGCTTTACCGGGAACAAGCATCTTGGTGCGCAGACCTACGATGTGACCGCGCTGCTGCACGAGGGCGAGAATGAGCTTTTAATTGCTCTCGGTGATGGCTGGCACCGCAGCACGGGCGGTGTGGATGGCGACCGTGATTTGTTCGGTGATACCCTGGGCGTGCTGTTTCAGCTGGAGGTGGACGGCAAACCGGTCTGCGTTTCCGATGACACGATGCAGGCAACGCAATGCGGGCCTATTCGGCAGAACGATATGCAGCAGGGCGAGGTCTACGATGCACAACTTGAGGGCGAACTGACCGGCTGGCACGGTGTGCGCACCTACCGTGATGATCTGCCCATTACCGGTATGAATACCGTGCCGATTCTGGAACACGAAGCATTCCCCGGCAAGCTGCTGCAAACGCCCAACGGCGAGACGGTGCTGGACTTTGGGCAGAATATCGCCGGTTATGTGGAGATAACGCTGATCGCCCACACCGGACAGAAGGTCAAGCTGACTTGCGGCGAAGCGTTGGACGAAAACGGAAACTTTACCCAAGAAAACTTTCAGGACCGCAACCGCCACAAGGAGGGCGGCACCGCCCAGATGCTGGAGCTTGTCTGTAAAGAGGGGAAAAACCACTTTAAGCCCAGCTTCACCATTATGGGTTTCCGCTACGCCAAGGTCGAAACCGACGCCGATTTGACCGATGCCGTGTTTACTGCCTACGCCGTATACTCCGATATGGCGGTGACGGGCGCGTTTACCTGCGAAAATGACGCGGTGAACCGGCTTGTCAAGAACAGCGTCTGGAGCCAGAAGGGCAACTTCTGCGATGTCCCCACCGACTGCCCGACCCGCGAACGCGCCGGCTGGACAGGGGATATGGGCGTGTTTATTGAAACCGGCTTGACCCTGATGGACTGCTACCCCGTGGCGGAAAAATGGCTAGCGGAGTGCCGCCTGAACCAGTACCCGGACGGTCGCATGGCAAACATTGCCCCGCCGAACGCCCGTCCCGGCTATATGACCCCGATGCTCTGCATGTCAGCAGGGTGGGGCGATGCGGCGATTTTGGTGCCGTATGCGATGTACAAGCGCACGGGTGACCGCAAAATTCTGGCGGACAACTATGAGATGATGCAGCGCTGGTACGCTTTTTTGCTGGGGCGCGCACAGCAGACGACCGATGAGCAGCAGGGCGGTGACTACACCAAGTTCACCGTTTTAAACGGCATGGACTACGGCGAATGGTGCGAGCCGGGCATCACCCCCATGCAGGCAATGATGAACCCGCGCAAGAGCGTGGGAACGGCATATCTGGCCTACTCTGGGCGCTTGCTGGCAGAAGTAGCTGATGAACTGGGCAAGGCGGACGATGCTGCCAACTACCGCGATACTGCCGCCAACGCAGTGAAAGCCTACCGTGCAGCGTTTACCGAGAACGGCGTGATCCACTCTGACCGCCAGTGTGAGTATGTCCGCGCCATTGCCTTTGCCCTGCTGGGTGAGGAAGAAAGCAAAGCCGCCGCCGAAACGCTGAACCGGATGGTTGCCGAGAACGACTACCACCTGAACACAGGCTTTTTGTCCACGCCATTTTTGTGCGATGTGCTGGCAAAATACGGCTATGCGGACACTGCCTACAAGCTGCTTTTGCAGTCCGAAGCCCCCGGCTGGCTGTATGAGGTCGGCAAGGGCGCCACGACCGTTTGGGAAACCTGGACGGGCATTGACGAAAACGGCAAGCCGCACGAATCCCTGAACCATTACAGCTACGGAGCCATCTGCGGCTGGCTGTTCGGCGGTGTGTGCGGCATCCGGTACACGGACGGCGCACTGACGATTGCACCTACGCCCGACAAATCGCTGGACTGGGCAAAAGCCACCTACGATTCCCCAGCCGGGCGCATTGTAAGCGGCTGGCGGTATGACGGCGATGTGGTAACCTATGAGTTTGAGATCCCTGCCAATCTGACCGCCGATGTCACCCTGCCCGATGGGCGTAAGTTTACCCTTGCCTCCGGAAAGCACACAGTATAAGAAGAAAGCGCCTGCCCTGCCGTAAAACTTACGGCAGGGCAGGCGCTGTTTTTGATAAACTGGAATTTGCCCCCTCGGTCAAATTGAATTTACCCCTTATCAAATTCCAAAGGTTTCTGGTGGGATATCTATTCCAATCATTCGTCCAAATGCAAGTCCCCATTTCACAAAATTATATGATATGGATGTAATTATATTATCTGTAATAATATATCCCTCTTTAACTGGAGATTCTAAGTTGGCATCCCACCCTACCATCTTTTCTAAATCTTGTTCGGTAAAACCTTCTTCCATGATTTCTTCTTTATTTACACCTGCCATAAATGGTTTACCACTCAACAAACCTGCTTTAACAAGCATGAGCGGAGCAATAGAAATTGCTCCAATCGCTTTATTTTCAAACTTACGGATAAATTCTATAACTTCTTCATTTTCTATTGCTTCCCTAATATCCATAGCTCCTGGCAAGATTAAGCTATCATACTCATCAATATTTATTTCAGAAATTGTCTGGTTAGGCAAAACCATCAATCCATCTTCACTCTTAACAGCTTCCTTTGTATGTGCAAATATTACAACCTCTTTTTCTGCTAAAGCAAGTATTTCAAGAGCCACACTAAATTCAAAATTACAAAAAGAATTATAAATCAATACTGCTGTTTTCTTCATTATATCCTCCGTCATCTTCAAATTTTCATCTGTTCGACCTATTGAAATGCGCAAATTCCGATTTTCTGCCCTAAGTTTATCACACAAAAAACGGAGTTTCAACGCAGGAAAAGCAAATCCCCTGTCCTTTCGGGCAGGGGATTGCGGTTTAACCATGCTGTTTGAGATATTCGGCGCTGAGTTGCAAACTCTTTATGGGGGAGTTATCCACCCAGTTGCGGTGGCTTTCCAAAATCACGGCATCTACGCCGATAGTAAGCGCCTGTGCCATCAGGCTGTCGAGATCCATATTGCCGGTACCCAGCTCCATGCTGTCGGTTTTCAGAATCGGCGTCACGGCGCTGCCCGAAATGCGGGTGCCGCGGTCGTTGATATGCCACAGCTTCATGCGGGTCCCCAGACGCTGCATCCACGCAAGGGCGTTGGCGCCGCCCTCGGTAAACCAGTAGCTGTCAAACTCAAAGTTGACGAACTGCGGGTCGGTTTCCTCCAGCAAAATGTCGTAGGCACGCTTTTCGGCGTTGACATGACGCAGCTCACAGTTGTGGTTGTGGTACAAAAGCTCCACGCCCTCGGCCTTCAGCGCCTCACCCGCCTTGTTCAGCCGTGCGGCAAGGTCGTGCATCGTGGCTTCATCGCCGTAATCAAAGCGATACATTCCGGTAATAACGACATACTTAGTGCCAAAGCTTTTGGCTTCGTCCGCCACCGCTTTGGCATCGCGCTCCAGACTGCCCAAATCGGTGTGCAGGCTGACGACCTGCAGCCCCGCTTCTTTGACCAAAGCGTGCCAGTCGAGATTGCCGCCCTTGCCCACGGGCATACCCGTCGCCTTGGTCAGCAGCCGCACCATAAAGCCGATGGGGTGGATCATAAACCCGCACAGCTCAATGCCGTCATAGCCTGCGGCTTTCATGGCGGCAAGCGTCTGCCGTGCCTCGTTTTCGTTGCTTAAAACGGTTCCCAGCATAAATTGCTGGACTGCCTTTGTGGGCATGGTTCAGCCCTCCATCTTGATGATTTTTCCCGTTGTGATGCCTTTTTCGTTGAAGCTGTCCACGCAGACATAATAGGTCTGCCCGGCCATCAGCGTGGAAAGCGTGACCTCATCGGCATCATAGACAAGCCAGCTCTGGTACAGCTTATCCGGTGCAATGCCGTAGCGCACATTGCAGCCCTGCGCGTTCTCGATGTGCTGCCAGCTGATTTTGCCGTCCAGCGCATCCACGCGCACGGCTTTGGCGTCGGCTTGGGCAGGGCGGTCGCCCTCGACGTTGCCGAACACCCGCAGCCCGCTTACACGCAGCGTCTGGCCGTAGGGGAGGGCACCGCCCGTCACGCGAATATACCGCGCACGGATACCGCCGGCATACTCATAATAGCCGCTGGAGCATTCGCGGGCGACATCCTCGCGCAGCGTCCAGGTCTCGCCGTCAAGACTGGTTTCCACGGTATAGCAAGAAATCTGTAGGCGCGTCTCGATATGCCGCGTTTTGCGGTCATCGCCGTAGCTGTCGGCAGGGAAGTCCACGACGAGTTTTTCATCGGCCATGTTGACCTGAATCGCGCGGACATCATAATCACGGCCTAAATCCACACACAGCCATTCGCCGGGCTGGTCGCTGCCCGCGCTCCACCAGCGGCGGCAGTCCTCGTCCACGGCATTCACCGGGTCGCTGCCCTCAGCGGTGGAGGATGCCGTCACGGCCTTGCGGTAGCTTAACAGCATCCACTTGGGCTGCTGGCTGGCGGCGTCGAATTTGCCTGCCGGAATTTCGTGCGGGTAGTCGGCAAAATTCTGGTTGCAGAACAGCACGCCGTCCTTGTCAAACCCGGCAGGAAACAGCCCCACGCGACGCTCAAAGTCGTGGTTGACCGAAATGCGCATCGTGGACGCGTGCCAGTAGTTGCCGTATTTGTCGGCAATCGTGCTGCCGTGGCCTGCGCCGGTCATAAACCCGCCCGGCTTGGAGGAAAACGGGTTGGACGCTTGCAGCGTGAACGGTCCCAGCGGGGACTTGGAGGTGTACACACCATCGGCGTAGGTGTTGTACTGGGTGCCGGGGCAGGCGTATTGCAGATAATACGTACCGTTGTGCTTTGTCATAAACGCGCCCTCAATGTAGGGCTTGCCGACGGCGTTGAACATAGCGGTCAGCGCCTCGGCGTTCAGCCCCGGCATCTGCGTCATCTGGGGCGGCAGCTCCAGCTTGCCGGTTGCCTCGTTATAAAAAGGCTTCATGGCTTTGTAAAGCACGCTTGCCTCTTTATCCACAATCCCGTTGTTACCGGGGCGCTCATAGCCCAGTTCTTCTTCGCGCCCGAAAATCAGTTCTTTCTTTTCTCCGATGGGCGTCATGGTATCGGGGTCAAGCTCCACGCCCCAGATGGGCGAGGTGTTGGAGCAGCCCCAGTAAAAATATACACGCCCGTCATCATCGCAGAACATATCGGGATCCCAAAAGGCGAACGGGGTGCTGACCTCGGTAAACGGCTCGATCAGTGGGTCGGCGGTGCGCAGAATAGGACAGTTGCGCCCCTTGCGGCTGGCAGAAAAATACAGGTAGTCGCCGACTTGGCGCACATCGGGTGCGTAGTCGTAAATCAGCAGATCGGGGTCGGCGTGGAAGTCCCAGTGCAGCAGATCGTCCGAGTACCAGAACCCTGCCGACATAGAAACAAACAGGTAGTATTTGCCCTTGAAGTACACCAGCGTCGGGTCGGCGCCTTCGCGGAAGCCCGCGGCGCGCTCACCCTCCTTCATGTGCTGGTAGCGGTAGCCTAGATCCAAGGGGTTGCAGTAGGTTTTCATCGTATTACACATCCTTTTTGATGCCCTGCAAAACGCGGTTCAGCTGCTTGATGCTCTCGGCATCTGCGCCGGCCTGCTTGAGCATTCCCTCCACGGTCATGCGCTGCATGGCGCGCTCCATCATGGCAACCAGCGCCGGGTTATCCTTGACGGCGGCAGCTACATCACCGCGGGCGGCAGCCGCCTTGTCGGTGATGGCCTTCAAGACAGGCCCCACCTTGGCGTCCGCCATGGCAGCGGCCATATTGTCCTTGACGCTCCAGCAGGTTTCGTCCAGCTCGCCGTCAAACCAGTTGTTCACGACCTGACGGTTGGACATCGCGTAGGCGGGGTTCGGTTCTGTAGCCTTGTTGACCAGAATCACGCTGGAATACGCCCCCGCGCGGGCCTCAATACTGTGCTTGCCGGTGATGGGCACATTGAAAACAAACACTTTGTCGCCTTTTTTGGTTTCGACAAGGTGCCCGTCCTTGTACAGAGAAACCTCCGGCAGGTTGGAGTATACTCTGACCTCGGTCACATCCTCCGTGCGGTCCACATAGCGGCTGCCGCAGGTATGTACAAAGGGTTGCTTGCTCCAGTAGGCCTTGTACAGGTAGAAGGCGTCCTTCTTGATTTTGCGGTCAAAGGTGACAAGTCCTTTCTGGTTCTCGCCGTTTTTGCCGCCCTCATCGCGGCCATCGGCAGCAAAGTCGAACATATTCCAGACATGGGTCGCCCACAGCCACGGGCGGTCGGCAATCATTTTTGCCATGTGCTCGTGGTAGACGCACTGGTAGGTTTCGGTATAGTCGCCCTTTTCGGGGTGGGCGCTCTGGTAGGCGGGGTTTGCGTCCGCGCCGTACTCCGAAAAACCGATGCAGCGGTCGGGATATTTGGCGTGGTAGGTATCAAAAAAGTCGTCGTTCTGGTCCAGTTCACCCAGATACCAGCCAAAATACAGGTTGTAGCTGTTCACATCGGGGATTTCCAGAATCGGGCTGGTAATCTCCAGCATAAAAACATTCGCCATCGTGGTCGGGCGGGTCGGGTCGAGCTTGTGCGCCAAATCATTCAGGGCGCGGTGGTTTTCCAGCAGCTCCTCATTGACAGCCGATGCGGCAGTAATTTCGTTGGACAGCCCCCAAACGGCAATACAGGGATGGTTGTAGTTCTGAACAATCAGTTCTTCCATCTGGGTCAGCGTATTGGCGCGCCCATTGTGCATATGCATCGTGATGTAGGGGATCTCGGCCCAGATGACAAGACCCTTTTCGTCGCACAGGTCATAGAATGCCTGCGCGTGCTGGTAGTGGGCAAGGCGGATGGTGTTGGCGCCCATCTCCAGAATCAGCGCCATATCCTCTTCCATCATCTCTTTGGTGATGGCTACACCCGCACCCTTGCGGTCCTGATGGCGGGAGACACCGCGCAGGGGATAGGGGTGGCCGTTCAAAATGAAGCCCTTCTGCGGGTCAATCTCAAACTTGCGGCAGCCGAAGCGGGCGGTCTCGGTCTCGCCATTGTCCAGCCGCGCAGTTACGGTGTAGAGATACGGGTCATCAAGACCGTCCCACAGGCGGGCGTGCTCCAGCGTGAACACGGCTCTGGCGGTGCCGTCCTTGACGGCGGCGCTCGTCTGCTGGCCGTCAAGCGTGAAGTTGACGCTCTGCGCGCCGACAACGAACGCCTCAACAGTCACCTCACAGCGGCGCTCGTCAAGGTCAGTCACAGCAGGCGTGACCTTGACGGGCACAGCGCCGTTTTCGGCAAGGGCAAAGTGTGCAGCGGGCACAACATGCAGCGTTACATCGCGGTAAATGCCGCCGTAGAAGGTGAAGTCGGCCTTCTGGGGGTAGACGGTGTCGTTGTCGCTGTTGTCAACAGAAACAATCAACTCATTTGCACCATCGTGCAGGGCATCGGTGATGTCCACACGGAAGGTGGAGTAGCCGCCCTTGTGCTCGGCCACTTTCTCCCCGTTCAGGTTGACAACTGCAGTCATAGCAACGCCGTCAAACTGCAAAACCGCGCGGTCGCCATCGGACAGCTCCGGTTTCTCCAGTTTACGGGTGTAGCTGCAGGTGCCGCGGTAGTAGTCGTTGCCGCCGTCCTGACCGTCTACAGCGTTCCAAGTGTGGGGAAGGGTGACCGGCTCGTCATGACCTTCCTTGGTAAAAGTCCAACCGGTGTTCAACAGAATTGCTTTGCTCATAGAATGACTCCTTATGGGTGGTTTTAACTTCAAAGAACCGAAAAGGCTGCAAAGCCTTTCGGCTTTGGTTAATGGGCTTACTGAAGCTGTTTTTTATAGAACTCAGACTGCGCAGCAGCCTTTTTCTCGGCAATGCGCTTTTGGACGTTGACCATTTCCTCCTTGGTCAGCGGGCATTCGCGCATGGCAACCAGCGTAATGACCCAGCCGATGAGCGGCAGACCGAACTTTAGGCTCAGCGTCATCCAGAAAATCGCGCTTGTGCAAGGGTCGGTGGGCTGAGGCATCGTGGTGGTGTAGCCCAGCAGTGCAACAGCGCCGGTAGCAATTACAGCGGCAAAGGAGGTGATGAGCTTATCGACCAGGCTGTAGGTGCCGGAGACAACAGCAGGAACATAACGCCCGCTGCGGTCCAGCTCAAAGTCAATGGCATCCGCCATATACGAGGTGTTGGAGGTGGTGATGCACATATTGGAACCGTTCTGCAAAAGGGTCAGCACCACATAGAGAATCATGGAGGGGCTGCCCATAACGCCGATTTGCGTGGGGTCGCCAAAGATAAAGAACAGAACCAGCGCGGCAGTAATCGTCATGCTGACATAGGTCCAAGTGACGATGCCGTTTTTGCTGCCGTGCTTGCCGACATACTTGGCACCGAACGCCGCAAAGAAGATGGAGGGAACCATGCTGATGACGGTCAGAATGGTGGCCAGACCCATATTGCCGATCAAAATACCGTTGAACAGCGTGTTGATGATGGCTTGGCTGGCCACCTGCTGGGCGAGCTTGTCAGAAGCGTTGGAGGCAATGTAGCACTGCAAGGGTCTGTTGTGCTTGAGAACCTCGACAATGTCGGACATTTTCAGCGGTTCGGACTTTTTGGTGCCGACAAAGGTTTCCGGCTTATCGTAGGCAGAAACGCCCAGACAGACCAAAGCGGTGCCGATACCCGCGGCAAGCAGCGTCATATTGCAGGCAGCGGACAGGAAGGCCTGGTTGTAGGTGCCGCCGCATTTGGGCAGCAGCACAACATTGAAAATCATCGACATTGCCATCGGCACCAGGTAGTTGAAGGCGGTTGTCCAGACGCCGATGGTCGGGCGCTGGCGCGGATCATTCGTCATGATGGCGGGGATGGTCTGCGCAGTCATGTTGGTGATGGTGTAGCCGATGATGTAGACAATGTACAGCAGGGCAAACACCGGCAGGCCCAGACCCTTGGACGAGAAGCCGGTGAACATTCCGTACAGGGCGAGCGCCTCAATCAGGAAGCCGGCAACCATCAGGATGCGCAGCTTGCCGAACTTGGTGTTGACGCGGTCATAGACAAAGGCAAGCAGGGGATCGGTGATGCCGTCCAGAATACGGGAGCAGGTCAGAATAATGCCAACGGCAGCGGTCGTGATGCCGTAGCCGATGCTGGCGGAATAACTCGCCATGCCGATGAGGGAATAGACGCTCATACCGACAAGACCGTTGCAGGCATAGCAGATGATTTGCCAAAGCTTGGCGCGGCGGTATTGTACGCCGTCAACTTCTGAAGCAGTGGGTTTCTTTTTGAACATTTTGTTTTCCTCCTAAAAATTCCGCAGTGATTTTTCTCGCTGACACCACTATACCAGAAGCAAAACGGCAGCAGGGGATAAAAATCAGCAGATGAGGAACAAAAATTCACGCGTTATTTCAAATAACACGAAATATTGTTCTGCTTTGCTAAATAATGCCCTCGTGGCTTGCGCTTGTTATGTTATGATACAGGTACAGAAGTTTCTTGATTTGCTTTAGACAGCACAGGTAAGGAGAAAATTATGCAGAAATTTGAAAAAGGTTTCTTTGTCGGCGCGGCCACTGCCGCCCATCAGGTCGAGGGTAACAATATCCATTCCGACTACTGGGCGCAGGAGCAGCTGCCCCACACCAGCTTTACCGAGCCGAGCGGCATTGCCTGCGACCATTATAATAAGTATGAGGAGGACATTAAACTGCTGGCCGATGCGGGCCTGAACGCCTACCGCTTCTCCATCGAGTGGGCGCGCATCGAGCCGGAGGAGGGCAAGTTTGACCCTGCCGAGATCGAGCATTACCGCAAGGTCATTGCCTGCTGTAAGGCGCACGGTGTGGAACCTGTTGTGACGCTGCTGCATTTCACCAGCCCCAAATGGCTGATTGCCAAGGGCGGCTGGGAGGCTGAAAGCACGGTCGAATATTTCAAGCGCTATGTCAGCTATGTGATGGAGCGGTTGGGCAGTGAGCTTCACATCGTCTGCACCATCAATGAGGCGAATATGGGTCTGCAGCTGGCGGCTATCTCCAAGCGGTTCCGCCTGATGGCAGAGCAGGCCGCCAAGGCTGCTGCCAATGCAGGCAAATCCGCCGAAGGCAGCGTGCAGGTGGGCATGAACTTCCAGAAGATGATGGAGAATATGAAGTACGCTGCCGCTGAAAACGCCGCCGTGTTCGGTACGCCGCAGCCGAAAATTTTCGTCAGCGAGCGCACGCCGGAGGGCGATCTGCTGGTTTTACGCGCTCACGCCGCCGCGCGGGAGGCCATCAAGACAATCTGTCCTGAGGTTAAGGTCGGTCTGACCCTCTCGCTGCATGACCTGCAGGCCCAGCCGGGCGGTGAAGCCTTTGCCGCCGCTGCGTGGGAGGAAGAGTTTACCCACTATCTTCCTTATATTAAGGAGGATGACTTCCTCGGCGTGCAGAACTACACTCGCACGCTGTACGGTGCGCATGGGCAGTTGCCCGCACCGCAGGGGGCCGAGCTGACTCAGATGGACTACGAATTTTATCCGCAGGCACTGGAAAATGTAATCCGCAAGGTGGCGCAGGATTTCCACGGTGATCTGATCGTGACCGAAAACGGCATTGCCACCGCCGATGATACCCGCCGCGTGGCGTTTATCGAGGCCGCATTGGCTGGTGTGCAAAACTGCATCGCTGATGGTATTCCGGTCAAGGGATACTTCCACTGGAGCCTGATGGATAACTTTGAGTGGCAGAAGGGCTATGCTATGAACTTTGGCCTGATTGCCGTAAACCGCGAAACGATGGGGCGCACCCCGAAGCCCAGCCTTGCGGCGCTGGGCGGATACGCCAACGCATAAAAATATCAGTGGTTGTCTGTACGACAGCCACTTTTTTTGGTATACTGGTATAAAATGAGGGTGGTTCGATGGATGTTTTTCAAAATATGGAGCTGTTTTCTGAGCTGATCCAGTGCGGCGGCAACATTTATACATGGTGCTATAATGCCGATGGCAGTCTGCTGCAGAGCAACTGCCCGGAAGCGGGGTTCCTTTCCGGCGCATTTGAGATATTCGGCTGCAAGAAAAAAATGCTGGACTACGGCAGCCGGCACACAACGCCGGTCACGCTCGGCACGGCCATTGGCATGACATGGGCAGCTGCCTTTGAAAAGGACGGCAGTGTGCTGAAACGCGCCTGGGTCATCGGGCCGGTGTTTTATCAGGATGTTTCGCTGCGCGGGATTGAGCAGGGGCTGCAATACTATAACCGTCTGGAAACGAGCGTGGCATGGACCATGCAGCTGTACGAGGTGTTGAAAAACGTCCCTGTGCTGCAATGCACAGTCTTGCACCGCTACGCGCTGATGATGCACTATTGTCTGACCGGCAACCACCTTGCGATCAGTGACATCAACAGCGAGTTTTTGGCGCAGGTGCGCAATACAGTGCAGCAGCCCGCTCACGATCGCCACAAGGTCTGGATGGCAGAGCAGGGACTTCTGCAGATGGTGCGCACCGGTGACTTGAACTACAGGCAGGCCCTTTCCGCCAGTATGGGAATCAGCGCGGGTGTGCCGGTGCGCAGCGATGACGCTTTGCGCCAGAGCAAGACCAGCATCATCGTGTTTACCTCGCTGGTATGCCGTGCCGCCATCGAGGGCGGGCTTTCGCCGGAGGAAGCCTACGCGCTGGGGGACAGCTACATCCAATCCGCTGAAAATGCAAAAACATTGGAAGATCTTGAACCGCTCGGCCTTATGATGTATGACGACTTTGTCCGGCGCGTGCATAAATGCCGCACCAACCCGCATCTCAGCCAGCAGGTGCAAAAGTGCGTGGACTATATTGAGATGAATCTCGATAAAAAAATACGCGCTGCAGATATTGCAGCGCTGGTGGGCTATACGGAATATTATATGACCCACAAATTCAAGGAAGAAACGGGCTTGAGCGTGACAGATTACATAAAATTTGCCAAGATTGAGCGCGCCAAGGTTTTGCTGAAAAGCACCAACCAGACCGTGCAGGACATTGCCGCTGCACTTTCTTTTAGCACACGCAACTATTTCAGCCGGATTTTTCAGGAGGTCACTGGCCAAACCCCAATGGAGTACCGTGAAAAGTAAAGGCAATACCGCATAATTCTAAGTGCCGCAGCCGCCGAAGCGGTGCTTAAGCCGTAAGGCGGGAATTGTGCGGTGTTGCCTAAATACTTATTAAAAAACCTCTGCCAGGCAAACATCCAGTCTGGCAGAGGTTTTTGTGCTTTATTCTTGTGTCAGCGCCCGGACCGTTCTGACCACGCGGGAGGCATTGATTTTTACCTGCTCCAGCGTCACTGCGCCGCTGTCGATGCCCTGCAGCAGGTTGTCATAATCACCCTTGTTGCCGGGCATTGGAAAAATGCGGCTTTGTGCCAAACGGGAAAACAGGGGAGGAAGGCCCCCGTTTTGTGGTGGAACGACCCCAAACAACCTGAGCGTTAATTCAGAAAAGGTATTGGTGGGGTGGGCTGCAATAAGGCAAATAAACCTGCCCGCAGGAAAAAAGAGCAATATGTCTGCACCGTTCTGTAGCTTTACAAAAGGAAGGGAAAAAGAGTATAATCTGAACAATCGGCATAGGAAATATACGGTAAGGCAAGACAGAAACGCACAATATCAGTTGATGCAAGGCGACTGCCATATTTGGCGGGTAAGCTGCATCGGATCACGAAACGGGGATTTACCATGATACGCATAGCAATCGTAGAGGATGATACAGGGTATCGCTGTCAACTCGGAAAGTACATTGATCAGTATCAAAGCGATTTTTCGGAAATGGTCAGTGTATCTGAATTTTCAGACGGATTGGAAATTGTCGAAAAATATAAATCCGAGTATGACATAATCCTGATGGATATCCAAATGAAGCATATGGACGGTATGCAGGCGGCCATGCGCATACGGGATATGGATAAAAATGTCATCATTATATTTATTACAAATTCTGCGCAATTTGCTGTGCAGGGATATAAGGTCGAGGCATTAGACTATGTATTGAAGCCCATTCAATACTTTGCCTTCTCCCAGGTGCTGCATAATGCGGTTAAAAAAGTACATGGAAAATCCAAGTTCTATATACATCTGATACAGGAGAGCAAGATGATCCGGCTGGATGCAGACCAGATACTGTATATTGAAAGCCGCGGGCATACAATTATCTACCATACCGAGATCGGTGAGTATGCAGAGAGAGGATCACTGAAAAGCGCCGAGGAAAAGCTCGCGCAGAGGCATTACTATAAGTGCAACAACTGCTATTTGGTAAATCTGGCGCATGTGGAGCGTGTGAATCAGCTGGTCGTAACCGTAAAAGGGCAGGCTCTGCAAATTAGCCGTGCACGGAAGAAAAGCTTTATGGAAGCCCTTGCTGCATATATGGGAGGCGAATAACAGGCGTGATACAAGATATTCCGAAATTGTATACTGCGCTGGCGGAGTGGTTGGCATGTGTGCTGTTTGTAAGGCTGCTGCCCCAGCGTTATAATGCAGCAAAAACGGCCGGGATCCTGGCAGCAGCGCTGCCCTTATTCGGCTTGGTGCAGTGGTTGATCGGCATTGTTCCGCTAAGCCTTTGGATTCCCGGCATGATCGTGGCTTTGGCTTTGATGTACGCTACAATCTGGTTGTGCTGCCGCTTGAACTTTTGTGATACGGGTTTTTGGTGGGCGCTGGCGTTCACGCTGGCAGAGTTTGTTGCGTCGCTGGAGTGGCAGCTCTATTCATTCGGCGCATCAAAGACGCCGGGCAGTTGGTGGATACAGGGATTGTTCTTGCTGGTTTTTTATGGCGACGGATTTGGCGTTTTTCTGCGACTTGAGCAGAAAAGGCTGAGAGATAAAGCGCCACTGCATATGACAAGGCGTGAAAGCATATCGGCGGCCGTTATAGCGATCTGCACATTTTTAATCAGCAATATCAGCTATGTGACGACCAATACGCCGTTCAGCGGGCGTATGACCACGGAAATATTCTGGATACGAACGCTGGTGGATTTCGCGGGCGTGGCTGTGCTGCTTTCCATGCAGGATAGGTGGCAGGACATGCAGACCCAACACGAATTAACGGCAATCCAGACACTTTTAAAGCGGCAGTATGAGCAATACCGCATCAGTCGTGATAACAGTGAAGCAATCAACCGCAAATACCACGACTTAAAGCATCAGATACAGGTCATTCGGATGGAGTCAGATGCGGCCAGAAGAGAGGAATACCTTTCGCAACTGGAAAAAGGAATGCAGAGCCTGGGTGCGAATCAGCATACCGGAAATGATGTGCTGGATACGATCCTGTCAGATAAGCAGCTGTATTGCAGTCAGCATCAGATCACGCTGACGATCGTTGCGGACGGTGCAAGGTTGGATTTTATTGAAACGATGGACATCTGCAGCATATTCGGCAATGCGCTTGACAATGCAATAGAGGGTGTGGAAAAGCTGGCTGACCCGCAGCAGCGCCTTATCCGGGTGGCTGTCTATACGCAGAATGTGTTTTTGATCATCCGGGTGGAAAACTACTGTACAGCGCAACTTTCTGTTGTGGACGGAGAGTATCGCACAACGAAGCATGATAAGGATATGCATGGCTACGGGATAAAAAGTATCCGATATACAGCAGAGAAGTATGGCGGATCGGTTTCTGCAGATTGTTCAGATAACTGGTTCCATCTGAGCGTTCTCCTTCCATTGCCGGAAAAAGCCTGATCCTATACAGAACGGCTGTGCGGTTACATGGTATAAAAATTTCTGCCGTGCGGCAGAGACGAAGCATGATATGTGCTTGTCTTAGGGCAATACCGCATAATTCTAAGTGCCGCAGCCGCCGGAGCGGTGCTTAAGCCGTA
>OGXO01000924.1_pt1 | contig 16458 bp, 10 predicted proteins | sample 1576321 | NCBI WGS metagenome assembly OGXO01 (sample SAMEA3541568, study PRJEB24748) | human gut metagenome | biome: human gut; feature: human-associated habitat; material: faeces | place: China | collected 2012 | reverse complement strand
CCCCACCCAGGGGATCAGTGTACCATGTGTTACCGCTGTATCTGTAATTGTCCGAAACAGGCAATCACTCTTTTGGGAAGTAAAGTTATAGAACAGTATAAATTTGAAAACTATATAAATCTTACAAAAATGTAAGATACATCAGGGAAAATGTAAGCTAATGAAATGGCAGAACATTTTCCCTTTTGTTAATATTGGAGTATCGAATAAGAAAAACAGATTTGGGGGAGATTTTATGGAAAAGAAAAATAAGAAGAAAAAACGGACATGGATTTTGATAACCGCAGGTATGGTATTAGCAGGTATTGTTGCCGCCGGCAGCATATCTTCCCATTTTGGAGGATTTGGAACCGGACCGTGTGCAGATACAACGGAATTTGCACAATATGCAGAGCAGGTGGAGGACTTAAAGATACCGGAGAAAACAAAAATTGTGGCACTGGGGGAGGCATCCCATGGAAATGCAGAGTTTCAGCAGTTAAAACTTTCCGTATTTCAAAATCTGGTGGAAAATGCCGGGATAAGAGCATTTGCACTGGAGGGAGACTACGGTGGATGCGAGTATGTGAACCGCTACATTCACGGTGGGGAAGGAACGGCAGAGCAGGCTGCCGCGGCGATTGGCTTTGCAATATACAGAACTGATGAGATGTCAGATCTGATCTCTTATATGCGAAAATACAATGAGACTGCAAAAGATGGAGATGATTTAAGGTTTTATGGGTTTGACATGCAAAGATGGTCCTATAATCTGCAGTATCTGATTGAAGCATGTGAAAAGGCGGGGATAGATGTGACAGAACTGAAGAAACTGGAGGATACAGAAGAACAGCACAGTGAGTATGATGTTGAACAGCAGAGCAGAGTGATCACAGAAATAAAAGAAGAATTACAAAAATCAGATGTAAAGGACATTGTACAGGCGGATCATCTGGCAGATACGCTGCTGCAGAATATTTCTCTTGGGAAAGTGATCAATTCTGCCGTAGAAGGAAATGTGCTCAGAGACCAATTGATGGCAGAAAATGTGCTGTGGATCCTTTCTATGGAAGAGCAGAGGGGCAATTCCTGTATTTTTATTTCAGGTCACAATGGGCATATAGAGCGGTTTGGAAATTATGGCGCAGGTACCAGAGTGATGGGGAATATTCTTTCCGATGAACTGGGGGACGGATATTTTGCGATTGGAACGGATTTTTACAAGACGAACTGCAATCTTCCGAAAAATGATGGAAAGCGTATCACGCACACGTTTTATTCCTATGATCCTCTAGCGAAAGCCGCGAAGAAAGCTGGTTATGATATGAGCTGGCTGGATTTTTCAAAGGTTCCGGAAAATTCACAACTGAAAGAGCACATTACAGATCATGTTTCTATGGGATCGTTAGGAGAGGGCTATAGTGCGTTTTTTATGAGCATTTTTCCTCAAAGTTACCGCGTATCACAATCGCCGGAAAAATTGTACGATGGAATGATCTTTGTTACTGATGCGCATCCGATAGAAATTCTGGAAGAGATAAGTGAAAAATAAGACTGTCAAAAATCATTGGTCAGGTACAGGCAATCGACCGTATGGTTGACGAGGATGTGCCGTGTGAGGATGTCTTAGCGCAGATTACCTTGCCGGCGGAACAGAAAAAAGCGGATATCGGAATTGCGATGGGCGGTGTTGGAAGTGATATTGCGTTGGATGCAGCAGATATTGCGCTGGTGGATGATGAAGTAAAAGAACTGCCGCATCTGATTGCATTATCCAGGCGGATGATGATCACGATCAAATGCAATATGAGTTTTTCGATGGGGCTTAACTTTGTGGCGATCGTGCTTGCAATCATCGGAATTTTAAATCCGGTCGTGGGAGCATTGATACATAATGCAGGTTCTGTGCTCGTCATCATCAATTCGGCATTACTGTTACAATGGAAACAAAATAAATAGAAAAATGGATCTCCAGAAAGTGGTTTTTATTTTCTGAGATCTGTTTTTTTGTGAAAAAGCAACAAAAACAAAACATATGTTTGTATTTCGGGACGCTATATGGTATAGTTAAGTAAAGTATTACGAATGAAATAGTATAGGAGGAGAGCATGAAATTTCTTCATATCTCGGATTTGCATATTGGAAAAAGAGTCAATGAGTTTTCCATGATCGAAGATCAGAAATATATTTTACGGCAGATCAAAGAGATCGCATTGGAAAAACAGGTGGATGCGGTTATGATCGCGGGGGATATCTATGATAAGCCGGTTCCGTCTGCGGAGGCGGTACAGTTGTTTGATCAGTTTCTCACGGGACTTGCTGATTGCGGGAAAAAGGTGTTTGCAGTCAGTGGAAATCATGATTCCGCGGAACGTATTGCATTTGGTGCACAGCTTATGAGCAGCCGGGAAGTCTATGTTTCACCGGTTTATGATGGAGAGGTGAGGTGTGTTACATGTCAGGATGCATATGGGGAACTCTGCATCTGGCTGCTGCCGTTTATCCGCCCGGCGGTCGTGCGCCATGCGTGGAGGAAAGTGAAGGAGGGGATATCCATTGAAAAAAAAGATGCCGGGACAAAACAGGATCTGGCACAGGAAGATGATGTGGAGACAGTGGAAACATATCAGGATGCCCTGCAGTTTGTCGTATCTCATATGCCGGTGGACGCATCAAAGCGGAATATATTGGTGGCACATCAGTTTGTGACAGGGGCTTCGCGATGTGAGTCGGAGGAAGTTTCGGTGGGTGGATTAGACCAGATCGGGGCGGAAGTGTTTGATGTTTTTGATTACGTTGCATTAGGGCATATTCATAGCCCGCAGCATATCGGAAGGGAGACACTGCGCTATTGCGGAACCCCGCTCAAATATTCTTTTTCCGAGGCGGAACAGAAAAAGTCCGTTGTTGTCCTGGAGATAAAGGAAAAGGGAGATATTTTCATTGAAAAAGTTCCGTTAAAACCGCTTCGTGATCTGAGAAAGATCCGGGGAACATACATGGAACTGATGTCGAAAGATTTCTATGAGGGCACAGAAACAGAAGATTATCTGCAGATTACACTGACCGATGAGGAAGATGTGCCGGATGGAATGGCAAAACTTCGGACGGTATACCCGAATCTGATGCAGCTTGTCTATGATAACAGCAGGACCAGACAGAGCAGGCAGGTTGAGGTGACCGAACATGTGGAGCAAAAATCAGAGATGGAACTGTTTGAAGAATTTTACGAGATACAGAATAATCAGCCGATGAGTGAAGAACAGCAGGATTTTGTCAGAGAACTGATGGAAGAGCTGGTGCATTGACAAGTTCCTGAAAAAATAGTTTGAGAAGCAAATACAGGAAAACTGATGTTTCAGGGAACGAGATATTTGGGATTTGAGAGAAAATAGGAGCGGCAGGAAAGGAACGATTTATGAAACCAGTCAGTCTTACAATAAGTGCATTTGGCCCGTATGCGGGGGAGCAGACCATAGATTTTGAACGGCTTGGATCGCAGGGATTATTTCTGATCACAGGGGATACCGGGGCAGGAAAGACCACGATCTTTGATGCAATCACGTTTGCGCTGTACGGGGAAGCCAGTGGTGATGTGCGCAAAGCGGATATGTTCCGCAGCAAATATGCAAAAGATGACGTGAAAACATTCGTGCGTCTGACATTTGAGTACGCAAATAAACGGTATACAGTAGAGCGTAACCCGGAATATATGCGTCCGAAGGGACGTGGGACGGGAATGACAACGGAAAAGGCAAATGCCACACTAGAATACCCGGATGACAGAGAACCAGTGACAAAAAGCAGAGAGGTCACACGCGCCATCACAGAGCTGATCGGTTTAGACTGCAGACAGTTTACCCAGATAGCAATGATCGCACAGGGGGATTTTCAGAAAGTATTGTTTGCCAATACGGAGGAGAGAGGAAAGATTTTTCGTCAGATATTCGGGACGGATATTTATCGTGTGCTGCAGGACAAACTGAAAGATGCCGTAAAAAAACAATGGAAAGAATATGATGAACTGCGGCGCAGCATCAATCAGTATATGGAGGGAATTGTCTGTGAGAGTGACTCTCTGGATGAAGAAGGGACAAGGATCGCAGAAAAAATAAATCTTTTAAAAAAGGAAAAATTTGACGGCAGGATCGGGGAGGGAATCTCACTTTTAGAAGAACTTTGTAAAGCGGAAGAATCTGCGTTGGAGTGCCTGCAAAAGGAAAAAGAGGCGCTGGATCAGCAAATAAAAAATATGGATGAACTTAGCGGGAAAGTGCGTGAAAATGCAGACAGAAGGCGGTTGTTGGAAGAAAAACAGCAGAAGCTGAAGGACTTAGAAGCGCTTCTGGTGCAGGCAAAAGCGGATATGGACAGGGCAGGAGAAGAAGCGGAATGCTGTGAAAAATTAGGCAGAACGATTGAAGAATATAAACAGAAGCTGGTGTTGTTTGAAAAAATACAGGAAATTGGTCTGTCGCAGGAAAAGAAGCACCAGGATATGGAAGAAAAGGTTCAGAAAAAACGGCAGGATGAACAGAGACGAACAGAATTGGAGGGAAAACTGCAGCAGGAAAAAGAGACCTTAAAATCTTATGAGGGCATTACTGCGGAAATACAACGCATAGAGCATGAAATGCGACTGATCACAGAAAAAATGGATACGCTGAAAAATCAGAGAGACAGGAGCCGTGCGCTGGAGGAGCATATTTCAGATCAAAAGGAAAAACTTGATTTAAAAAAGAAAACAGAAAACAGTCTTTTAGAACAGCAGCAACTGTTAAAAGAAGAACAGGAGCAGAACAAGGATGCGGCAGGACAGGAGATTGCCTATGAGAAGGAAGTAAAAGAAATCCGACAGAAAATACAGGATCTGACAGAGATTGCAGAACAGTTGAACACATCAGAAAGAGAAGTAAAGAGACTTGGTACAGAACTGGAAAACGTACAGAAATCATATGAGGTAAAAAGCAGGGACTTACAGCAGCAAAAAGAAACGTGGGAGCAGCTTTCCGGTGCAGACAGCAGGGGAGAACAGGCAGAGAAAGCAATATTGGAAGTATCAGAGAGGATACGCAGGCTCGAAGAGCTGGAAAACAGGTTAGAGGATTGGGAGAAAGTCAGCAGAGAAAGGGAGAAAACTCAAAAACAGTATCAGAAAGCAGCCGCAGAGCAGAAACAGATCAGTGAACAATACCGGAGGATAGAACAGCAATTCTGGGATGCACAGGCGGGAATGCTGGCGCAGGGATTAAAGGAAGACGAACCCTGTCCGGTCTGTGGAGCCATACATCATCCGACACTGGCAGTCATACCACAGGAAACTCCGGATCGGGAAGTGTTAAAACAGGCAAAAGCGGAGGATGAAAAGGCAAGGGAGTCAGTCAGCAGACTGAGTGAAAAAGCGCATCAGCTCGTGACACAGGAAAATGAGAAAATGTCAGCAGTCCTAAAGGATGCAGGAGAACTGCTTGGTGAGCCTGATGTCAGAATGTCTTTAAATGAAATAAAGACGGAGACAAAAAGGCAAAAGAGTGCTGATGAGGCGAGAAGGGAAGAATATAAAGATCAGAAAGAAAAAGCGAAAAAGGATCTGGATGTCAAGCATGTATTAGAAGAACAGATGCAGTCTGCGCAGGATGAACTGGTTATGTTAAACGAACAGAACATTAATCTTGGACAGATGCTTGCCACGGCGACAGAACGGTGCACACAGCAGAAACAGCAGTGGAAGAAAAACGTTGCAGACTGTGGAACTGGCATAGAGCAGACAGAGGATCAAAAAACTGTTTTTGCACAGCTTATGCAGATTGAAAACGAACGGAACACGCAGTTTTTACAGGCAAAAAATAACAGGAAACGTGCAGAGCAGATCAAAGATGAATTAAAAGAAAGCGAAGAAACAATACAAAAGATAAGAGGAACAATCAGCAGTATTCAGGAAGAAATTGCAAAATTGACCGGAAACAGGGAAACTGCCGAAAAGCAGATCAATGACGATATAAAATCTGCATGTAATTTAATTACGGGTGCTCTGATTGCAAGTAATATAATTACAAGTAATATAATTACATGTAATCAGAGCACTTTAACTGGAGATACAGATGTCAATACATTACAGACCATAAAAAACGCTGATGGGAGTCAGGTTTTGTCAATAGAAGATTTTGATGCAAAACCATACCATGTACAGTCTGTGATTACTATGCTGCAAAGAGCAGCCGATGAGAAAAAAGCGGAACTTTCCAAAAAACAGGAAGACGAACGAAAAAAGACTGCCTTAGAAAAAAAGATTCCGCTCGATGAAACAGAAATAAAAACACTTGCCGACCAGATCAATGTGGCAGAACAGGAGCTGGTACGTCTGCAGACAGAGTACGCAAATGAAGAAAAGAGTCTCAATGAGCTGAAAGAGCAGGTAAAGGATGTAACAAAAGAGGGGGTACAGACACAGATAAACGAGTTTACCCTGAAAAAAAGAAATTTAGAAGAGAACAGAGAAAAGACAAGAGAAGCGTATCATAATTACGAAAAAAACAGAGAGACGGAAAAGGGCGTCATTCAGATGCTGCTTCGTCAGATTGAGGAAACAGAGAAAGCAATATCGTTTCCGGAAGAAGAGATCGAAAAACAGGCGGGAGAACTGCGTGCAAAAAGAAATGAGATGGAAGAAAACAGGGCTTCAAAATATACATCTTATTGTACTAATAGGGAAATCTGTAAAAATGTCAGCAAAAAACAAAAAGAGATCGCACAGACCGAACAAAAGTATGTCTGGATGAAATCTCTTTCCGATACGGCAAGTGGAATGTTAAACGGTAAGGCAAAGATTGAACTGGAAACTTATGTGCAGATGGCTTATTTTGACAGGATACTGATCCGAGCAAACCGGAGGATGCTTACGATGAGCAGCGGGCAGTATGAATTAAAACGTGAGGAAGAGACAGGAAGCCGCAAGGAAAAAGCAGGATTGGAACTTTGTGTGATTGATCATTATAACGGGACAAAGCGCAGTGTAAAGACGCTTTCCGGTGGGGAGTCTTTCCAGGCATCATTGTCACTTGCGCTTGGACTGTCGGATGAGATACAGTCTTATGCGGGTGGAATCCGTATGGATTCCATGTTTGTGGACGAGGGATTTGGATCACTCGATGAGGATGCCTTAGAACAGGCGTTAAAAGCATTGCTGCAGCTCACCGAGGGAAATCGTCTGGTAGGAATTATTTCACATGTATCTGAATTAAAAGACCAGATCGACAAAAAAATAATTGTGACAAAGCAGCGGACGCCGGAGGGTGTCAGCAGTGTTGCAAGAGTGGAATAAAAAGAAACGCAATTTGGGGTAAACAGGTGTTACGGCTTTCGTCGATGCCGATATTAAGATCCAAAGTTATTGACTGCGACACTTCAATGTGCTAATATACTAAAATATAGATAAAATCATGAATCAGAGAATCATAACAGTAAAGTAACGATAAAAGTTGCGGAAAAGAGGAGAAGATGAGCGAAAAGAAAATACCGTATAAAATTTATCTGGAAGAGAATGAGATGCCGACACAATGGTACAATGTGCGCGCTGATATGAAGAACAAACCAGCACCGCTTTTGAACCCGGCAACTCTAAAACCGATGACCGCGGAGGAACTGGGGCATGTATTCTGTGATGAACTGGTAAAACAGGAACTCGATGATACCAACCCATACATCGATATTCCACAGGAGATCCGTGATTTTTACCGCATGTACCGTCCGTCACCACTGGTGAGAGCATATTGTCTGGAAAAAAAACTGGGGACTCCGGCAAAGATCTACTATAAATTTGAGGGAAACAATACAAGTGGAAGCCATAAATTAAACTCTGCGATTGCACAGGCATATTATGCAAAGAAGCAGGGATTAAAAGGTGTGACAACAGAGACAGGTGCTGGACAGTGGGGAACTGCACTTTCTATGGCGTGTGCTTATTTTGATCTTGACTGTAAAGTCTATATGGTAAAAGTTTCCTATGAACAGAAACCATTCCGCCGTGAGGTAATGCGCACATATGGAGCAAGTGTAACCCCGTCACCGTCTGAGACAACAGAAGTCGGCAGAAAGATTTTAGCAGAGCATCCGGGTACAACAGGAAGTCTTGGCTGTGCAATCTCCGAGGCAGTAGAAGCTGCAACGACGAGAGAAGGATATCGTTATGTATTGGGAAGTGTGTTAAATCAGGTATTGTTACATCAGTCAGTCATTGGACTTGAGACAAAAGCTGCTCTGGAAAAGTATGATATTACGCCGGATATCATTATCGGATGTGCAGGCGGCGGTTCCAATCTTGGGGGTCTGATCTCTCCGTTTATGGGAGAAAAGCTGCGTGGTGAAAAAGACTATCAATTTATCGCAGTCGAACCGGCATCCTGTCCGAGTCTTACGAGAGGCCGCTATGCATATGATTTCTGTGATACCGGAAGGGTCTGTCCGTTAGCAAAGATGTATACACTTGGCAGCGGATTTATTCCATCTGCAAACCATGCCGGAGGACTTCGCTATCACGGCATGAGTTCAACTCTGTCACAGCTTTATGATGACGGACTGATGGAGGCAAGGAGTGTAGAGCAGACTTCTGTATTTGAAGCAGCAGAGCAGTTTGCAAGAATAGAGGGAATCCTTCCGGCACCGGAGAGTTCTCATGCGATTCGTGTTGCCATTGACGAGGCGTTGAAATGTAAAGAAACCGGAGAAGAAAAGACTATCGTTTTTGGACTTACCGGAACCGGCTATTTTGATATGGTTGCATATGAGAAGTTTAACAATGGAGAGATGACAGACTATATTCCGACCGATGAAGAGCTTGCAGTGGGATTTGCAGGGCTGCCGAAGGTGGAGTAAAAATAGCAGAAACATGGGCTAGTGTACTGGTATATGGATATTTGCTGCCGGTACTGATATTACCAAATCTGCTTGGAATGGACGGAGTCTGGCTGTCGATCACAACGGGCGAGATACTCAGTATGATCATGAGTATTTACTATTTTATGAAATATAGAAAAATCTGGAGTGAGAAGTAAGAAAGATTTCATTGATGAATCAAATCAGGAAAAAGTTTTTTCCTGTGCAAAGTAAGAAAAAGATAAATTGACACACAAAAATAGATGTACTATCATCTGGTTAGATGCAGGTACATCTATTTTTTGTATGCTAATTGGAAAGTCATAAGTTAGATTTTAATTTTCAGAGTTGGTTAGGAGTGGAGATCGCAATGGACGAGTCAGGAAGAAAAATCACAAAGATCGCGCGTGAAGCGGGCAAGTTTACATTAAAGATGATGAAAGAGGAAGGAATCGGAACGGCAGAATTTGATTTTATCCATTTCATCCGGCACAATCCCGGCGTCACACAGGCGAAAGTCAGAGAGCAGTTAAAGATTGATAAAGGGGCTGCTGCAAGGCGTGCGGCTAATTTAGAGAGCAAAGGATATCTTTACCGGAAACCGAACCCGGAGGATGGAAGAAGCCAGCTTTTGTATGCGACAGAGAAAGCGGAACAGTTAAAAAATTCAAAGGCGTCCATTGAGAGCGTGTTTTATGAGTGGCTTTTAGCGGAGCTGCCCAAGGAGGAAAAAGCGGCATTTCTTGAGACGTTAGATAAACTTTACTGGCGGTCGAAGGAACAGCGGCGGGCAGAGTTTTGCGATGTGTCAAAACTCGTGCAGTCCGGTTCAGACGACAGGATGGAAATGGATGGTGAGTCAGATGAGTGATAAGTACGACAGAAAAAATGCTGGAAGTGAAAAACAAAAATTTGAGGCAGACCATGTGATTTCCTATTTTAAAATGGAGTGGAAAGTTCTTCTTGCGGTGACAGTCTCCGGGTTGATTTACAATTTAGGACTCCTTGCCGGACCATGGTTTGAGGGAAAAATGGCGGGCTGTCTGGTGGATATCCTTGGCGGCAGGGCAGGATTTCCTGATATGGGAAAACTGGTCGCAGCCTATGTGATCGCAATCGCAGTGGTGCAGAGTTCCAGATATATCAAGCGTTTTTATGTGAGACGTTTTGCAAACAATGTCAACCGGCGCATGAAACATGTTCTGTATGACAGCCTTGTGCATAAAAGCCGGGCAGAACTGGAAGAGGAAGGCGCCGGAAATGTCATGACAAAAGCGATTCTGGATGTGGATGACTGTGCGGAGGGCATGCGGAAATTTACCACGGAGATATTTGATACAGGGGTAGCTTTGCTTGCATATGCCGGAATGCTTCTCTTTTATGACTGGAGACTTGCGCTTTTAAGCATGCTGTTCCCGCCGGTTTCGTATTTTCTGGCAGAGAAGATGAAAGGAATTGTGCAGAGAACCGGGGCAGCCTATAAGGAGCAGTCCGGGATCTTAAGTGCCGCTACCTTAGACCGGGCATCCAATGCGGTCACCTATCGTGTTTATGGATGCGAGCAGGAGCGAAAAGATGCGTATGAGAAAAATCTTTCAGCTTACGAAAAATCTGCGGTGCGGGCGAATATATGGAGCGCGGCATTTCCGCCGATCTACCGTGTCATCTCGATGGCGGGTGTCATTTTCATTTTATATTTTGGAGGTAAAAACGTGCTTGGAAGTGGCTGGAGAGTCTGGGATGTTGCGGCATTTACCACATTTCTTACCTGTTTTACCAAACTTTCGGTAAAATCATCGAGTGCGGCAAAACTTTTTAACGCAGTTCACAAGGCACAGGTTTCCTGGAAGAGGATCAAACCCCTCATGAAATGTGTGGAACATGAAAGTGAAAGCAGAGTGCAAAAACAGGCAGAGCTTACGGTTTCCCATTTGAGTTTTGCATATCCGGGCGGGACAGATATTTATGAGGATATCACATTTTCTGCAAAACCGGGACAGATCATTGGTGTTACCGGTGCCGTTGCGTCCGGCAAGTCTACGTTTGGAAAGACATTTCTGTGCGAATATCCTTATCAGGGAAGTATCCGTTTTGCAGGCAGAGAGTTAAACGAGATGGGAAATAGTGTGTTGACCGGAACCATTGGTTATTTAGGACACGACCCGGAATTATTTGATGACAGTATAAAAAACAATATTCTGATGGGAGAAAATGAGGATACAGAAACTTATTTGAAAGCAGTATGTTTTGATAGAGAAGTTGCAGAGATGGAACAGGGACCTGACACGGTTGTGGGAAGTGGAGGAGTCAGACTTTCCGGTGGTCAGGCAAAGCGTCTTGCACTTGCGAGAACTTTGTGCCATAAAAGACCGGTGCTGATCTTAGATGATCCTTTCTCCGCACTTGACCGGAATACGGAACAGGAAGTATATACCAATTTAAAGGCGATGACGTCAGACAGCATCGTGATCCTGTTATCCCACAGACTCTATCTTTTCCCGGAAATGGATCAGGTGATCTGGATGGAGCATGGGCATGCGGCGGTCGGCACACATGAGGAGATCATGGAAAAATACCCGGAATATGCAAGACTTTATGAGGAGCAGACGAAGGGAAGTACGGCGGAGAAAGTAAATGCAGGAAAATGTGCTGAAACAGAACAAGGCAGAAAAGAAAGGGGGCGTGCAGAATAATGCATAGCGGGACGTGCAGCAAATTGAACAGCGGGACGCATAGCAGTAAAAATGTAGGCAGTGTCATGTGGCGGACGATAAAAAAACAGAAGTGGCTTTCCGCCGGGATCGTGTGTGCAGTGGCCGGTGCAATCCTGACAGCGCTTCTTCCACCGCTCATTCTTGGAACTATTATAGATACCATGACGACGGGAAATGTGGTATCATTTTATCTGATCTTGGCATATTTTGGATTTACACTGCTCATGGGGGCACTGGAAAGTTCAAGGGAAGGACTGCTGATTGTGTTCGGGCAGAAAATCACGCACGCACTACGAAGCAGCCTGATGGATAAATATACGGATCTGACGGCAGATGCACTGACACATCAGGAGCCGGGGTCAGTGGTTTCCCGGTTCGTCGGGGATGTTGATACGGTGGAAAACCTGTTTACATCAGGCATTATCAGCATGTTTTCCGATGCATGCAAGATCGTCAGTATTCTTGCCGTCATCTGGTTTCGGAACAAGGGGCTTGCCATTGTGCTTTTGGTGTTGCTGCCGTTTCTGTTCTGGTTTACGCGCATCGTGCAGAAAAATATGCTGACCGCGCAGATCGAAAACCGCCGTGCTGTCAGCCGTGCCCTGGGCCATGTTCCGCAGACGCTTCACAACATCAGAACGATCCGGAGTCTCGGCAAAGAAAACTATATGGCAGAGCGTTATGATACCTGCATCGGCGAGAGCTACCGGGCGATGGAGCAGACAAATTTTTATGATGCAGTCTATTCACCAGTCATTCTGATCCTGAATGTGCCGCCTTTTCCTGCTGCATCCCAGCCCTCATAGGCAATGATGACCGGCACTTTTTTCCGGTAAAGACGATTGTGCAGCTCACCGAGCCGGTTCTGCAGTTCTTTCAGTTCTTTGCGGTACTCATCCGCCTCAATCTCTTTGTCCAAAGGCACTTCTGCCAAAAGCGGCATCCGCACTAACGGAAAAACATTCTGCAAAAGAGGTACTGCCAGCTTCTGATTACTCAGCGCAATCTCGATTCCCTGTGTCAATGTCTCTAAAACCTGAAGTTCCGTCCATTTTCTCGACTTTGCATCAATAATGTACCACGGCGCAGACGGCAGATTCGTGTTCTTCATATAGGAAGAAAATGCCTCTTCGCACTTCTCATAATGCCGGTTCTGCCAGAGATCATTTTTGCTGACACGCCAGACCGTATCTTTTTCATGCTCTAAATGTTCGATCCGTTTTGCCTGTTCTTTCTCCGAGATATGCAGGAAAAATTTCATGACCAGATAACCGTTATCTGTAAGCTGGCGCTCAAAACGTCTCACACTCTCGATTCTTTTTGCGTAATCCTCATCGGAAAGTTTTCCGTGCAGCTCGTCTTTTACGATCTCATCCATCCAGCCCGAATCGAGAAATACGAATTTTCCTTCTTCCGGAATTCGTTTGAAATAGCGGTATAAAAATGGTTTTCGACGCTCTTCCTCACTCTTTTCTCCCATTGATTCCACCTTGAAGAAACGCGGATCGATATTCTGGATCACCTGACCGATCACGGAACCTTTTCCGGCGGTTCCCCAGCCTTCCATGAGCACAAGTACCGGTATCTTCTGCTCTTTGATCAAAAGCTGCTGCTTTGCTAACTTTTCTTTTGCAGCGGCAAGGCGCACCCTGATCTCTTCCTCCTCCGGTTTTTCCATTGCTTTCCATTCCTGCAGCATAAAAAAATCCCCCTTCTCTTACACTTTTTCATCATCAATCCATATCTCCGCGATCACGTTCCGAAGATGCACGGATCTCTGCCTGTTACTCTGTTGTCATTCTTCTTTTAGTTTCTCTCAAAATTTCCGAAACATCAAGACATTTTCACACTTTTTATATTTTTTTCAGAATTTGACAGTTTTATTCTTCTACCTATATTTTCGTATACTTGTTTTCTTTTATAAGCGTTTCTTATGAATCAGTTTTTTCTCCCTATTTTTTTTGCATAAATGCAGGAAAACAGGAAAAACCTCCTTGCAATTTGTATTCTTACACGATATAGTTGAATCAACAATTTCGAGATGAAGTTTGCAGGAAAACGACGCAAGTCTACCGAAGGAGTAACACTCTCAGGTGCCGGTCATACCGGTGCAACTGTAAATGGATCGACTCTCTGGAGACGCCCGGATGAACCGGGGGCCGAAGGTGCAACATACGTTTTCGTATGAATCTCTCAGGCAAGCGGACAGAGAAGATATCTTAATTGCACACATAAGATTTCATTTTATATGAAGTTTTCTGATTATGTATCTTCCTATCCCATATATTTTATATGGGATATTTTTCTGTCAGTTCATCCTGTTTCCGGTCATCATCCCATTTTCATTGCAAGATATTTTTCTGTGATACTGCATGCACTCGATGTATATATTGAAAGAAAGATAGAGGATTAGAAACATGTGGAGTGTAATTAATGATTTTCTTGTCAATGTTGACAATTTTGTCTGGGGTGTGCCATTAATGGTGCTGATCATGGCGGGTGGCCTGCTGCTTACGGTGCGCCTCGGTCTGTTACAGATCCGGAAGCTTCCCCTTGCGCTGAAATGGATGATCCAGAATGAGGAAGAGGCAGAAGGCGAAATTTCCAGTTTTGCAGCTCTCTGTACTGCTCTGAGCGCAACGATCGGTACCGGTAATATCGTAGGTGTTGCAACCGCTGTCGGCGCCGGCGGTCCAGGCGCTCTGTTCTGGATGGTCGCAGCCGCTTTTCTCGGAATGGCTACCAAATATTCCGAAGGACTTTTAGCTGTCAAATACCGTGTCGTTGCTCCTGACGGCCACAGCCTTGGCGGTCCTTTCTATTATATTGAACAGGGAATGGGAAAAAACTGGAAATGGCTTGCGAAGCTTTTTGCATTTTTCGGCGTCTGTGTCGGACTTTTCGGTATCGGAACTTTCAGCCAGGTCAATGGTATCTCAAGTGCGATCAACGGTTTCTTTGATCCGGACAATGCACACTGTGTCAAGATCCTTCCTTTCCTCGGAGAATATTCCTGGTCAGTCGTGATCGCATCCCTGATCCTGACGGTCTGTGTCGCAGCCGTATTGATCGGCGGTGTAAAACGGATCGCAAGTGTGAGCCAGATCATTGTACCATTTATGGCGATCCTTTATTTTGCTTTTGCCGTTATCCTGATCATCTGCAATATTACTGAAATTCCTGCAGCTATTAAAGTGATCGTAACCGCTGCTTTCACACCGAAAGCTGTTACCGGCGGTGCTGTCGGAAGTATGTTTGTCGCAATGCAAAAAGGTGTTGCCCGCGGTATTTTCTCAAATGAGGCAGGACTCGGAAGCGCCCCAATCGCAGCAGCTGCTGCACAGACAAAAGAACCTGTCCGTCAGGGACTTGTCAGCATGACCGGAACTTTTATCGACACGATCGTAATCTGTACACTGACCGGACTCTCTATCGTCTTAACCGGCGCATGGCAGGTCGAAGGCTTAGAAGGTGTGGAAGTCACCACTTACGCATTCCAGCAGGGACTTCCTTTCCCTCCGGTCGTTTCGTCTTTTGTATTAATGCTCTGCCTTGTATTTTTTGCATTTACAACAATTCTCGGCTGGGATTATTACAGCGAACGCTGTCTTGAATATTTAAGCGGCGGCAATTTAAAACATGTGAAAGTCTACCGCTGGATTTATATTTTTGCAGTATTTATCGGACCGTATATGACCGTCAGCGCTGTGTGGACGATTGCCGATATTTTCAACGGACTGATGGCTCTGCCAAATATGATCGCACTGTTCGCATTGAGTGGGGTTGTTGTCAGGGAAACAAAAGCGTTTTTTAAGAAACAGAATTAGGCAATTATTTAATGTGTCACATTATAAACTTTGCTGCCAATTTTAGCTCATACTTAAAGAGGAGTGTGATAATTAATCACACTCCTCTAAAAATTTCTTTATAAAAAAGAGTTTTTCTGCTGGTTGTCAGCCTCGGTATTCAGTTAAGATACCCATAACGACGTGGAAATCATTAAGTCCCCCACGTGGACTACAGCTGTAATGCTTTACATCGCTATCTCAACCTTTTTGCCGCAAAAAGCTATTCCATTACATTTCCATCCAAAGTATTTTTAAGCCAGAACAAGATTTCTGAATTGTAGACTCTTCTGATTTCTTTGTTTGGAAGCGCTAATTCCATAAATGTGCCTATTTCAGTTTCTATTGCTTCCTTTACCGGCTTCAAATATCCCGCCATGAGCAAAAAGCTAAATATGCTGTCTGCGCCATCCGTTATTCTTGGGTAAATGACATCCATATTCAATGAAGTCTGCACATGTTTCCCCTGCATCAATAAGATCAGGTCATCCGCAATTTCCGGTGTCAATGTTCTCATGATCTCACGAATGATCTCATTATCACTGGTGTTCGTCCAAAAAGGCCTCGGTTTACACTCATTATTAAAATAATTTGCTACTGACCACGGATTATATATTTCACGATTTCCAAACAAATATCCGTCATACCACTCCTGCAATTCATTCAATTTATCCTCGCGTCCATAGTAAGCAGCCATAGTTGTTACTTCGTCTGATGTAAACCCAAAATACTCACTGTATTTTTCATCCAAAACAGAATTTACAACCAGATTATTCAATCCACTGAACAGATTCTCTTTTGAAACACGCAGTATGCCTGTAAGGACTCCAAATGCCAGTGCCAGATTATCCTTCAATCCGCCCGACATAAAATTTCTCATAAAAGTGATCACTTCATTATAAAACCCTTTTGAGTGTCCCTGCTGGATAGGTGTATCATATTCATCAATCAAAACCACAATCTTTTTGTTGTGATATTTTTCCAGCATCCGGCTTAAATTAAGCAACGCCCTTGTATATTCAACATTGCTCAAAGTTCCTTTCTGCATC
>OGXO01000901.1_pt1 | contig 16653 bp, 13 predicted proteins | sample 1576321 | NCBI WGS metagenome assembly OGXO01 (sample SAMEA3541568, study PRJEB24748) | human gut metagenome | biome: human gut; feature: human-associated habitat; material: faeces | place: China | collected 2012 | reverse complement strand
ATCAGTTTACCAAAAACAGATGGAGTGAATCCGGATGAAATATTCAATGTTTTGGTAGCCGAAAGTCCGACATTAACTACATTAAATTTATCAGCGTATTCTCCTTCCCATGGGGTGAACCCGGCTTCGACAGCCAAGTCTACTCCCTTTACAGTGAATGGATAGCTGAGTTCGCAATAACTGGACCAGGCACGTCTTTCATTTTCCCGGTAATCGTTTCCGGCAAAGGTGGTATACCAGGCCAACGATAACGGGAAACTTTCACTAATGGTATAGACAGCTCCTGCTTCAAAGGTGTGACCTGTGGTGCGGGGAGTATAGTGGAAATAGTTGAATGGTTCGTCTTCACTTTGGTAAAAGTAGTTATTAAGGTACAGTTGGAGGTTTTTATATTCATACTCCAGCGTAAGGTCTATTTCATTATTCTCGTTTCTGAATTCTGTCGATCCCCATGCCGATAGGGTCCATCCTTTCCACTCTACGCCGAGAGTAGGCTGTACGGAAGCATTTCCGTTCTTCATTCCACGCCAGATGTAACTGCTTACCAGGTCGGCATTGATAAATACTTCTTGTGCCTGTATGGCAAAGGGGCAAAAGATGAAAGCTGCAAGTATGGCTAATTTCTTCATTAAAATGGCGGATTATTTTTTCGGGCTGCAAAGATAGGTAATTACTGGCAAAATTCGTGGCTGAGGGGCATCGATCTTTTCAGGGTAACGAATAAATGCACCGGCGGAGAAAAGGGAAGTTCATGATTTACCATGCTTTATCGTCAAAACGTCCCTCTTTGTCGAGTTCTTTTGTCGGGTATGGACAAAAGGGGGTATTTTTGTGGACTAATCTTCAGAAAGACTTTATCATAATGAAACAGATTAATAAGCAGCAATTACTGGAGCAGGTGGTTTATCTCGTCATCTGGCTGACTGTCATCTTCGTACCGTTGGTGGGTGACTATCTGTTTTCATCCATTAGTTCGATACATACTTTCAGCTGGCAGACCATACGGGTGGCATGGCTGTTGACGTTACCCTTTTTTCTGCTTTTTGTAGTGAACAACTATTTACTCGCCCCCCGATTGTTGCTTCGGAAGCGATATTGGTACTATGCATTTTCATTGATAGGAGTCATTGTTCTGCTTTTTTTCTTATATCCCTCCTTCAGCCGGCCGAGGCACAGGCAGTTCAACAACCCGATGCCCGTTCCTCCCGGTTATATTTATGAAGAACATTCGTCTCAACCACCCATGCCCAAGCGAGTGATGGATCCGCTCCGGCAGGGGCCTTATCCTTTGCCGGGCTATCTTTTTGGACGTTTCTCACTGGCTTTGCTGGTGGTGGGGTTCAATGTGGCTATCAAGCTTCTATTCAAGTCCATGCGGGATGAAGAGGCACTGAAAGAGTTGGAACACCAGCATCTGCAATCGGAATTGCAATATCTGAAGTATCAGATCAATCCGCATTTTTTTATGAATACGCTCAACAACATTCATGCACTGGTCGATATGGATGCCGGGAAAGCCAAGAAGACCATTGTCGAACTCTCTAAACTGATGCGTTATGTGCTTTATGAAGCAAGTAATAAAACGATTTTGCTTTCGCGTGAGATACAGTTTCTCGATAACTATATTACCCTGATGAAGCTTCGTTATACCGATAAAGTTTGCATCATGTGCGACATGCCCGGCGAAATACCAAAAGTACAGATACCGCCTTTACTCTTTATCTCTTTTGTGGAGAATGCATTTAAGCATGGAGTGAGTTATCAGAAAGAGTCGTTCATACGGGTTGCCATGACTGTAGAAGATGGGAAACTTGCGTTTCGCTGTTCCAACAGCAATTGGGGAAAATCCGGTGAACAGAATCATGGCATCGGATTGGAAAATGTCCGTAAGCGGTTGAGGCTTTTGTTCGGGCAGGACTATACTCTGTCTATTAACGAGCGCGAGGGTAGTTTTAACGTTTTATTAATCATTCCTCTGTTATGATAAAATGCATTGCTATTGATGACGAGCCGTTGGCACTTGAACAATTGGTAGGTTATATTTCACGTGTCCCTTTCCTGCAACTAATTGCTTCCTGTCAGGATGCTTTCGGTGCCATGCAGGTGCTTTCTGAAGAAGAAATTGACTTGATGTTCGTCGATATTCATATGCCGGACCTGAACGGACTCGATCTGGTGCGTTCATTGGTAGTGAAACCTCTGATTGTGTTTACTACCGCCTATCCGGAATATGCTGTTGAAGGTTTTAAAGTGGATGCGGTGGACTATCTGTTGAAGCCGTTCGAGTTTCAGGATCTCCTGAAGGCGGCGGATAAGGCACGCAGGCAGTTTGAGTATCATTTGCAGGATTACGGGGGAGGGGCAGAACCGGATTTGCTGGAACGGGACGGTTCGTTGTTTGTGAAGTCCGAATCCAGGATTATCCGTATCAATGTGGCGGATATTTGTTATATCGAAGGTATGAGCGAGTATGTGCGCATTTACACGAATATGGCGGATAAGCCGGTAGTCACTCTGCTGAGTATGAGAAAACTGGAAGAGCGTCTGCCGCAAGAAATGTTTATGAGGGTACATCGCTCCTATATCGTCAATCTCCGGAAAATAACGGAGGTCTCACGGTTGCGCATCATTTTTAATAAGAATATATACATACCTGTCGGCGACAATTATAAGGAGAGGTTTACAGAATATATCAACAAGATTTGTATCAGCAGTTAAGGTCGGGTTACAGGCCATAAGAACGGGCTGTAATCTACAAGTGGATTACACCTTGCAGACTACAGCCCGTGGCTCTGTAACTTGTAGTTTCTTACTTGATTCCCAGTTTCTTTGCGATATCTTTAGGAAGCGCATCTTTGTGAACCAGAATATTCATAGTCTTGTAAGCAACGAAAGCTTTAGAAGCATACCAGGTACCTTTGTACTTGTTATTAGTGCCCCAAGAGTTTTTCACCATAAAGTATTCTTTTCCGTTCTGATCTTTGGCGATACCGTAGATAATCATTCCGTGGTCATCGGTTGTTTCCCAGTTATCGAAAGCCGTCTGGCGCATTTCCTGAGTAACTTTAATTTCCGGCAGTGGCTTTGAAGTCAGTTCTTTGCGTTTGTCGGCGGCGGTCATTCCGGTCCAGCGGGCCATATCCGAACCTGTCAGTTCAGCACCCTTGGCTGCGTCCGGCATTACAGCGATGCCGTCACGGGTAAATCCTTCTTCGCTGACGTCACTACCCCATGCGAACGTGTATCCGTTTTTTACAGCATTGTCCATTACAGCCATGAATTCGTCAAGCGGCAGGTTGTATGACAATCCGTTGCGCCAGTTGTCCTGAATTTCGATGGCAAACTGTGAATAGAAGGGGTGGTGTGTGTATGAAGTCAGAGATACATAGTCGTCCGGATTCAAACCCAGAGACTGTGCAAAAGTCATCGGAGTATATTCTTTACCTTTGTAAGTGAAGTTCTCCGGACATTGTCCGAGGTAAGTGTCATAGATGGCGCAAAGACCCTTTTTCCATACCGGAGTCAGTTTCTTCAGTTTGCCTTTGGCAATGGCGTTTACATAACCTTCCGCTGTTGCATCCAGTTCGTTGTGAACGGGCAGTGAGTCACCATACATGATTCCCGGCATGGCTTCTTGCGGAACAAGTCCGTAGTTTTTCATACAGAACATGATGTCATAGAAGCTTCCGCCCGGAGAGAAGGAGCTGTCGCCATGATAGCGGACATAGTTAACGGCGCGGTCAACCATTGTGTGGTGTACAACGAACATTTCAGAAAGATCGTATTCGCCTTTTCCCGTACGGAGCAGTTCCGATTCGAGGAAGCCGAGGCTCGAGAAGCTCCAGCAAGTGCTTGAACGATTCTGGTTTTTGATGGATGTAATCGGGTTTTCTTTCACTGTCGTGAAAACGAAGCCTTCTTCTTTTGGTTTGTCTTTGCCCAATGCGCTCAGACTGATCAAGCCTAAAGCGGCCAGGAGGATTGTCTTTTTCATTATTATGTCGTTTTTATTAATATTTATGCGACAAAGATAGCTGAATATCCTTAAATATGGAAATGAACGCCTATCTTTGCTATCATATTTTAATGTTTCATTTATAAAAACTTAAACCGATGAAAAAGAATCTTTATTGGATGGCAGCAGCATTCATCACTTTAACTGCCGTAGGTTGTACAAATGCGAAGAAAGCCGATGTGTCTGCGGCGGGCAACGATACCACACAAGTGGTAGATATGCATACAGCCGAAACCTCTCTCGATTACTATGGAGTTTACAAAGGTACGACTCCGGCTGCCGATTGTCCGGGTATAGAACTGACTCTGACCCTGAAAAAGGACCGCACTTATACATACCACTGGCTTTACATTGATCGCAAAGATGCCGAGTTTGATGAAACCGGCACATTCACGGTAAAAGACAATCTGCTGACACTTACTGAAAAAGGAGGCGAAGTCTCTTACTTTAAGGTGCAGGAGGGCAGCCTGGTGATGCTGAACAATGAGAAACAACCTGCTACCGGTGCTTTGGCCGATGCTTACGTTCTGAAGCAGGAAGAAGTGTTCCGTGATTAGTCTATTGTATTTTCGCCCGGTATGTCCGTTCCGAGAAGGTAAAGTTGAAGAAGAGTGCCAGCCCTTGTTCCCGTTGCATACCGTTGGGCAGATGGAGTTGATCACTGTATTTCACTCCTAACGAGAGGACATTTCCGTTATAGAGAGTGAAGTTGCTTCCTGCACTGATGTAGTAGTTGGTTGCTTTCTTCTTCTGGATGACCATATATGAATTGTTGACGCCCGCTCCGAGTAACAGTTTCACCGGATTGCGGTAGATATTGCCTGCTGTGTAGGCCATACCTGCCGATAACCGGTGTTGGTTTTCGAAGCGGACGTTGCTTTTTGAAGACTTCATGCGGCTCCAATCCGTATATTTGTATTCGGCTGTCAGCATCCAGCGGAGGCTATTGTATGATAATCCCGCCCCGATAAACTGCGGGAGGCATTGGCGCACATAACGTTGGCTTTCATCAATCGACTCGCTGCCCGACGAACTGCTCACCGACAGGTTGTTGTCTTGTGCCAGATCTTGTGAGTATCCGTATACAAGTCCTGCTACAATGGACTTATCCCTATTTAGAGAAAACTTGTATTGCACGCCGAAATCGACATAAAAAGCATGCTTGTAAGAACTCTCTTCCACACTGAGACTTCCCTGGGTCTCTGTTTGTTTGATGGTTCCGGTCACGTACGAAAGATTAGCACCGACAGAGAAACCTTTGAAAAGGCGGTAGGCGGTACTGATGCCCATTTTAGATAGCCCCCCTCCTCCTTCAAAAAGTGATGATACGGTGGAATTTCCGGTTCCCGTGATGTCCTGATCCAGTGTGATAGCGTATCCCATACTGCTGACCGGTGCCATAAATACTGCCCCGTACCAATGGGGAGTGAGACGGCAACCGATGCTGAGGTTATTCAGGTTTCCTACTACCGAATGATTGCTTGTTCCGGTTTGGGTGTAGATTTTGTATGCCCCCATCAGTCCGGCGTCTATCAGAAAACGTTGTCCTTCGATGGCGGTAAGTGAGGCAGGATTGGCAGTATTCAGGAAGTTATAGCTTTGCAGGGCGATTCCCGCTCCGCCCAGTCCGGCGTACTGTCCGCCTTCTCCGGTTGAAAGTTCGCCCAGGCCGAACATGGATGTAGGGGAATTGGTTGTGTTCTGACTATATATTAATAAGGTGGAGTGACAAAGCGTAAGCAGTAGAATCAGCTGTCTTTTCATGGGTTATATGTTTTATAAAGTATGGTTAGTTTCACGGGGCTACTGTCCGGGTGGCCGGCATCTCCGAATACGACTCCACTCAGGGTGGTGAAAAACAAATTGTCCGGAAGCATCAGCTGAAGGATTTTCCGGTTGTATCCCACCGTCCCCAGATTGCTTTGCAGGAAAGAGGTAATATCGAAAGAGTAATAGGTCTCTTCTCCCATCATTTCGTCCGTTACCAGGCTTCCGGTTTGTACCGAACTGCCTGAAATATCCGTCACGACATCTTCCGTTACATTGTTTTCGTCGGCTGTATATAGTGTCAGCGATTCGGGGAGAGGATACCGTTCGCCATACGTCTCTTTTACCGGATAAAGGCGGAGGAGCGCACTTTCGATAGTTACCAGTCTGCCTTCGGCGCGCAAGTCATTGAGGAATGGGAAGTCGATGTTGAGATACATTCCCGTCAGTCCTTGCAGGTAGGCCTGGTGGTCGGACTTTTCCGAAGGAAGCCCGTTATTGATTCCGCTTTGTAAGGAGGAGAGGGCTGTCTGGCTACGGTCACAACTGACCTGGTTGAACCTCAGGTCGCTGTTGGCCGGGAAACTGGCGGACAGTTCCGTTGCGTCTGTTTTCGTCTGGTGATAATAAAGTGTGATGCACAGGCTTGAATCATTCACCATGAAACCGTTGATACAACTTCCTCCCTCTTCGGGAATGAATGCAATGCCCTTGAAATAGTCGCGGAAGTATTCCTGTGACTCCATCTCGCGTGATCCGTTTTGGAAACGTTCGAACCACTTGAGTCCCCATTCGTCGGGGAGGCGGATTTCGTGTTCCCGGGTGGTTTCGCCCGGAGTGGGAGTGAAGGTGAACGAAGCTAAGGGAGTGGCATGGTAAGCCACTGTCGATTTACTATACAGGTATCCTTCGTCCAGCGACAGATTTTCTGAGAGGCTGTGCAGTGAGATGCGTTGCGGATTCAGAGTATCTCCCAGATAGTTGCCCGAAGAGTAGAACCGGATGGTAATGGAATCGAAACCATAATCAGCGTCTTCGCTGAATGAAACTCCCGGTACGTCATATTCTGCATAGAAAGCGGTCTTTATTTTGCCCCAGACGGGATCGTCAATGGTTCCTATCTGGCAGACTGTGTCGCCCGATGTGGCAAGAGAATCACTCAGGATAGTGCTGATGCGGACCGTGCAAGTATCGGTCTGCACCGTCCGCAGGGAACTTTCCACCCATTTGCCTCCTACTGTTGACAGTTCGTCCCGGCAAGAGGCAAGGAGGGATATTAAAAGAGTGATGAATAAAAATGATAGGGTTTTCTGTTTCATTAATCGGATAATTTTGCCGCAAAAGAAGTCGATTTCTCTTCCCTGTAAAAAAACTATCGACTAACCGGAATGATTTATCGACTGCATTTTGGTTGGTAGAGAGAATGTGCCTGTTAGTCGATCCTTTTTTTCACCCTTACTGATGTCGTCTACATTTGCGGTCAGTAATTAACGATTAAAAAACAGAATAAAAGAATGACTGGAATAGAAAAAACTGTAGCGAGTAAGTCCGCGTCCGGAGCATTGGTGCTTTGTGCCATACTCTTTTGTTTGTGTGCCTGTACGGAAGATGCTTCCTATACGGCCGGAGTATGGTACCGGCGTTCGGACTTTGACGGGGTAGCACGGACCGATGCTGCCGGTTTCACCATTGGCAACAAAGGGTACATCTGCGGAGGCTATAACGGAAAAACGCCCCGGCTCGCTGATACTTGGGAATATGATATCGACAATGACTGGTGGACTCAGCGTGCCGATATGCCCGGTACGGTCCGCAATGCTGCCACCGGCTTCTCGGTAGGTAGCAAAGGGTATGTCACTACCGGATACAATCCCGATCAGAAATACCTGTCCGATACGTGGGAGTATAATCCGGAAACGAATAGTTGGAGGCAGATGGACGACTTCAAGGGAGGAGCCCGCTATTATGCCCTTGGCTTCGGCATTGATAATTATGGTTATGTGGGAACCGGTTACAACGATAATTACCTGAAGGACTTTTATCGTTTCGACCCTACTGCCGCAGCCGGTTCACAATGGACTATCGTGAATGGTTTCGGAGGACAAAAGCGTCAGGGAGGTACGGCATTTGTCATCGACGGGAAAGCTTATGTCTGCGGAGGGCAGAACAATAATTCCGATGTATCGGACTTCTGGTGCTTCGACCCTTCCGCTGCTACACCTTGGACACAACTGAGAGACATCGCCAATACGAGTGATGATGATTACGATGATGACTATACATCTATTGTCCGTTCCTATGGAGTCAGTTTTGTGATCGATGGAAAAGCTTATCTGACTCTGGGTTCCACTGCCGGAGGAAGCTATTATTCGAATTATTGGATTTATGATCCGGCAACCGATCTTTGGGAAGGTGACGACCTGACGGCGTTTGAAGGAAGTACCCGTATTCATGCTGTTTGCTTCTCTACCGGGACCCGGGGTATTGTTGCGACGGGTGGCAGTGGTTCGAGTTCTTACTTTGACGATACCTGGGAACTGAAACCTTATGAATATGAAGAGGAATAAGAAGCTACTTTGTATGATATGCGTTGCCTGCGCTGTTTCAGTCCTCTTTTTCTATGATCGGCATGAAGCTTGTCCGTATCGTCTCAAAGTAATTGAAACAGAAAATGGGAACGGATATGGTTATCAGATTCTTTGTGGCGACCGGGTAGTGATCTGCCAACCATACATACCTTCCCTTCCGGGGCGGAAAGGGTTTGCTTTGGAAGAAGATGCCCGGAAAGTAGGCAACTTGGTATTGGAGCGGATCAGGCAGGGAAATGATTTTACAATATCGGCTGCCGACCTGAAGGGGCAGGGAATTTCCGGCGATTAGTGAACAGGTGTTTTAGGATACATTCGAAACTATGTTCCCGTTAGTTTAAAAACTGTTTTGAATTTATCATTTGACCCTTTTAAGCATAATTTGTATCATTGTTAGGTATATCATGGTTTGTGAAGTTTCTGGAAGTACTTCGTAGTCTTTACTTAGCCTTCTAAAACTTTCGAACCATGAGAAAGTTCTTTCCACAATCCATCTTTTGGGTAGTAGTGTGAACCTTTGGCAGCATCAGGCCTGATTACAATTTCCAATATCCACCCAAATGTTTTTTCACATTCTCAATCGATTCGCCTCTGTATCCTCCATCAGCCACAATCTTTCTGAGTTCAGGAAATCTACCCTTGATATTGCTGATTACATCAACGGCTTCTTTGTTATAGTGTATGAAAGCGTATCGTTCTTGTCCGTAACGATTGAAACCGTATTCATACTTGCACTAAAACGATGCCTTTCGAACTTGTCACTTTCGGCGTACAACTTGCCATAAAACACAAGGTTCCAACTACTAATAGTACTTTCATTTTCTTAGAAGCATTTTTTAAGTTATTTTGCGCAACAAATAGCATGAACTCATCAAATAATGGATTGGATTGGCCTTGATTTAACATTCCCTATTACCGACCCTACATGGATATTTCTCCTTGTACTTCTCCTCATACTGTTTGCTCCTATTCTATTGAATAAATTACGTCTCCCCAATATTATCGGTATGATTTTGGCATGCGACAGCAGCTTTGAATTGGCTTTATTATATCATGTTCCTGGTTGGTTTGGAAATGAATATGGGGGATTTCAAAGAGACACCGAACAAGGCGTTGGTACTCGGATTACTCGGTTTAGTCATTCCTATCGGAATTGGATTTATAGATAATATATCTTATCTGAAATACAGTGTCGTTACCTCCGTACCGCTAGCCAGTATGTATGCTTCCCATACATTGGTGGTCTATCCCACCGTCATCCGTTTCGGTATATCACCCTATCGCAGCGTGAGTATAGCGGTAGGCGGAACATCGGTGACAGATACACTCACTTTATTGGTGCTTGCTGTCATTGGTGGCCTGTTCAAAGGAGAAGTCGGCGATTTCTTTTGGTCATGGTTAGTAGTAAAAGTCATTTTCCTGGGTGGATTTATCATCTATTTCTTCCCACGCATCGGACGTTGGTTCTTCCATTGATACAATAACAAGGTGATGCAGTTCATTTTTGTACTCACCATGGTCTTTCTAAGCGCGGGACTTATGGAATTTGTAGGTATGGAAGGCATCTTGGGAGACTTTCTTGCAGGATTGGTATTGAACCGACTCATTCCCCACGTTCCCCATTAATGAATCATCTGGAGTTTGTCGGTAATGCCCTTTTCATTCCCTATTTTCTGATCGGAGTGGGGATGTTGATTAACCTGCGTGTTATTTTCGGACATGGAGATGCGCTGAAAGTGGCTGCCGCGATGATTGCAATGGTATTGACCGGCAAATGGATTGCCTGTTGGCCCACACAAAAGAGATATAAGATGTCTGTTCTTGAACGGAACCTGATGTGTGGTCTCGGTAATACGCAGGCGGTAGTGACATTGGCAGCAGTACTAGTCGGATACAATATAATCCTACCCGGAGGTGAATGCCTTCTGAATGATGATGTATTAAATGGAACAGTCTTGCTTATACTCGTACCTACATAGTCAGCTCACTGATAACTGAGCGGGCAGGCAGAAGAGTAGCCATGGACGATTCTGAAATGGAAAAGGAATATTCGACGAAAACGGAAAAGATTTTGATTTCACTTGCCAATCCGAATAGTATTGAAGACATGATGAATCTCTCTTTAGTGATATGTGACACGAAAATGAAAGATAACCTGCTCGCACTGAATGTCATCAATGACGACAGTACTTCTGATAATCTAAAGATGTGGAGCAAACATTACCTGGAAAAAGCTGCCATGACAACAACAGCCGCCAATATATTATTGAAACAACTTACCCGTTATGATTTGAATCGCTTCTGGCATTATCCATTCGGTAAAAGAGAATGAAGTGACGAGTATTATCACCGGTCTGCACCGCAAGGCAAATATCACCGATTCATACTTCGGAATGCTGGCCGGAAACCTGCCGAAAGGATTAAACTGCGAAATAACTATCTCCAAATTCCTGATACCAGTCAATACAATAAAGCGGATTGTTATTGCCGTTCCCCAAAAAGTAGAGTATGAATCTGGCTTTCCACAGTGGATGGAGCATTTCTGCCGGATGGGAAGTACGCTCGGTGTGTACATTTCTGTGCAAACGAAAAGGTAACTACCCGCCTGCAAGCATGGATAAAGAAAAGACATAAACAAGTGTTGACTGATTTTTCTTTCTTAGAAGACTGGAATGACTTGCTGGTATTGACAGGACAAGTAAGCTATGATTATCTGCTGGCCATTATCAGTGCACGGCCCGGAACACTTTCTTATGACAGTTCATTTGAGAAACTGCCGAGATAATTAGGAAAATACTTTTCTAATAATAGTTTGATTGTATTGTACCCCAATCAATTGGGAGAACCACTGGGCAGTTCTTTCTTCTTCAAGTTATACACCGATACTGAAACACAGCATTATGAGAAGTTAGGCAAATGGGTCTATAAATGGTTCAAGAAGAGTTGATAATAGTACTGCCGGAATAATAATATTTTGTATCAATATTGAGTTATCTTTACAATCAAGAGGAAATCAAACAAAAAACGATAATAATCGGGGAAAGGAGGTTCTCTTCCATAGCCTGCACTATTAAGACAACCTTTTCCCCTTATTTTTCAAATTATTTCCGGCTAATCAATCTATACCATAATTCTCTAACAATCACAACAGGAGATGTAAGTAATATAATATATCCCCATGTTTGCCAGGAAAGAGGTACTGTCTGGAAGGCCTCCCCACCTATCTGAACAATTACAATGGTAACAAACAATATTCCTAAAGCTACGCCAACGAACTTTAAATTCTGTCCTAATCCATCGAAAATTGATTTATTCTTACCAATAACTCTAGCATTAAACAAGTTCCACCAATTTAGCACCATATAAGCGGCAAAGAAAATAGTCAGATTTATGTGGGAAAGACACGCCACATTATGCTTCATTCCCCAAAGAACCAATGTACAGAGTAACCAGATTAAACCTCCAAATCCCAAAATTGCTTTAGCCAAAGATTTATTGATAATAAATTCTTTCCTGTCTCTAGGCTTCTCACTCAAAACGTTCTCATCGGCTGGTTCCGATGCCAGTGCAATAGCTGCCAGCGAATCCATTACCAGATTTATCCAAAGGAATTGAGTCACAGTAAACGGCATGGCAACACCTACTATTGGTCCAAATACAGCAATAAGGCATGCTGACACATTGATAGAAAGTTGCATATACAAGAAATTCTTTATATTCTTGAACAAGGAACGTCCCCACTTCACTCCTGTTACAATAGACGGGAAAGCGTCATCAAGCAATATAATATCTGCCGCTTCTTTAGCTACCGAGGTTCCTGACCCCATAGCGATACCTACGTCCGCATAATTCAATGAAGGGGAGTCATTTACCCCATCTCCCGTCATAGCACAAATATATCCTTTCTCCTGTGCCCATTTCAGAATATTCAATTTATTTGTAGGTGTACATCTTGCGATAACATTAGGAAACTTACGGGTAGCATATCCAGTCTTTATAGCCTCATAAAAGTCTTTTGCCTCAATGGCCCAAATATCTTTAAAACCTGCCTGACGCGCAATCTCAGAGCCCGTTTTCAAGTTATCGCCTGTCATCATTACCACATCGATTCCGGCTCTATAGCATTGCCCGATAGCATGCGGCACATCTACACGTACCGGATCCTCAATAAACCATGTTCCTATATAATCATTATCTTTTAGCGTTTCTCCATTATCCAATGCCACTTTCAATTCTTCAAAAGTCAAGCCATGAATGATTGCCGCTGATATAGCACGACGTCCACGAGCCTGTTGATTGGAAACTTCCACCAAATAATCATCCTTATTGATTAGTTTGGCAATTACTTCAGGAGCTCCTTTTATCATCATCAGTTTGCTGCCATCCGAACGTTTCTCAATATAAGTAACCATGTATTTATACAAGCTGGAGAATGGTATACAAGAAACTATATGGTATTCCGAACGCAACTGTTCTGTTTGTTTATGACCGATAAATTTCAAAATAGCTCCTTCCGTGGGATTACCCAACACCTGAGAATCATGAGACCAGTTGGCTGTAGAGTTGAGCGCACCAATCACATTGAGCAATTCTTTATTTTCAGGCTTTATATCCGCTTCAACAACAGTCATGCTGTTCTGTGTCAAAGTACCTGTTTTATCTGAGAATATCACATTCACAGCTCCAATGGTTTCACAAGCATGCATTTTCTTGACTAAATTGTTCTCTTTAGCCATCGTCTTCATCGAGAAAGCAAGAGCTAAAGTTACAGACAGCGGAAGCCCTTCAGGAACAGCTACAATAATAACAACCACAGCTCCCATCAAAAAACGAACTTCAGTAAGAAGCGTATCCCATGTCCAGCTAAAGTCATTATCCATCCAATGCACGATATTCAGAATGATAAACATGATGGTCGCAATGGTAAATGCAGCAACATTGATTTTCGCAGCCAGCCCGTCTAATTGTTCTTCTAGAGGTGTTTTGTTGTTAGTTTCTTCGGAAGCCTGACGCGTGGTTTTTCCTATTTCAGTAGAATCACCTACTTTAAGCACAATACCTTCGCCTAGTCCTTGTTCAATGGTAGTACCTCTCAAAAGTAAGTTGGGAGCAAACCCCGAGCCTTTAAATCCTTGGCATGGATATTTAGATACTGCCACAGACTCACCAGTCATTGATGCTTCCGAAACCTTCATTTCGATGGCTTCAAACAATTCGATATCCGCCGGAATCTCATCACCTGCTGCCAGTATAACAATATCACCTACAACAAGCTGATCTTTCGTTATCTCAAGTACCGTACCATTTCTTCTCACTTTCACATGCTCGTAGTCTTTATCAGACTTCATTGCATCAAACTTCTTCTTGGCGTCATATTCCTGCCAAAATCCCACGCCCGTCGCAATTAATACAGCAAAAATAATGCCAATAGATTCTGTAAAGTCCCCGTGAATAATACCAAATACTAAAGATATAGCAGTAGCGACTAACAAAATAATTATAATCGGGTCACCGAATTTCTCTAAATAAAGTTTCCACCACGGAGTTTCTTTGGGCGGAGTCAATAAATTCTCTCCATACTTACTACGACTCTCCAGGATTTCCTGCTCAGTTAATCCTACAAAATGCTTTTGTTCCATTTTTCTAATTTTTAGTTTTCTCGTTTTTTAATTCAAACCTATTTTAAACAAACTTGATTATTTATTCTTTCCTCTTGTTGCACGTGCATTAATTTCTTAATTTAGATTGATAATTGACACCTTGTTTCAGATAAGTCATCAGTAAAATAACGCCGATAAAAGTTATCGGTAAGGCAATAAACATTCCTAACAGTGAACTACAAAAAGTGTCATATAAGCCGTGCAGCATTGCAGGAATAGCTATAGCCAAACAATAGAGAGATATTCTATATTTGGGATAAAGGTTGGCAAATGCAATGAAATATCCGGCTATTCCACACCATATTGCATGCAAAAAAGGCAGACTAGTAAGCCGTGCGATATTCATAAAAAACGATGCGGTATATCCTAGCTCCGCATTAACGCCCATTTGATACTGAACTCCTTCAAAAACGCCAAAAGCAATGCCGGACATCAAACCATAATAGACCATCGTTTGAGGAATTAGTGGTTCTTTGGCACGTTTGCATATAATAAACAGCGGAATGGTTTTGGCTAATTCTTCAGTGATTCCGACACCCAATATGTAGCCAACCATATTCAGAATGGCATTCGTTCCTATGATGTGATAAAAGGGATTTAAACCTGCCAATCCCAATAAATTCCAAATTAGAAAAACAAATAGCTGAGTCAAAAAAAACACGCCTAACGTTACTTTCACGGACACTTGAGAGGTTTTGAAAAAGTAATAGAAGAACAATCCCCATATTCCTGAAAAATAAAGCGCAATAGAATAGAATGTCAGATAGTCTCCTAACGGAAACATCATCAGCATACTGGGAATCAACTCGATGAGTGCCAATGTTAAAAGCTTTTTATCCGATAGCCATTGTCTGGATGCAAATAAGGTTTTCGGAATAATTAATTCGGTTCCGATATCTTTCAGTTGGGTCAATAAACTCCCCTTATGTTTCAAATGAACAGAGAGCCGTGCTTCACGAAGAAAGTAACCCACTGTTTTAACCTCTTGACTATTCTCTTTTATTGCCCTATCCTGAAGTAATATCTGTCCGTTTTCTACGTAAGAAAGAAGCGTAGCCTCAGTATATGGACCATACTGCAGGTTGTTCCGTAATATATAAATCATTCTTGTTTCTTCGGATTGTTATAAGAAGTATGAGTATGCATCGGTATATCATCAGCCATTCACAAGTTGAACAATTATCAACCTACCCCCATCTTCTGTAGAAAGTAATATCTTCTTACCTTCCGCTAATTCGACATATTCTCCTATTTCAATTTTTTTATCCAAATCTTTATCATACAGGCTGTTCAACCGACGGTTAATCAATATCCATTTTCCATTGAAAAAATGAAAATCCCCTACAGGCTTTTTATCTTCCTCTTTTGTCTTTTCATTTGGGGTGATAAAACGATTTACATGCCACATATAGAGCGACTGCTGATTGTAAACCATGAGACGATAATTCTCCGGTTTGAATACCCCTTTTTTAGGGGAATAATATAGGTTCAGCACTGGCAATTTCTCATGATATTCCGCTCCACAGAAAGGGCATTTCGGTCTGGTAGAATTATCAAAAACAAACCAATGATATTCACAATTAGGATTTTGACAAGGTTGCATTAAGTCGGTTGTTTTAATCAAGGCTTGTTCCCATTCATCAGCAGTCGGTCTCATGGAAGGATTGTGAAGTCCATTGATAAACGCACGTTTAAACAGTTCTGCCAAATATGGTCCACAAATCGTATAGGGTAATTTAATGACATCACTTTGTGGCAGTTCGCTTGGTGCCAGCTGATCTACTTTTGGTCTGTTACTTTGGTCAGTGGGGTGCTCTACAAACAATGCCTTAGCCCCCATCGACAATTCTTCGTCCTTAGCAGCATCCATGTCGTTCACCTTACCTCCCCTTAAAGGGTGACGATAAAGCAAATACATATATATCAATACAGCCAGAGCATGACGGTCGGTAGAAATACTGGGTAACTTCTTGTTTGTATCCCCAAAAGGCAACGCTCTTGTCTCCAAAACTTCCGGTGCTATAAAATCGGGGGTTCCAACCACATCAGGTGGGTATTTACCAGGGACCACCAAGCCGTCAATATCAATAATAGCCGCTTTACCCGTAACGGGATCAACCAATACATTCTTATAAGAAAGATCGGAATGTGCTAACCCCGCTGCATGAAGGCGTTTCACCGCACGGGCAATCTGAATACACATATGATAATGGCTTAACCACGTTCCCTTCTCCTGAACCGGTAAAAATTTATTTCTTAATTTAGCGGAAGCAAACCATTTGCCTTCTTTCTCTTTTCCTTTAAAATTACCACTCTTAAAAAAGAAATGAGACTGGTAAGTAGGACATACAATACCTATTTTCCCTTTCCATTCGACCATCTTTGTCGGCCAGCAAAATAAGTTTTTCCAATATTCTCCACCTATTTGATTGAAAATACGTTCTCTGTAAACACCTGTAATATTATGTAGACGATCTTTTGCATTAGCATCCTGCGGAGTACGGAAAAAGCCCACTACATAAGTCTTATCAGGACTAAAATAGACATCTTTCATCGCTCCGGAGCCAATCACATCATCTACAAATTCAACAGAAGTTCCGTCTGTTGCCGTCAGTTTTATAGT
>OGXO01000886.1_pt1 | contig 16786 bp, 16 predicted proteins | sample 1576321 | NCBI WGS metagenome assembly OGXO01 (sample SAMEA3541568, study PRJEB24748) | human gut metagenome | biome: human gut; feature: human-associated habitat; material: faeces | place: China | collected 2012 | reverse complement strand
TCAGACCGACGATCGCGGCCATTGAAGCAGGGAAAGATATTGCCCTGGCTAACAACTTTTGATGGAGAAGATATTCAGATTTTCGAACGCGATCTGCCGGGTGAGAATGTTTCGGGACTTTCCGGACAGGAGGTGAGTCGTCTGCCGTTGGAAACTTGCGAAACAATGAATGGTATGTGGGGATATAAGATTACCGATCAGAATTATAAATCAACAAAGACATTGATTCATTATTTGGTGAAGGCAGCCGGTAAGAATGCCAATCTTTTGATGAATATCGGTCCTCAACCCGATGGAGAGCTTCCTGCGGTAGCTGTACAACGCTTGGCAGAGATGGGAGAGTGGATGAAACAATATGGTGAAACGATTTATGGAACACGAAGCGGTGCAGTTGCTCCACACGATTGGGGAGTGACAACACAAAAAGGAAATAAGCTCTATGTGCATATTCTCGACCTGAAAGATGCGGCTTTGTTCCTGCCGTTGACAGATAAGAAGGTCAAGAAGGCAGTCTTGTTTAAAGACCAGTCTCCGGTTCGTTTCGCAAAGACGAAAGCCGGTGTTTTGCTCGAATTCGCCGAGGTTCCGAAAGATATTGACTATGTGGTAGAACTGACAATTGACTAATTTTTAGCTAATTCTTCATAAAAGCAAGGGGAAACTATTCTGACATTGAACGTTTCCCCTTATTTTTGGCAAACAATTTGTTTATAAAGATATAGAGTAATAATTAAAATTGAAAAGTATATGATGTCTTATTGGGTATTATTTATAGGAATCGCTGTTGTAAGTTGGTTGGTACAGATGAATTTGCAAAACAAATTCAAGAAGTACTCTAAGATTCCTACAGGAAACGGAATGACAGGACGCGACGTTGCTTTAAAAATGTTGCATGACAATGGAATTTATGACGTACAGGTTACACATACGCCGGGACGGTTGACCGACCACTACAATCCTACTAACAAAACGGTGAATTTGAGTGAAGGGGTGTATGAAAGTAACAGTATAATGGCAGCTGCCGTAGCAGCTCATGAATGTGGACACGCTGTACAACATGCACGCATGTATGCTCCGCTGAAAATGCGTAGTGCGCTGGTTCCGGTGGTAAACTTTGCCTCTTCCATTATGACGTGGGTATTGTTGGGGGGTATCTTGTTGATAAACTCTTTCCCGCAGTTATTGCTGGCAGGTATTATCCTGTTTGCTATGACTACATTGTTCAGCTTTATCACGCTGCCGGTGGAAATCAATGCAAGTAAACGTGCGTTGGTATGGTTGAGTTCATCCGGCATTACTAATTCGTATAATCATGCACAGGCTGAAGATGCTCTTCGTTCTGCTGCTTATACGTATGTAGTTGCTGCATTAGGTTCATTGGCAACATTGGTATACTACATCATGATCTTCATGGGTAGAAGAGACTAAGAAAAGAAAAAGGGAGAAAAGTGTGTTTATTAACTTTTCTCCATAGAATATAAAAAGATCCTCCGCAGTCTTTCCGAAGACTATGGAGGATTTTTTGTATTGTTTAGGGCCTTACTTGAGTGTTTCTTTACGATATTGATAGGGGATGGACACAATACGGGTGATTTTTTCAAATATATGTAAGCATTGCTCGGAAATTTGCAGTAAATTTGCGCAATTAAAATTATAAACAGTAATATTATGGCAGCAAAACCAAGTATTCCTAAAGGAACTCGTGACTTTTCGCCGGTAGAAATGGCGAAGCGTAATTATATATTCAATACGATTCGTGACGTATACCATCTGTATGGTTTCCAGCAGATAGAAACTCCTTCGATGGAGATGCTTTCTACATTGATGGGAAAGTACGGCGATGAGGGAGATAAACTACTCTTTAAGATTCAGAACTCTGGAGATTATTTTTCCGGGATTACTGACGAAGAATTGTTAAGCCGTAATGCTGCCAAACTGGCAAGCAAATTCTGTGAGAAAGGTTTGCGTTACGACTTGACAGTGCCTTTTGCCCGTTATGTAGTGATGCATCGTGATGAGATCACTTTCCCGTTTAAACGCTATCAGATTCAACCGGTATGGCGTGCCGACCGCCCGCAGAAAGGACGTTATCGCGAATTTTATCAATGTGATGCCGATGTTGTAGGAAGCGATTCGTTATTGAACGAAGTGGAATTGATGCAGATTGTCGATACCGTTTTTAGTCGTTTCAATATTCGTGTATGTATTAAGATTAACAACCGCAAGATTCTTTCCGGCATCGCTGAAATTATAGGCGAATCGGATAAGATTGTAGATATTACCGTAGCAATTGACAAACTGGATAAAATCGGTTTGGATAATGTAAATGCCGAACTGAAAGAGAAGGGAATCAGTGATGAGGCTATTGCCAAGTTGCAGCCGATCATTCTTCTTAGTGGTACGAATGCGGAGAAATTGGCAACATTGAAGAATGTATTATCAGCCAGTGAAGTAGGGCTGAAGGGAGTGGAAGAGAGTGAATTTATTCTGAATACATTGGAAACAATGGGCTTGAAGAATGAAATAGAGCTTGATCTTACATTGGCTCGCGGACTGAACTATTATACAGGAGCTATCTTTGAAGTGAAAGCACTGGATGTACAGATTGGTAGTATCACTGGCGGTGGTCGTTATGATAACCTGACCGGAGTATTCGGTATGGCAGGAGTGTCCGGAGTGGGTATCTCTTTTGGTGCAGACCGTATCTTTGATGTCCTGAACCAGCTCGAACTTTACCCGAAAGAAGCTGTAAACGGAACAGAACTTCTGTTTATCAACTTCGGTGAAAAGGAAGCTGCATACTCTATGGGAATTTTGTCTAAGGTACGTGCTGCCAATATTCGTGCCGAGATTTTCCCGGATGCTGCCAAGATGAAGAAACAAATGAGTTATGCCAATGCGAAGAATATTCCGTTTGTAGCTATTGTCGGTGAGAACGAAATGAACGAAGGCAAAGTGATGTTGAAGAATATGGAGACAGGAGAACAGAACCTTGTTTCAGCAGACGAACTGATTGCTATTGTGAAGAAATAAGCGGAGATATTAGAACTAAGTATGTCATCATAATTAGTTAATATAAAGAGGTCGTCTTAACATAAAAATGAAGTGAACTCCAAAAGTTAGATAAAGGACTTTTGGGGTTCGCTTCAAAATAAAAAAGAGAAGATTTCTTTTTTTAATATTTTATTTGATCTAGTATTCCATTGAGGAAAGCAATTGCTACCCCATAGTTCGTCATAGGAATGTGCTGCTCCCGCGCACGTTCGATGCGACTAAGTACGTATTTACGGTTAAACATACATGCTCCGCAATGGATAACTAAAGAGTAAGGAGTCAGATCTTGTGGAAAGTCGGTTCCTGCTACCATATCAATTTGCAGATTCTCTCCAATCCGTTTCCGTAACAAACGAGGAAGTTTCACTCTTCCTATATCTTCTGAAAGGGGAGCGTGCGTACAAGCTTCCGCTATCAGTACACGTGACGATTCCGTCAGTCTTTCGATGACAGCTGCACTTTCTACATAATAGTGAATATCACCCTTATAACCTGCGAAAAGCACCGAGAAAGAAGTCAGTTCACTTTCCTTTGGTTTCTGTTCATAAATCGCTTTGAAAACTTGTGAATCGGTGATGATTAACTTCGGAGGACGGGCAAGGGCTTGTAGGGTTGCAGAAAACTTATCAGTGGTGCAAGTCATTACGAGGCATTTTTTATCCAACAATTCACGGATAGTCTGCACTTGCGGTAAGATCAGTCTGCCCTTGGGAGCTTGGATATCCTGCGGCATTACTAAAAGTACAAGGTCATTTTCTGTAACAAGTTCCCCGGTGATACTTTGTTGACCGAAGTCCGAAGGTAATTTTTCGAGGATGGCTTGCCGGATCAGTTCGATTCCTATCTTTTCTTTGGCACTGATAAGCAAGGGGGGGATTTTACATTGTTCCTCGATATATGTAGCTAAGTGATCGCTATTCTCTCGTATATCTATTTTATTCAATACCGGAATGACAGGGATATTCTTCTCTTTCAATAGCGCCAGTATCTCTTTTTCATGAAAAAAGGTAGTGTCTTCACATAATAACAATGCAATATCCGTTTTCTCAATAGCCTTTAAAGTCCGGCTGATACGCAGTTCTCCAAGCTCTCCTTCGTCATCGAATCCCGGAGTATCTATAAAAAGACAAGGACCAATACCTTGAATCTCCATTGCTTTAGACACAAGGTCGGTAGTCGTTCCGGGAGTATTTGAAACGAGCGCGATGTCCTGTCCTGTCAACGCATTGATAAGAGAAGACTTACCACTATTCCGTCTACCAAAAAGGGTGATATGAAGTCTGTTAGCATTTGGAGTATCTGTTAAACCCATAATTACTAATTTTTCAATGTGCTGGTCTGCTAATGTATCAATTGAAGAATGAAATAATTGAATCATTTATCATTCGTGCGCTGCTGATTGGCAGATTGATATGTTAGCACATCAATGTATTATTTAAAATCTAAAGTCTCTTTGTCCTGCAGCTATTGCTTTGAGATTCCGGATAGCTATTTCCCTGATTTTGGGATTGGGGATTCGTTCCGTTTCTTTTAGAATAAGTTCCAATCCTTTCTGTCGCGTATCTTCTGAAGCATAATCTTCCAGATACTCTTTCAGAGTCATCAGGGCATTCGGTCCGCAACAGTTTGCTATCTGACCGGATTTCACTAATGACATGAAACGGTCTCCCGTTCGTCCTTCCCGGTAACAGGCTGTACAGAAGCTGGGGATATATCCGAGTTCGAGCAACCAGTTGACCACCTCGTCCAATGTCCGGGTGTCGCTCACATCAAATTGGGCAGAATTATGATCGGGTAATTCCGTTTCAGCATATCCGCCTACACTGGTACGCGAACCGCCACTGATTTGTGAAATACCCAATTCGAGCACTTTCTTGCGTGATTCTTGCGATTCACGTGTAGAAATAATCATTCCCGTATAAGGAACGGCAATTCGGATAACAGCTACAATCTTGCTGAATATCTCATCCGAAATAGCGTTCGGGAAATCTTCCGCATCGATGTCATCTGCCGAACAGATGCGCGGCACACTGATTGTATGCGGCCCTACACCGAATTTGGCTTCCAAATGTTCGGCATGCATTAATAATCCGATAAAATCATACCGATAAGTATTCAAACCGAAAAGGACGCCAATGCCTACATCATCGATTCCTCCTTCCATCGCGCGGTCCATCGCTTCGGTGTGATAAGCGTAATTGCTTTTAGGTCCGGTGGGATGGAGAACTTCGTAGTTATCTTTGTGATAAGTCTCTTGGAATAAGATATACGTGCCGATACCCGCTTCTTTCAATCGGCGATAATTTTCTACCGTAGTGGCTGCGATATTTACGTTTACCCGGCGGATAGCTCCGTTTTTATGCTTGATACTATAAATCGTCTGAATAGATTCCAGAATATATTCTATCGGGTTCAGTGACGGGTGCTCACCGGCTTCAAGAGCCAGTCGCTTATGTCCCATATCCTGCAAAGCAATTACCTCCCGGCGGATTTCTTCCTGTGTCAGTTTCTTGCGTGCAATAGTTTTGTTTTTGGCATGATACGGACAATATATGCAACCGTTTACGCAATGATTAGATAAATAAAGCGGTGCGAACATGACGATACGGTTGCCGTAAAACTTCTGTTTAATTTCTTTGGCGAGATGAAAGATACGTTCTATCAGGTCAGGTTGGTTACACTCCAGCAGAATAGCCGCTTCCCGGTGTGTCAGTCCCTTGCACAACGCTGCCTTTTCAATCAGTTGTTCAATCAGGATACGATTATCCTTATTGTTCTGTGCATATTCCAGCGTATCCAAAATTTCTTCGTGATGGATAAACTCTTCTGCTTTGGATGAATCTTTTTGGTATATCATAATATTCTTTGTTTTTTCACCACAGATTACACGGATTCACACAGATTAAAATTTAATTCGAAATAAATCTGTGTGAATCCGTGTAATCTGTGGTGCACTTAAAGTCGCCTCTTTCGGTAGATATCTCATAACCGATGGTATTCAACTGCTTTTGTAAGGTAGCCAGTCCTTCGGCGGATTCCGCTCCGAGTGAAGCTTTGTCATTGTATAATTCATATTTTCTTCGTTCCTCCCGGGGAGACAGGTTGGGCATAACCACATTTGCACCTGCCAATATACCCCGCTCCCTACCATCAGGAATAAGAGTGGCGAGAGCCGTTGTTGCCGGAATCAATGCGGATGGATGCATCAAACGGAAGATCGATAATAGAAGAATCGTCCGTTCCACCGTTCCGCTGGGATATTGGGCAAAAGGCGTATCATGATGGGGTAGGAAAGGGCCGATGCCAATCATTTCCGGCTGTAGCTTTTCAATGAACAAGATATCCTCGATGATATGTTCTACTGTTTGCCCTGGGCTGCCGACCATAATTCCGGTTCCTGTCTGATAGCCGATGTCTTTTAAATCCGCTAAACATTGCAGGCGCTGTTTGCCGGACATTTCTGCCGGATGCAGTTGCCGATAATGCGACTCATTATATGTTTCGTGACGTAACAGATAACGGTTGGCTCCGGCACGGAAGAAACGTTCGTATGCATCACGCGACTTTTCTCCGAGCGACAGTGTAATGGCGCAATCCGGATAATTCTGCCTGATACGGGCAACAGTCATTTCTATCCGATCGTCTGTCAGTGCGGGATCTTCTCCTCCTTGCAGCACGAAAGTGCGGAAACCTAATTTATATCCTTGCCGGCAACAATCCAGTATACTTTCCAGGTTCAATCGGTAACGTTCGATATTGGGATTTCCTTTTCGGATACCACAGTAATAACAGTTGTTCCGGCAGCAATTGCTGACTTCAATCAGTCCACGGATATAAATCTTATTTCCGAAGTGGCGGAGAGCGACTTCCTGCGCCTGTTTATTGATGTAACGCAGGGTTTCTGCGTCACATTCGGTCAACAGTTGCCGGAGCTCTTCCGGGCTAAGTGTTCTTTCCTGCCGTAGTTTATCGGTCCATTGTTTCATAGCTCTCTTTTCGTTTGAGCAGCTCTTGTGCCAATTGGCGACGTCCCGAAACAATATCATTATGCGTACTTGGCCCGGTGATACATCCACCTTCGCATGCCATTACTTCAATAAACTGCCCCGCAGCCTTTCCTGTCTTGGCGCAGGCACGCAACAGAGCGATATTCTTTTTATTGATGTCCGACACTTGTATTGCATTGATTTTATCCGCTTCCTCTTTCAGATAAGCTTTGACAGCTCCCATCACACCACCTGCCTGTGCAAATCCATGTGCTTCGCGAACAGACGTATGTAATACAGAGAACTCCTGTACCTGTTCCAGTTCAATACCCAACCCGTCGAGAATCGAACCGATTTCTTCAAACGTCAGAATATAATCCACCGCTTCGTCACGACGTACTTCTTTGCGTTTAGCCACACAAGGGCCGACAAACACAACCTTAGCATCCGGATGCTTCTCTTTGGCAATCCGTGCGGCATAGTACATCGGTGATCCGGTGGTAGAAACGTAAGGTTTCATATCCGGAATATGTTTCTCAACCAGTTCGATATAAGAAGGGCAACAGGAAGTAGTCATAAATTTCTGTCCCTCTTCCAATTTCTCCAGTAACTCGTGTGCTTCATTGCTGGTGGTTGCCATAGCACCTTCAGCCACTTCGATCACATCTGTAAATCCTATTTCTTTGAAAGCACCGTACACCTGTCCGATAGAAGTCTTAAACTGTCCCAGAATAGACGGAGCAACGATGGCAACCATCTTTTCTCCTTTACGGATGCGTTGCAATACATCGAATGTTTGCGAGATTTCGAAGATAGCACCGAACGGACAAGCATTCATGCATTTTCCGCAGTAGATACACTTGCTTTCATCAATGTGTTCTATGCCGTGTTCATCTTTGCTGATAGCTTTTACCGGGCAAGCCTCTTCACAAGGCACGGGAATATATACAATAGCGTGATAAGGACAACTCTTGTGACAAATACCGCAACTGACACATGTGTCATGGTCAATCATTGCCTGACCGTTTTTCTTGAAACGTATCGCATCTTTGGGGCAGTTCATGTAACAGCTACGTGCCACGCATCCGCGACAAAGGTTGGTTATTTCATAATTGATCTGTACACAGGAAGAACAGGCCTCGTCGATGACGCACATAATATTTTCCTTGTCCGGTTCGGGGCGGCTCAATGCCAATCGCGCATATTCAGAAAGCGGGGTAACTTCGTCGTGTTCGTCTGTCATATCCAGTCCCATCAGAGGAAAAGTCTTGTACCTCCACACTGCGCGTTCTTTATGTACGCAACACCGTCCTAGGGGTTTTGATTTTCGTGGACTCAACTCAATCGGGAGCCGGTCTATCTTTTCCACTAATTCGTCGTTTTTCCAGAGTTTAACGAGGTCTGCCAGCAATTTATGCCGGACAATCATAATATTATTCGTAAATGCCATATTGTAATAAAGAGGTTGTTAGTTGGTGCAAAGATACGAACAGAATTTCAATATTTAAGTTTTTTGAAACATTCTTGTAACTTTTTTGTAGCCCTCGCGTGTTATCTTTGTGGTGGACAAAAAAACTTAGAGGAGGCAGAGTTATGAATAGCAGTATTTTCGAGCAACGTAGTCGTTTTGCCATGATTGGCGCATTGATGGTTATTATCAGCCTGCTGTTTTTATTCTACATGGGAAGTTCTTTGGTAAGCTCTACCAAAAAATATCTGGAGCAGATACAAGGGATAGAGATCACTTGTATCGACACAGACGAATAAAAACAAGCAACCGAAAGGTAGGATAAGCCGGGGGAAATTTGTATTTTTGCCGGAAGAAAAAGCAGACCTTATGGAAGAAAAGAATAGAGCCTGGAAAACGGTGAGTAGTAAATATCTATTTCGCCGTCCGTGGCTGACTGTGCGTTGCGAAGATATGTTGCTTCCCAACGGTAACCATATCCCCGAATATTATATCCTTGAGTATCCCGACTGGGTAAATACGATTGCCATTACAAAAGATGGTAAATTTGTTTTTGTCCGCCAGTACCGTCCGGGAATTGAACGAACTTGTTATGAACTTTGTGCCGGTGTCTGTGAGAAGGAAGACGCTTCACCGTTAGTGTCCGCCCAGCGTGAATTGTGGGAGGAAACAGGCTACGGAAAAGGAAACTTGGCAGGAATATATGGTGATTTCCGCTAATCCGAGCACTCATACCAATCTGACTTATTGCTTTCTTGCTACAGACGTGGAACTGATAGACCATCAGCATCTGGAAGCTACTGAAGATATCAGTGTACATCTGCTTACATTGGAAGAGGTGAGAAGCCTGCTTGATAAGAACGAAATTATGCAAGCGCTGAATGCTGCTCCATTGTGGAAATATATAGCAAATCTGTAATATCGTTTGGAATTCTGTAGAGAAATAATAACTTTGGAGAAAATTTAAATTATCTAATTATGAAAACTATATTATGGAGTATTCTTTGTTTGTTTCTCTCCGGATGGGGAAGTATGCAAACGGTGTCAGCGCAGGACTTGCAAGAGATGGAAAAGAACTTGTCCGCTATCAATGAGGATTTGAATCAGAAGACAAAAGAATATAGTTGGCAGCTTGCGGCGGCTTATGCAGATTATTGTGAAGCAAACAATAAATATATAAGCTGGAACGACTTGCCTTATTTACAAACAGTTGTCGAATATGAACGGCCTGCTTCTTTGGAAACTTACCGACTGGCGCATAAAGCCAGTAAAGATGAATTGGATAAGTTTCTAAATACATATAAGGAATATAAGGATCTGACAAAGAAGCAGAAAGAAGCAGTAACCAAAGAGGAGAAGGATGCTGTATCGACTGCTTTTTCTGCATTCTGGAAGAAATTGAGAAGTGAAGAAAATCCTTATAAAGATTTGTATTATGCCGAACGGAAAGCGATCAGCAAATATCGGGCGGAAGCTTTGCGGTATGTGATTGCCCATTATAAAGAAAAGAAGCAGGAGATTCCGACTTCTTATATAAAATATGCTGAACAGTCTTATTTATTGCAGAAAGGTTCTGCTTTGGAGTTGTTGCAGAAAGAAATAAACGCATTGGAAAGTGTGCAGAGAGAACTTGTTCAGAATATAACAAGAGCAAGGTATGGGTTGGGTAAGACTGAAGATAAATAAAAGAGAGTTTCACACATAATTGATTAAGGTAATACGGGATGGAGAAATCCTTTTCTATACTGGGAGGTCTGGACTGAAAAGTTCAGACCTCTTTATCTTTCCCCTCAAGTACGTATAGAAAAGTTCTTTCCCCTCCTATGCAAACTTCTTTTGCATAGGGAGAAAACTAGTTTAGGGCATAAGGTAAACTATAACCGAAGGTTCTGATTATATAACTGGAAGTTTTGATTACATAACTGAAGCTTTCAGTTTTATAACCGGAACTTGCGGTTATAGTTTGAGGTAAGGGGAAAGTAACTTTTCCCCAAGAGAAAAGCAAGTTCTCACCTTATAGAAAAGAACTTTTCTAGTTATACTTTGGACGATAGGTAGTAGCGATTCGGGAATAGTGGTGTATGTTTTTTCAACGTTTATTCCAATACAAAAATAATAGTTTCATTTACAGGCGCCCAATCATAAATGAATTTGGCATGGGAAGTTGCATTTCGTACGCACATGTGCGAACGCGGTGTCGTTCCTAACGACGGACTATATTCTATCTGTGTCTTGCGGGGAGCATTGACCGGTACTCCGTGAATATAGGCTCCATCCGTGAAACGACTCGCATAAGGAGCATAACCTCCTGTCTCTTTCGAACCGTCTTTTAGAAATACCATCTTCGCTTTCTTTTCCTGTAACACAAACATTCCTAAAGGAGTTTCCTGTGCATACGGCGGCAGGTGGCGTCCCGTAGTGGAAGGATTCATGCTGCGAACCATCCATTGCCCTTCTCCGCTACGTTCGAGAGCAGCGATATTCTGATTGTGGCGGTCTACGAAAACAGCTTTGTTAAAAACAATCGTATCTCCGATTACTTTGACATACTTTTTAGGAATCATCCATTCATCTCCGGTAAACATTGGCTCTGCTTTTATGAATTTTTCCCCATCTTCGATAAAACGGGTTAGTTCTCCATCCTGGCCGTATCGTTCGGGCACTAATGTGTCGGTCAACAAATAAAGCGGAACGGACTGGTAACGTTCTATGCCGAGAGTATCCGCCACCCGTCCGTAAGCGTTTCTTTTGAAATTCTTCACAAGCGGTGCTTCTCCATTTCTATTTTTGTAATTCTGGAGAATTGCCCAAGTGGAAGGCTGCAACTGTATATTTTCAAGCAAAGCCAGCCGTTCTTTGATTTTGTCCCATTGAAATTGCCGGATAGTGTCTTTATAAGGATAGGTGTCTTCCAATGTATATTGGTCATACAATAAATCTTTGGTGATTTGTATCTGTTCTGCTGTGAGTTTCTTTTCAACAGGTTTAACCTCGGGTTGAGTTATTGTATTTTGCGACAGCGAATCTGTCTGTTGTTGTTCATGTACAGGAGAAATCTCCCCTGTACGCGAAGTGCAGGAGTAGAAGACGCAAGAGGCAATGATGAGGCCGGATGCTATTCTATTCATATTATTTATACAGTGCATTTGATGGTTCGTTTACGAATATACATCATTATAAGGAATAATCCTTTTGTTTTGTTTAAAAAGTAGGTGACAAATATACTTTTTTGCCATACAGTGCAAGTTGTCAGTCATTTTGTCAGTCAATTTCTGACAAAGAATCATTTATTTACTTTGGCACGCTTTTCGCAATAACTTTAGCGTTCCGCCTGAAAGACGGTGGATAACATCTACAATTAAATGTATAACTAAAATATAACAAGTAACTATGAACATTAAACCATTAGCAGACAGAGTGCTTATCCTCCCTGCACCTGCAGAAGAAAAAACAATTGGTGGTATCATTATTCCTGATACAGCAAAAGAAAAACCTTTGAAGGGTGAAGTTGTGGCAGTTGGTCACGGAACGAAAGACGAAGAAATGGTATTGAAAGTAGGCGATACAGTTCTTTATGGTAAATATGCCGGAACAGAACTTGACGTTGAAGGTACTAAATATCTTATCATGCGTCAGAGCGATGTTCTCGCTGTTTTGGGTTAATTAATAATAGTAAATAGTAAATCTTTAAATAGTAAATAAAGAGATGGCAAAAGAAATATTATTCAATATCGATGCCCGTGACCAATTGAAAAAAGGTGTCGATGCTTTGGCAAATGCAGTAAAAGTAACTCTGGGCCCGAAAGGACGTAACGTTATCATTGAGAAGAAATTCGGTGCGCCGCACATCACAAAAGACGGTGTGACAGTAGCAAAAGAAATCGAATTGGCAGATGCTTACCAGAATACTGGTGCACAGCTGGTAAAAGAAGTTGCTTCTAAGACAGGTGACGATGCCGGTGACGGTACAACTACTGCAACCGTTCTTGCACAAGCTATCGTAGCTGAAGGTTTGAAGAACGTAACTGCCGGTGCTAGCCCGATGGATATCAAACGTGGTATCGACAAGGCTGTTGCCAAAGTGGTAGAATCAATCAAGGATCAGGCTGAAACTGTAGGTGACAACTATGACAAGATCGAACAAGTTGCAACCGTATCTGCAAACAACGACCCGGTAATCGGTAAATTGATTGCTGACGCTATGCGTAAAGTTTCTAAAGACGGTGTAATCACTATCGAAGAAGCAAAAGGTACAGACACTACTATCGGTGTAGTAGAAGGTATGCAGTTCGATCGTGGTTATTTGTCAGCTTACTTCGTGACAAATACAGAAAAAATGGAATGTGAGATGGAGAAACCTTACATCCTGATCTATGACAAGAAGATTTCTAACCTGAAAGATTTCTTGCCTATCCTCGAACCGGCTGTACAAACAGGTCGTCCTCTGTTAGTAATTGCAGAAGATGTAGATAGCGAAGCGTTGACTACATTGGTAGTAAACCGTCTGCGTTCTCAATTGAAGATCTGTGCTGTGAAGGCTCCGGGCTTCGGCGATCGTCGTAAAGAAATGTTGGAAGATATCGCTATCCTGACAGGTGGTGTTGTTATCAGCGAAGAAAAAGGTTTGAAACTGGAACAAGCTACTATCGAAATGTTGGGTACTGCTGACAAAGTTACAGTTACTAAAGACTATACAACTGTTGTAAACGGTGCAGGTAACAAAGACAGCATCAAAGAACGTTGCGAACAGATCAAAGCACAAATCGTGGCAACTAAGTCTGACTATGACCGCGAGAAATTGCAGGAACGTCTGGCTAAATTGTCAGGTGGTGTAGCTGTTCTCTATGTAGGTGCTGCTTCTGAAGTGGAAATGAAAGAAAAGAAAGACCGTGTGGACGATGCTTTGCGTGCAACTCGTGCTGCTATCGAAGAAGGTATCATCCCGGGTGGTGGCGTAGCTTACATTCGCGCAATCGACGTTATCGAAGATATGAAGGGTGACAATGCTGACGAAACAACCGGTGTTGAAATCATCAAACGTGCCATCGAAGAGCCACTTCGTCAGATCGTTGCTAACGCTGGTAAAGAAGGTGCGGTAGTTGTTCAGAAAGTACGTGAAGGCAAGGGTGACTTTGGTTACAACGCTCGTCTGGACATTTACGAAAACTTGCATGCTGCCGGTGTAGTAGACCCTGCTAAGGTTGCTCGTGTAGCTTTGGAAAATGCAGCTTCTATCGCTGGTATGTTCCTGACTACTGAATGTGTAATTGTAGAAAAGAAGGAAGATAAACCAGAGATGCCAATGGGGGCTCCCGGAATGGGAGGCATGGGCGGAATGATGTAATTCCGGTTTCCTTTGAATGAATATGAGAAAGTCGCTTTCGGATTTCCGAAAGCGACTTTTTTCGTTATTAACTTCTCTGAAACATAAAAGATTCTCTTTTTGTTTCTTATCTTTGCATGTCACCTATATTATAGAAATAGAAATCATCTATATGGATAAAATAGTAGAACTGTCTGTCGAGAATTTCAAGGCTGTGAAGAAGGCGGATATAACCCTGAATGGAATAACAGTGATGTCCGGTATCAATGGTTGTGGGAAAAGTAGTTTATCACAACTGTTGTACTATTCGTTTTATTATGCGAATCGCTATGAAGAAATGGTGGATTATCATTTGAATCAGCACTTGCATGGCTATAGAGAGGCTTTGAAACAGATAGAACGTGAAATAAAAGATGTAGTACTGGATACTGACGAAGTGTATGATATATATCGCGCTTCGGTGAATGATAGGGATATTTATCTCAATTATATACGATTATTGTTTTCACGATTCTTGTCTTATAGAAAGATCGTAGATGAAGTGGAAAGTGAGGATGCTAGAAATTCATTAGAACGAGTTGTCCTAATTATAAAGGATACATTAAATGATAAATCACAAGAAGATTTAGAAAAGTTATTAGATCGATTTTATATTCTGATTGAGCAGTTATTCAACGCTGCGGTAGTTGGATTGGAACAAAGGAATTATGAATTACTTGAAGATTATTTATCCTTTTATATGAAGCGGGCACTACCCGAAAAGTGGACTATCCGTGAATATGGACTACCTTTTGCCGGGGATGATACAAGTAGTGTCCCTTTACTTCATTATATAAAAAGAGTTGCTTATGTTGATACTCCTATGATAGTAGGAAATCAGTTGATGGGTGGCAGAGAGAGGGACTACTGGAAAAATTTGACGGATTTACTGAGTGATGATTCTCACATAGAAGGGAATGTTCTTTTATATAAGAGTCTTTCACAAATACTGAATGGCGAATCTGTGATAGAAGAAGATAGGATTCGTAAGTCAAAACTGTCTTATAGAAGAATTGACGGTAAAATCTTTGATTTAAAAGATTGCGCGACAGGTATTAAATCATTTTCTATCTTGCAACTTCTGCTGAAGAACGGCTTTCTGCAAAAGGACACATTGCTGATTATAGATGAGCCGGAAGCTCATTTACACCCTCAATGGATCGTGGAATATGCGCGGATGATTGTCTTGCTCCATAAAGAGATTGGAGTCAAGTTTTTTATAGCAAGCCATAGCACGGATATGATAAGTGCTATTCGGTATATTGCTGCCAAAGAAGAAGTACAGGATAGTCTGAATTTTTATTTAGCCGAAAATTCGGAAGAAACTCCTTATGAATATACTTATCGTGCTTTAGGCCTTGACATAGACCCGATTTTTAAATCATTTAATAAATCCTTAGATAAGATTGATGAGTATGGAGCCTGCGAATAAGTTGCAATGTAAGTGCCTTTCGATAGACTCTTATTGTTTTTCTGAAGAATTTGTAAAGTTGTTCTCAGCATTTTATGTTAGTTTAGATGAATTGCTTATTCGGGAAGGAGCTCCTAAAAAAATCCCCGACTGTAAAAGAGCAATTTTGGTGGTCGACATTGACCGATGGGAGATAGAGCAAGCGAGAAGGCAGCATCGTTGTTTGAATAGTACGATGGATTTTGTAGCATTGCTTAGTAATAAAAGAATGCTTTTGGTCGATGCTAAATTCAGAGTAGAAACGAATGAACTAAACTCATCCTTTATTCAAGATATAAAAGCTAAGTTAGTTTATACAAAACCCCTGTTTTATATTCATTTACCTATTCATGATAAGATCATTTTATTGTTTCAAACCAAGAAGGTAGAACAATGCAGAAATAGAATAAGACGATTGATGAATAATAAGTCTGATATTGAAGTGATGGATATTGTAGACTTTTATGTAAAGTATATAATGTGAAAATGAATGCTTGCAAGTATAACCAAAAGAACCGTTTTCTCATTTGAGAAAACGGTTCTTTTGGTTATCAATCTATTCTGTAATTTGATCTTTTCAAAACATCCTTGCTTTATATTTTGTTTGTTCAACGTATTCTTAATAATGAGAATACTTCGTATATTTAGATTCAAATTTATTAATAAAAAGTGAGATGTTGAAAGTATTAACATTTATGAAGCAGGTGGCCAATGGGCTACAGATGGAGGGAAACTTTGGGACTGCACATGTCTATCGTAGCAGTTTGAATGCCATCATTGCTTATTGTGGGAAAGAGGATTTGACCTTTGATGAGGTAAGTCCGGAGTGGTTAAAAGGATTCGAGGTATATCTTCGCAGTCGTGGTTGTAGCTGGAATACCGTCTCTACTTATTTGCGTACGTTTCGTGCAGTTTATAATCGTGCCGTAGATCTTCGTAAGGCATCTTATGTTCCTCACTTGTTCCGTTCTGTTTATACCGGTACTCGTGCTGACCACAAGCGTGCGTTGGGAGAGGAGGATATAAAGAAGGTGTTTGCTAAATTGTCTCGTGCATCGGGTGTGCCATTAGCTGTATATCAGGCGCAAGAGCTATTCATTTTGATGTTTTCGCTTCGTGGTATGCCATTTGTCGACCTTGCTTATTTGCGTAAGAGTGATTTGCGTGATAATGTCATTACATATCGCCGGCGTAAAACAGGACGTCCTCTGTCTGTGACGCTGACTCCCGAGGCAATGATTCTAGTAAAAAAGTATATGAATCGTGATCCCTCTTCTCCTTATTTATTTCCATTGTTGAAGAGCCGTGAAGGAACCAAAGAGGCGTATCGTGAATATCAGTTGGCCTTGCGTAGCTTTAACCAACAGTTGATGTTGTTAGGTGAACTGCTCGGATTGGGCGATAAGCTAAGTTCGTACACCGCCCGCCATACCTGGGCTACGACAGCTTATTATTGTGAAATCCAT
>OGXO01000880.1_pt1 | contig 16827 bp, 9 predicted proteins | sample 1576321 | NCBI WGS metagenome assembly OGXO01 (sample SAMEA3541568, study PRJEB24748) | human gut metagenome | biome: human gut; feature: human-associated habitat; material: faeces | place: China | collected 2012 | reverse complement strand
CGCGAGCTGGGTTCAGAACGTCGTGAGACAGTTCGGTCCCTATCTGTCGTGGGCGCAGGATATTTGAAAGGCGCTGTCCCTAGTACGAGAGGACCGGGATGGACGAACCTCTGGTGCACCAGTTGTCACGCCAGTGGCACAGCTGGGCAGCTATGTTCGGATCGGATAAACGCTGAAAGCATCTAAGCGTGAAGCCGGCCTTAAGATAAGATATCCCACTGAGATAATCAGGTAAGACCCCTTGAAGACTACAAGGTTGATAGGCACAATGTGTAAGTGGCGTGAGTCATTGAGCAAGCGTGTACTAATAGGTCGAGGGCTTGACCCCATTTTCGATTGATACTTCATTTGCTGAAAGCAGTTCGATATTCAGTTTTGAAGGTATATGCCTTCTAAGAAAGAGAAGCTGACGTTGGTCAGGGTATGGCCGGTGTCGATGACGGTGAGGAACCACCTGTTCCCATTCCGAACACAGAAGTTAAGCTCACTTGTGCCGAAGATAGTTGGCTGGAAACGGCCTGTGAAAATAGGTAGATGCCGGCTTCTCTTTTTTATGGCCCGTTGGTCAAGCGGTTAAGACAGCGGCCTCTCACGCCGTTAACGTGGGTTCGATTCCCGCACGGGTCACCAGGAAAAGCACCATAGCGTAAGCTAAGGTGCTTTTTTGTATGTCTAAAACCACTCGCTAGGCGAGTGGTTTGATAAAGATTATATCGATGAGTAATGAAACTCAAACAAAAAATTTTGGAATAGTACCAGTGGGACAATTCCAGACTGGGTTATTGGCGTATCGCCGGTAGTCCTGTATTAAAAGGTTCCATTGCAAACGAAAGACTCGCAGAAGCAGGATATTTTAGTATCCTCAGGCGCTACTACGAGTCCTTGCACTTATGCGGTTGAACCGCCGTGTACCGGTCGGTACGCACGGTGGTGTGAGAGGTCGGCTCTTTAGTTAAGAGAGCCTCCTACGCGATTCTTTTAGGTAAAAAAGCAAACAAACAGAACACTTCATTCAAATGCATATAGCGGCTATTTATTTCATACAGAGACAAGTAGCGGCACAGAACAGATATAATAAAAGAAGCTATAAAAAGCAGGTATTCACGTGGAGGACGATATCGTTTCTACATGAACACCTGCTTTTTTATTTATTATTTACTGGTGGAATAAATAGTGGTAGCCAAGTATTCATCACTGACCCAACCATAAATCCCATTGTAATATACAACAACCCAGTCAGGCACATTGCTGCTATAGCCGCATTCCCATACGATGATACCGTAGGGGATATTATCCATTTTTTCATAATTTGTACCGGGACCTTTACGCATAACCAGCCCATGATCAGCAGTGGTGTAGGTACAAAGGCTATCAATTCGGCTAAGCGTTACATCTGGTGCAACGCATCCATCCGGCAGAATAATGTTGGCATTGTTTTCGGTATAATCATGTACTTGCAGCAAGCCCCAAAGGCCATTCTGTTTTGCCCATACACAACCATCGCGCGCGGGGGCTAAATCTTCATATTGCCCAGCGGAAATTATCTCATTGCCGTAAACATCCAGAACTAGCTTTTGTCCGGATTGATTTTTCACAACTACCATGCCGGATAAGTCTGCGTAAGGATATTCAACAGTTTCGTTCATGATGGACAAACTCATCTGCGGCTGATAAATGCAGGGGATTACTAAAGCACCGCTTTGGTCGCAATATCCCCAGTTACCGGCTGCATCCTTTACCGCGATTAAAGATTCACCGGCCATGCAGGCATCCTGGTAGTCGAAATCGGTTAAAATTGTACCGTTTTTATCCGCAACGGCAAAAGGTGCAGAATTGTCAACAAGATAACCGGCATATTCATCATCCCAAATGCCTTGCTGGATGCCAACCAAATCAGGAGCATACACCTGTTCGATGGGCGTGCCACTAAATGTATAGACACCAATAGCAGAACGGTAAATCTGGCTGTCACCTAAAATCCACTGGATGCCATACCCGCCGTGCCCGCCCAGCATGGTTGTAAAAGGCATTTGTTGGGCAACCAGCTCCTGGTTAATCTGTTCTTCCAGGGCATTCAGCTTCTGGTAATCGTATGTATCATCTACCCCAATGGAGAGCTCCTGCTCACCATACAGGTACGGGATGCTTTCTGACAAATCTTCCAGAAAAGCATTACAGTTGGCAGCATTAAACAGGCTCCAGCGTTCGCCCTTGCGCACAGCGTACAGATTTCGGGCAGCGGCGTAACCGGCAGTGTGGGTTTCGCGGGAGAAGAGAGGAATCATCTCGTCAAAATCATATTGCGGCGGTAACTTCCAGTTGGCATTGCTAGTGGATGGTATAGCTGTGGCAACAGCTTCAATGGTCGGGGAAAGAGCAGCGGAGGAAGCAGGTTTATTTTCTGGCGCTGCAGCACAAGCGGTAAGCATTATTGCGGTGATAACACTGGCGAAAAATGAGAATGACTTCCTTTTCATGGCTTTTCACTCCTTGCGTAAATGATTTTTCGGTAAGATGAAGAAGTAATATAAGAAAGTGAATTCATAAACCCTATAATATCTTATCAAAAATATCTGCTAATGGGAATAGCTAACAATTCTACATGGATAAATTTGGATAGTATGACAAAGATTGCAGAACTGGAGTGAAAGTCCGAATTATGGGATGAGTGATCTGCTATAATAAAAGAAACAAAGAAGCCGCCACAGTCGGGCTGTGACGGCTAGGAATAAGAAGAAATGTGGAACTATTATAAAATCCATTTCTATCCACAGAAAGCCTTAAGGTCGCTTTCTGACATAAAGTAGTGTACATGATTTTATCATGAAAAGCAAATTTTTTAGTAAAGAGGATTGACAGAGTCCTATTTATGATGGTATATTGATTACAAATGAAACTTTTATATAATCCAAAGTAAGAATATAAGGAGATGATTATCATGTTACTCGGTCATACCAAACAAATCAATGGCGTCTGGAAAATACAATCCCTAAAACAACACAGTGAAAACGTGGCCGAGTACTGCGCACGGGCGTGCCAGCCGCTGGGACTTGAAAACTTGGGCCGTCTTACAGGCTGGCTCCATGACGCTGGGAAATCTCATAGAAACGTTCAAAAGCATCTGAGAGACCAGACAAACGAAAAAATCAATCATTCCAGCGCCGGAATGCGGTGGCTATGGGAAAATTATGGCGGAGAAACAGCTTCACCACCTTCTCGCTTGACTGCGCAAATGGCAGCATTGGCAATCGGATCCCATCACTCTGAACGTATGGATGTTTTCGACCTGGGTGGAGTAGAACCCTGGATAAAACATATGTATTCAGAGCAGGCTCAAGAGCTATATGAAGAAAGCTGCCGGGCCTTTTTTGCGGATTGCATAAGTGAAACAGAGATACGGCAAATGTTTGCCAAAGCTGCGCAGGAGGTAGAATGTCTTGTGCGGAAAATCCGAACGCAGGAAGGAAAGAAGCCGCGGCTTTGTATCTATCAGGTCATGTTGGGGTTGGCACACAGATTTTTATTTGCAGCCCTGATCGATGCAGACTGGTTGGATTCAGGCAACTATTATAATCAAGAAGGATGCCTTCCCCCGGAGCAGCTTCCGCCATGGGATCTGATAGAAAGCAATGTTGAAACATTCCTGAACAATTTGCAGCCCCGACATAAAATAGATACCTTGCGTGCAGAAATTTCGGAGCAATGCAAGACAGCAGGCGAATGTGCAAAGCGGGGTATTTACCGCTTGTATGTGCCAACAGGCGGAGGAAAAACATTTTCCGGGCTGCGATATTGTGTGCATGCGGCCAAAAAACTTTCGGCCCGGCATATTTTCTATGTTGCACCGTTCCGATCGATTATCGGACAGAATGTACAGGAGTTCAAAAAGGCATTAGGCGGCAGTGAATATCTGTTGGAGCACCATACGGATGCGGTGCTGGATACAGAGAACCCCGAAATTCTCCGCCAGCTGGAACGCTGGCAGGAAGCGCCGGTGATATGTACAACTATGGTACAGATGCTGCAAACCCTGTTTTGCAGCAGGCGGCAGAATGTGCGCCGCATGGCAGCACTGGCAAATTCTATCTTGGTGTTTGACGAAATACAGTCCCTGCCCATTTGCCATACATACTTGTTCAACCAGGCGGCAAATTTCTTGGCGTACTATTTGGGGTGCGTTGTTGTTTTGTGTACGGCAACACAGCCAGCGCTAAGCGAAGTAGCAAACCCTTTGCGGTTTGCATCGCCGGTGGACCTGGTCCCGGATTACCAGCTGCGCTTTGCGCAGTTCCGAAGGACAAAGATTGAAGTGCCCGAAACAGAAAATGGATTTCAGGCAGGAGAACTCGCAGAATTTGTACGGAGCAAGCAAGACGAGAATGGCAGCATTTTGGTCATCTTGAATACCCGTTCGGCGGTCGAAAAGGTGTTTGAGGCTTTGAAACAATGCCAGCCGGAACATACACAACTTTACTGCCTGACCACGCACCTGTGTGCAAAGCACCGTGCAGATGTTATCGCAGAAGTTAAGCAAAAATTAAGCACCTTACACGGTCAGGAACGTTTGATCTGTGTAAGCAGCCAGCTGATAGAAGCAGGCGTGGATGTAAGCTTTGATTGCGTCATTCGAAGTATGGCTGCGCTGCCCAGTGTGGCCCAGGCTTCCGGCCGATGCAACCGCAATGCGGAAAGGAAATGCCGCACGGTGTATCTTGTTAAAACCTACAATCTGGAAAATCTGGATCGACTTCCGGAACTGCGCAACGGCAGGGAAGCCACACGGCACCTGCTGCAGCAATTACAAAGGGATGCGGACCTGTTAGAGCCGGAAAGTATTTTGAGGTACTACCAGCTTTATTATGCAGAGTCCCAACAACAGGAACGGATGGGCGATCCGGTTGAATTAAAGGGGTACATTCCCCCAAAAACAGTGAATTTGTTTGACCTTTTGTCAGATAATCAGGAAAGTGTGCTAGCCTGGAAAGAGACAACAGGAAAACAAAAGTTCCCCAATTACTTGCTCCGGCAGGCGTTTGCCACGGCAGAAAGGAATTTCCATGCTTTGGAGGACATTACAACGCCGGTGGTGGTTCCCTATGGGAAAGATGGCGCGGATATGGCAACAAGACTTTCGTCCAGTAAACCGCTTACCCCCAAAATGCTGCGGGACGCACAACGCTTTACCGTTGGTATTACAACAAATGAAAAAATACGCCTGGCAGATCAAGGCGCACTGTACACAGTAAAAGAAGGGGCAGTGATAATTCTTAACAAGGAATATTACGATGACGAAAAGGGAATTCAGACAAGCCCCGGATTTATGCCGATACAATTTGCTTAACAAGGAGGGTTAAACTTTGCAATACGAAAATTCAATATCCATGCAGGTATATGGGCGTTATGCACTGTTCAGCGACCCAATTACCCGCGTAGGCGGCGAAAAATTCAGCTACCCGGTGCCCACCTACCAGGCATTGAAGGGCATTTATGAAAGCTGCTATTGGAAACCAACGTTCACCTGGGTAATTGATGAACTGCGCGTGATGAACCCGATTGAAAGACAATCCAAAGGCATCCGTCCCATTATGTATAACAATGGAAAAAACGATCTTTCCATCTATACGTACCTTTCCGATGTTTGCTACCAGGTGCGGGCACATTTTGAATGGAACGAACATCGCCCAGACCTGGAAAAAGACCGCAATGAAAACAAACATTACGCTATTGCAAAGCGTATGTTGGAACGCGGCGGCAGAAGAGATATCTTTTTGGGAACACGCGAATGCCAGGGGTATATTGAACCCTGCATTTTTGGCCTGGGAAAAGGGCATTATGATGATGTTTCATCCCTGGACCTAGGCCTAATGGAGCACGGCATTACCTATGCGGACGAAAACGGGAAAGGCGTGATGCAGGAACGCTTTTGGCACCCGGTAATGCAGAACGGAAAAATCTGTTTTTGCCGCCCGGAAGAATGCGAAATTGTGCGCGATATCCACCCGCAAAAGATGAAGACCTTTACGCTGGGTGAAACAGTCAGCGACTGCGATGATTTGTACAGGGAGGTGATACAGAAATGAGCTGGCTTAGCTATTGCTATAAAACCTACCAGAATAGCGTGTCAGAAATTGGAAAGCAGCAGCCTGGGAAAGTTCCACTACTGCCGGTGGCTCACACGACGCAGCAGGTCAACATTGAAGTGGAGCTGGACAAGGACGGAAACTTTCAGTATGCAGGCTTGCTGGCACAAGATCAAAGGACAACGATCATTCCTTGCACAGAGGAATCTTCGGCGCGGACATCCGGCATGGTGCCGCACCCGCTAGTGGATAAACTGCAATATATTGCGGCAGATTATCCCACTTTTGGTGGTAGTAAAGAATCCGGATGGCCGCTTTACCACAAGCAGTTACAAGCGTGGTGTACATCTCCTTATGCCCACCCGGCTGTGTGTACAGTCCTGCACTACCTAGAAAAAGAATGCCTGATCGCAGACCTGGTCAAGGCAAATATTTTGTTTATAGATGAAAATGGAACTCTGCCAACAAAATGGCAGGGAAACAAAGAAGACAAGCCCCCTATTTTGGATACGCTGACCGGTAGTGACCAGACGGAATCTTTTGTCCGGTTCCGCGTTGACAATGTTGATTTGTCGCGTGATACAACAGTCCGAGAAAGCTTTATCCGCTTTTATGAAACACAGTTAAAAGATATTGACTATTGCACAGTTCAGGGAATCAAAATGCCGGTTTCTACATTAAGCCCGTATAAGATCCGCAACCCAGGTGACCGTGCAAAGCTGATATCCAGCAATGACAATACGAATTATACTTACCGCGGCCGCTTTGCGGATGCAGCGCAGGCACTTTCGATTGGTTATGAAACAACCCAAAAGGCACACAGCGCCTTGCGATGGTTGGTCAGCAAGCAAGGGGTAAATACAGGGGACCAGACTGTACTTGTTTGGGGAACACAGAACGAAGCAGTACCCAATGTGCTGGGGGATACTCTCGATATTGCCCAGGAATATAATCCACTAGCAGGCGATGATTGGGACGATTTTGAGGAAGATACAGAAAGGTTGCCTGCGGATACCCAAGAAGAAATTGCACGGCAGTTTAACCGGGCCATTCTGGGGTATCAGCACCAGTTGAAGGACAATTCCCAAACGGCGGTCATGATTTTGGATTCTGCTACACCTGGCCGGTTGTCCATCCGGTACTATCAGGAACTGCAGGGCTCTAAGTTGCTTGCCAATATAAAGGATTGGCACGATACGTTCCAATGGCAGCTGGAATACCGCAGTGTAGAGGAGCCGACGGAACTGGGCAAAAAGCCCAAGATCAAGAAAGTTGTCTTTGTTGGTGTGCCTGCCCCGGCGGACATTGCAAAAGCAGCCTATGGCGAAAAAGTGGATGCAAAGCTGAAACAAGCCACAATCGAACGACTGATTCCCTGTATTACCAATGGGGAGCGCTTCCCGCGGGATTTGATGATCAGCGCGGTAGATCGGGCAACAAACAGCATTGGCCTGGATTATTGGGAACAACAAAAAACACAAAACATTGCCTGCGCCCTTGTGCGTGGGTACTATCATAGAAATAAGAAGGTGGATTATCCGATGAATGTTGATGAAACCATTAAAGACCGAAACTATTTGTTTGGGAGAATTTTAGCCTGTGCAGAACAGATTGAAAGACGGGCGTTGATTCAGCAAGGAAATGAGAACGAAAAACGTTTGACAAATGCAGAGCGTTTAAGAACCGCGTTTGCTCTGCACCCGGCAGCAACAACACTTCTTTTAGATAAAAAATTAAATCCGTACCTGAACAGAATGAAAAACCGTAACGGAATGGATAGCCAAAGGTATGCGATGATGCAAGAATTATTACATAAGATTGGCACAGAAAACTTTACGAACAAAAGACTTGGTGAGCTGTATCTGGTTGGCTATGCCGACCAGATGATGGACTTTAAGGCCGAAAATGCAGAATATAAAGCGAAAGCAAAAAAGCAGGAGGAATAAAAGATGGCTGTGCTGCAGAATAAAATCGACTTTGCACTTGTGATTGCTGTAAACCATGCGAACCCGAACGGTGACCCGCTGAACGGAAACCGCCCGCGCGAAACGTATGAGGGACTGGGTGAAATTTCGGATGTGTGCCTGAAACGCAAGATCCGCAACCGCATGATGGACCTTGGCCAGAATGTGTTTGTCCAGTCGGACGATCGCTGCAATGATGGCTTCAAAAGCCTGAAAGACCGTGCAGACGGCTGCCCAGCAGTGAAAAAGGCTGAAAAAGATAAAGATGCTTATGCAAAGGCTGCCTGTGAAACCTGGCTGGATGTGCGCAGCTTTGGCCAGGTGTTTGCCTTTAAGGGAAAAGAATCTAAGGGCGATGGTGTTTCCGTTGGCGTGCGCGGCCCGGTATCTATTCATCCGGCTTTCAGCGTGGACCCGATTGATGTCGATGATATCCAGATCACAAAGAGCGTGAACGGTACGACTGGCGAAAAGAAGTCAAGCGATACCATGGGTATGAAGCACCGTGTGGCTTTTGGCGTGTACACAACCTTTGGCAGCATTAACTGCCAGCTGGCAGAAAAGACCGGCTTTACAGATGAAGATGCAGAAATCATCAAAGAAACGCTGCGCACACTGTTTGAAAACGATATTTCCTCTGCCCGCCCGGATGGCAGTATGGAGGTGGTTCGCCTGTATTGGTGGCGTCATAACTGCAAAAACGGACAGTATTCTTCGGCAAAGGTCCATCGCTGTCTGCATGTGGAGCTAAAAGAAAGTGTGGCACAAGCACACCGGGTGGAAGATTATAATATTACTTGCGATACCCTGAACGGATTGACACCGGAAGTGTATGATGAATACTGATGACTATCTGCAAATGTCTGGCATCCAGCACTTTGCATTCTGCCGCCGCCAATGGGCACTTGTGTACTTGGAACAACAATGGTCCGAAAACCAACGCACCGCCGAAGGCCGCCTGCAGCATACCCGCTGCCATGATGTTACCCTGACGGAAAAACGCGGCGATTTGCTGATCGCCCGCGGTATGAGGGTCGTCAGCCACCGCTTAAAACTGACCGGCGACTGCGATGTGGTAGAGTTTCACAAGGATCCAAACGGCGTGTCATTGCAGGGCCGCCGCGGCCTGTGGCAGCCCATGCCCGTGGAATATAAGCATGGCCGCAGCAAGGTAAACGATACCGACCGTTTGCAGCTCTGCGCACAGGCCATGGCGCTGGAAGAAATGCTGGTGTGCGAGGTGCCGGAAGGGGAAATCTTTTATGAAGAAACCCGGCAGCGGGAACATGTTTCCCTGACACCGGAACTGCGCAGCACCGCGCAGACCATGGCGGATGAGATGAACCGCCTGTTTGCGCGCGGCTATACCCCAAAAAGCAAACCCGGCAAGCATTGCAATGCCTGCTCACTGAAAGAGCTTTGCCTGCCGGCGCTGTATCAGCAGGCAGACCCGGCGGCGTATCTGCGGGAGCATATTGAGGAGGGCGCGCCATGAGAAAGCTGCTCAACACCCTGTTTGTCATCAATGAGGACGCTTACCTGACATTGGATGGCGAAAACCTTGTTGTTACCCGCAATAAGCAGGAAACCCACCGCTATGCCCTGCATACGCTGGAAGGCATCGTCTGCTTTACTTACGCGGGTGCCAGCCCCGCTTTGATGGGAGCTTGTGCCCGGCGGGGCATTGACCTTTGCTTTTTTGACCCGTATGGCAGATTTCAGGCCCGCACCGTGGGGGAAGAACGCGGCAATGTGCTGCTGCGTCAGACGCAGTACCGCGTGTCGGATGACCCGGCCCAGAGCTGTCGCTATGCCCGGAGCTTTATCCTTGGTAAAGTGTATAACGCACGCTGGGTGCTGGAACGCGCAACCCGCGATCATCCCCAGCGTGTCCCGGTCGAAAAACTGAAACGCACCTCCACCCAGCTGGCCGCCGCGCTGCCGCTGATACAGACCAGCGATGATCCGGAACAGCTGCGCGGCCTGGAAGGCGAGGCAGCCCAGCGCTACTTTGACTGCCTGAATGACCTGATTCTGCAGCAAAAGCAGGATTTTGTGTTTGAGGGCCGCAGCCGCCGTCCACCGCTGGACAATGTGAATGCGCTGCTTTCGTTTGCCTACAGCATGCTGGCGCGGGAGTGTGCATCCGCCTTGACCGCTGTGGGCCTGGACCCTTATGTTGGCTTTATGCACCGCCCGCGCCCCGGCCGCAAAAGTCTGGCACTTGACCTGATGGAAGAACTGCGGGCGGTTTATGCAGACCGGCTGGTCATCAGCTGCATCAATCAAAAGATCATCACGGCAAAACACCTGCAAAAACAGGAAAATGGTGCCGTACTGCTGACGGATGATGGCCGCAAAGCTTTCCTGACCGCATGGCAGAACAAAAAGAAGGAAGAGATCACCCATCCGTTTTTGAAAGAAAAACTGCCCTGGGGGCTGGTGCCCTATGTTCAGGCGCTTTTGCTGGCCCGTGCTCTGCGCGGCGACCTGGAAGTGTACCCACCGTTTTTCTGGAAGTGAGGTGCCGTTATGTTGGTGCTTGTAACCTATGATGTCAACACCGAAACAGCCGCCGGTCGTCGCAGGCTGCGCAAAGTAGCAAAAGTCTGTGTAGACTACGGCCAGCGGGTGCAAAACTCCGTATTTGAGTGCCTGCTGGATGCCGCGCAATACACGATGTTCAAAGCAAAATTGACCGAACTGATCGATTCGGAATCGGACAGCCTGCGCTTTTATCAACTGGGAAACCATTACAAAAGCAAAGTCGAGCATGTGGGTCTGCACCCGGATTTTGATCAGGATGGAATCTTGTTTGCTTAGTGCGAGGGGAAGGCAATCATAAAATTCCCGGTTCCTTCGCACCAGAAAATATGGAAAAAACAGGGGCAGAAAGGGTAAAATACAGCCTTGCCTGTCAGCATGAAGATGCAATCCCCATAAAATTTGTTTCATATGCGCAAAAGTGCCCCACTGTTTTGTGCACTTTTGCTGTCGCTCTCCGCAAGGAGAGCGTGGATAGAAATGACTTCGTCTGGCTCTGAGGAGTAAGCTTTGGGCTGTCGCTCTCCGCAAGGAGAGCGTGGATAGAAATGTCTTTATCATACTACAAAGAAAACACATTGTCAACAGTCGCTCTCCGCAAGGAGAGCGTGGATAGAAATATATCCGTCCATATAGTTTTCCTTTCAAACAAATAGTCGCTCTCCGCAAGGAGAGCGTGGATAGAAATTCTAACGGCGTTTTGTTGGCCAGTGGGTCTAGCTCGTCGCTCTCCGCAAGGAGAGCGTGGATAGAAATATTCTATTATTGCGATCATGACACTGACTGGATTGTCGCTCTCCGCAAGGAGAGCGTGGATAGAAATGCTGGTGGTGTTGTCGGTATCATCGGGCGTTTGCTGTCGCTCTCCGCAAGGAGAGCGTGGATAGAAATTTTTTCCTGGCAAAAAGTCTTTTGAGCAGGTTAAAGGTCGCTCTCCGCAAGGAGAGCGTGGATAGAAATATTTTTAAGGATGCCGGTGGTACAGAAGCCGTATAGTCGCTCTCCGCAAGGAGAGCGTGGATAGAAATTTGATACCGAGGTGGGCATCCCCAACACCAACACAGTCGCTCTCCGCAAGGAGAGCGTGGATAGAAATGCTTTTATGCTCATAGATACAGCACCGGCCAATCTGTCGCTCTCCGCAAGGAGAGCGTGGATAGAAATTGTGGGGTACAGACTATCTACAATATTGCCATCATGTCGCTCTCCGCAAGGAGAGCGTGGATAGAAATATTCGCTGTCATCTCCTAATATACCAGCAGGCAAAAGTCGCTCTCCGCAAGGAGAGCGTGGATAGAAATATAATCTATATCAAGGAACGAGGAAGAAAGCTCTTGTCGCTCTCCGCAAGGAGAGCGTGGATAGAAATGCCCATTACATCGCCAACAACAAATTGTTTCAAGTGTCGCTCTCCGCAAGGAGAGCGTGGATAGAAATATTCAATCCTCTACTGTGATAGTATAGATGAGCATGTCGCTCTCCGCAAGGAGAGCGTGGATAGAAATATTCAATCCTCTACTGTGATAGTATAGATGAGCATGTCGCTCTCCGCAAGGAGAGCGTGGATAGAAATGTTAAATCCTTATGAAATTTATCAAGGTTTGTCCGGTCGCTCTCCGCAAGGAGAGCGTGGATAGAAATTTGCATAGGGCAACCAATTATAAACCACATCGCCTGTCGCTCTCCGCAAGGAGAGCGTGGATAGAAATTTCTATATCATACTGCAAAGAATACACATTGTCAGTCGCTCTCCGCAAGGAGAGCGTGGATAGAAATCCTATTGATGTTTTGGCTGTTTCGGCTCTGCCGGAGTCGCTCTCCGCAAGGAGAGCGTGGATAGAAATGGTTTTGGGGCCAAACTTGTACACTCATTCCTTTGTCGCTCTCCGCAAGGAGAGCGTGGATAGAAATTATATTATCAAGATAACATGAGAACACCCCCACGTCGCTCTCCGCAAGGAGAGCGTGGATAGAAATTATGGTTCTGACCTATCTTATTCTGATGGTGTTGTTGTCGCTCTCCGCAAGGAGAGCGTGGATAGAAATTTGATTGATGAAATCCAGCTGGAATTTAACTCTGTCGCTCTCCGCAAGGAGAGCGTGGATAGAAATTCCCATTGTTCCGGTGGAACTCACAACGCTTGTCAAGTCGCTCTCCGCAAGGAGAGCGTGGATAGAAATAGCATAGGACGGGCGAGTTTCAGGGTGTCCATTAGTCGCTCTCCGCAAGGAGAGCGTGGATAGAAATGTTGGAATCCAAGCAAATTGACCCCTCTGTTATGGTCGCTCTCCGCAAGGAGAGCGTGGATAGAAATACTGACCGATGACGTGTCAACAGGCGGGAAAATTAAGTCGCTCTCCGCAAGGAGAGCGTGGATAGAAATACTGATCCCATTAATCTTTCTGACATTCCCGCCAAGTCGCTCTCCGCAAGGAGAGCGTGGATAGAAATTCTCTTGCGCCGGGTACTTCCGTTTTTCGCGGTTGGTCGCTCTCCGCAAGGAGAGCGTGGATAGAAATGTCTTTTTGACGCTCACTGTTCGCAATGTTCCGAGTCGCTCTCCGCAAGGAGAGCGTGGATAGAAATCTCATGTCCGTTGTTTTTCTCCTGCTGGCTGTTGGGTCGCTCTCCGCAAGGAGAGCGTGGATAGAAATAATGATAAATCAAAAAAAATCAACCCGGCGTCGCTCTCCGCAAGGAGAGCGTGGATAGAAATTGGTCTTTTGTGGCCCTCAAGGGTCAGGCAAAACGGTCGCTCTCCGCAAGGAGAGCGTGGATAGAAATTTCGACATATGTAATCCGGCTTCCACGTTGCCAAGGTCGCTCTCCGCAAGGAGAGCGTGGATAGAAATGCGATATTATTCAATGGGAGGGCATGCGCAGTCGTCGCTCTCCGCAAGGAGAGCGTGGATAGAAATATTACTTAATACCCAAAATCGGCACCTTACGAAGCACGTCGCTCTCCGCAAGGAGAGCGTGGATAGAAATATTCATCACAGCTTAAACCTCCCATCCAAACCCAGTCGCTCTCCGCAAGGAGAGCGTGGATAGAAATAGCCTTAATATTAACGGCCCGCTGAAAGGTGGACGTCGCTCTCCGCAAGGAGAGCGTGGATAGAAATATGCTAATACCTGGACACTTGCAAAAGCAGACGAGTCGCTCTCCGCAAGGAGAGCGTGGATAGAAATGTGCAAATAATCACGTCAGGATACGCAAGAGACAGTCGCTCTCCGCAAGGAGAGCGTGGATAGAAATATGCCCAATATCGGCACCTTGCGAAGAACCCACAGTCGCTCTCCGCAAGGAGAGCGTGGATAGAAATTCAGCCTTAGCGCCGGAAGAGAATCCGACACAGAGTCGCTCTCCGCAAGGAGAGCGTGGATAGAAATTTTTGGGCGGGCGGAATAGAAACCTTATCTTGATAAGTCGCTCTCCGCAAGGAGAGCGTGGATAGAAATATCGTTTGCGCCGCAGGCTGGAACGATTGTAACTGCGGTCGCTCTCCGCAAGGAGAGCGTGGATAGAAATGTTCGTGTGTTTATGTTTTTGTAGCTTCTTGCTACAGTCGCTCTCCGCAAGGAGAGCGTGGATAGAAATATAATTCTTCCGGCTCTCAAGTTTCTGCTAATGCTGTCGCTCTCCGCAAGGAGAGCGTGGATAGAAATTTAAGCCGTGGTGATTCTTTATGGCCGACCTTACGTCGCTCTCCGCAAGGAGAGCGTGGATAGAAATATTACTTGCCTGTCCTTTTTGTGAAAATTGAGTAGTCGCTCTCCGCAAGGAGAGCGTGGATAGAAATATCAAAGACGATGTATCATAAAGCATAAGAGAGACCGTCGCTCTCCGCAAGGAGAGCGTGGATAGAAATGCAAAAAGGTTAAAAACACCTTGCGTCAAATTGGTCGCTCTCCGCAAGGAGAGCGTGGATAGAAATACTCATCGGACCGTTAATATTCAAAGTCCAGCCACGGTCGCTCTCCGCAAGGAGAGCGTGGATAGAAATGTGAAAAGAATTTCGGGTGTCCGCCATGGAACGAGTCGCTCTCCGCAAGGAGAGCGTGGATAGAAATTGCAGCTGGTCAAGCCACAAGTCTGCTTTGCTGGTCGCTCTCCGCAAGGAGAGCGTGGATAGAAATGCCGAACTTGAAGAAGTTAAGCATTATGGCAAGTGTCGCTCTCCGCAAGGAGAGCGTGGATAGAAATACTCATCAGCCGGGCAAGGACGTTAATTCGGGCGGGTCGCTCTCCGCAAGGAGAGCGTGGATAGAAATGGCTATGTGGGTGTACTGGTTGTGCTGTGGGCGCTGTCGCTCTCCGCAAGGAGAGCGTGGATAGAAATATAATAAGTATATCCTACTACACTTAAATATATAGTCGCTCTCCGCAAGGAGAGCGTGGATAGAAATAACTTTTCGTTGCTGTTGCCTTCACTGTTGCCAATGTCGCTCTCTGCAAGGAGAGCGTGGATAGAAATTGTGGTAGACGGCCACAAGGTCCATATAACGAGAAACGTCGCTCTCCGCAAGGAGAGCGTGGATAGAAATATCACGGGCAAGATCGTGACAAAGCAGAAAAGGCGGTCGCTCTCCGCAAGGAGAGCGTGGATAGAAATTGCGCAAAATTATACATTGCACCTGTCGTGCAAAGGTCGCTCTCCGCAAGGAGAGCGTGGATAGAAATTGGTCATTGCTAAGCAGTGCAGGGGAATTCTTGACGTCGCTCTCCGCAAGGAGAGCGTGGATAGAAATAAGTATGTCGTACAATGCCGCAAAGTGATGGGTGGTCGCTCTCCGCAAGGAGAGCGTGGATAGAAATGCAATGTAATTTCAGATGCACCTTCAAGTGCTCCGTCGCTCTCCGCAAGGAGAGCGTGGATAGAAATAGCGTTTGGCTAAGGACATGCAGCGTAAAGTAGTAAAAGTCGCTCTCCGCAAGGAGAGCGTGGATAGAAATATTTTGCACATCATGGCGGTAACAGGGTATTGCCCGTCGCTCTCCGCAAGGAGAGCGTGGATAGAAATGCAATCATGCCCTTACGTTCACGCTTAAAACGGGCGTCGCTCTCCGCAAGGAGAGCGTGGATAGAAATATGCTGATGCGCCGGACTCAAACTGCCATTGATCTGTCGCTCTCCGCAAGGAGAGCGTGGATAGAAATTCCAGCAAGCGGCGGATATCACTCAAAAGGTGCAGTCGCTCTCCGCAAGGAGAGCGTGGATAGAAATTGCAGTATACCGGCAATCCGACAGCGTTTGGCAGCGTCGCTCTCCGCAAGGAGAGCGTGGATAGAAATGTTGCGGCCCCCTGCGTGCTCTTTGCCGGCGGAATGTCACTCTCCGCAAGGAGAGCATAAAATGTTTCTCTTTCTGACTGTTCAGGGTGGTTTTGTTCATGCGGATATCCGCTTTAATTTTAAAAATTGCTATAGTAAAAAACTCTCGCATAAAATAATATAAACATATTATATTATCTACTTGACAAGGTACCCCGGCGGGGTATATAGTAAATATACCCCGCCGGGGTACCTTGCATGTGATGGGAGGGTAACATAATGCAGGAAAACGAAAAGAAGGAACCGTGTTGCTGCTGTGCACACAAAACAAAGCATCGCAGTGAAGAAGAGTATAAAAGCCTGGTCCACAGACTGAACCGGATCGAAGGGCAGATTCGGGGCATCCGTGGGATGGTGGAAAACGAAGTGTATTGTCCGGATATTCTGGTGCAGTCGGCGGCGGTAACGGCGGCGATGAACGCGTTCAACCGTGAGCTGCTGGCAAACCATATCCGCACCTGTGTGGCGGATGGTATCCGTGCCGGGAATGACGAAGTTGTGGATGAGCTGCTGAAAACGCTGCAGAAACTGATGAAATAAGTATTGCCTGCACAAAATAGCAGAAGCAGAACATGAAATAAATGCACGAGTGTTTGAGCCAGCAAAAATGCCATGCCAGTGCCCAGTACGATTGTTTTTCTGTTCACAAACATCGGTAAAAGTTTGTGTAACATTACCAGAGCCATGAATAAATGCCAGTCATTCCCTGTGAGAGGGTGTGGATAGAAATGCCGCATCGGCCTTGGTTGCCCCCAACGTATCGCTCTCCGCAAGGAGAGTGTGGATAGAAATGGTAACCTCAATAATACGTCGAATTGCAGGCTAGCCGCTCACCAAAAGGGGAGTGAGGATAGGGCAACACCGCACAATTCCCGCCTTGCGGCTTAAGCACCGCTCCGGCAGCTG
>OGXO01000879.1_pt1 | contig 16830 bp, 12 predicted proteins | sample 1576321 | NCBI WGS metagenome assembly OGXO01 (sample SAMEA3541568, study PRJEB24748) | human gut metagenome | biome: human gut; feature: human-associated habitat; material: faeces | place: China | collected 2012 | reverse complement strand
GTATTGCGCAAGTTTGCGGTTCGTCACTGTGGATTTGGCTGGCGGCGGTGGTTGGTATCGGCGCATGGAATATGCTGATCGGGATTCTGATTGCCTGTAGCATAGTGAGCCTGTTGCTGATTATGTTCGTCGCGCCTGGACGCCCGGTTGCCGCTCATGAAGAAATCCATCACCACGCTTGATCTCAATCTGCTGCTCTGTCTGCAACTGCTGATGCAGGAGCGTAGCGTGACCAAAGCGGCGAAGCGGATGAACGTGACCCCTTCGGCGGTGAGTAAGTCGCTGGCAAAGTTAAGAGCGTGGTTTGACGACCCGCTCTTTGTGAACTCACCGCTGGGGCTGTCGCCCACACCGCTAATGGTCAGCATGGAGCAAAATCTGGCGGAGTGGATGCAAATGAGCAACCTGCTGCTGGATAAACCGCACCACCAGACACCGCGCGGCCTGAAGTTTGAGCTGGCAGCAGAATCACCGCTAATGATGATCATGCTTAATGCGCTGTCGAAACGGATCTACCAACGTTACCCGCAGGCGACCATCAAATTACGTAACTGGGATTACGATTCCTTAGATGCCATTACTCGTGGTGAAGTGGATATTGGTTTTTCCGGTCGCGAAAGTCATCCCCGTTCGCGGGAGCTGTTAAGCTCGCTACCGTTAGCCATTGATTATGAAGTGCTGTTTAGTGATGTGCCCTGCGTCTGGTTACGCAAAGATCATCCGGCACTGCATGAAGCATGGAATCTGGACACCTTTTTACGTTATCCGCATATCAGCATTTGCTGGGAACAGAGCGATACCTGGGCGCTGGACAATGTGTTACAGGAGCTGGGGCGCGAACGTACTATTGCAATGAGCCTGCCGGAATTCGAGCAGTCACTGTTTATGGCAGCGCAACCCGACAATCTACTACTGGCGACCGCGCCGCGCTACTGTCAGTACTACAATCAACTCCATCAACTGCCGTTAGTTGCTCTTCCTCTCCCATTTGATGAAATCCAGCAAAAAAAGCTGGAAGTCCCTTTTACCCTTCTGTGGCATAAACGGAACAGCCGTAATCCGAAGATCGTCTGGTTACGGGAAACCATTAAAAATCTTTACGCGTCGATGGCATAACCGAATCGTATGAAACGCGACCCAATTTCACAATGAAATGTAAAAAAGTTGTAATAAACTTATCTGAATCGAACTTTTAGTCGCTTTAGTCTGTCCATCATTCCAGTAAATGATTACTCTTGTATTCATAATGGACCATTAAGCATGGAGCGAAAAATGGCGACTCACTTTGCCCGAGGGATTTTAACGGAAGGACATCTGATTTCTGTTCGTCTCCCCTCCCAGTGTCATCAAGAAGCCCGAAACATTCCCCCTCATCGTCAAAGCCGTTTTCTGGCGTCCAGAGGTTTACTCGCAGAACTGATGTTCATGCTGTATGGCATTGGCGAATTGCCGGAAATCGTCACCCTGCCGAAAGGAAAACCGGTTTTCAGCGATAAAAATTTGCCTTCGTTTTCTATTTCCTATGCCGGGAATATGGTCGGCGTGGCGTTAACAACCGAAGGTGAATGTGGCCTCGATATGGAACTGCAGCGTGCGACGCGCGGGTTTCATAGCCCACACGCGCCCGATAACCACACCTTTTCCAGCAATGAATCGCTATGGATCAGTAAACAAAACGATCCTAACGAAGCGCGGGCGCAGCTCATCACGCTGCGCCGAAGCGTGCTAAAACTAACCGGTGATGTTTTGAATGACGATCCGCGCGATCTGCAACTACTGCCCATTGCCGGACGCCTGAAATGTGCTCATGTAAATCATGTAGAAGCGTTATGCGACGCGGAGGACGTGCTGGTGTGGTCCGTGTCGGTCACGCCCACGATTGAAAAGCTCAGTGTCTGGGAGTTAGATGGCAAACACGGCTGGAAAAGCCTGCCCGATATTCACAGCCGCGCCAACAATCCTACCAGCCGGATGATGCGTTTTGCCCAGCTCTCTACCGTGAAGGCTTTTTCGCCATATTGATAGACAACCACAGGAGTCATCATGTCTGAAAAATTGCAGGTGGTTACGTTACTGGGGAGCCTGCGCAAAGGCTCATTTAATGGCATGGTTGCACGTACCCTGCCGAAAATTGCTCCGGCGAGCATGGAAGTCAATGCGTTACCTTCCATTGCCGACATTCCCCTGTATGACGCTGACGTACAGCAGGAAGACGGTTTTCCAGCAACGGTTGAAGCTCTGGCGGAACAGATCCGTCAGGCTGACGGTGTGGTGATCGTCACGCCGGAATATAACTACTCGGTACCGGGTGGGCTGAAAAATGCCATCGACTGGCTTTCCCGCCTGCCGGATCAACCGCTGGCTGGTAAACCGGTATTGATTCAGACCAGCTCAATGGGCGTGATTGGCGGCGCGCGCTGTCAGTATCACCTGCGCCAGATTCTGGTTTTCCTCGATGCAATGGTGATGAACAAGCCGGAATTTATGGGCGGCGTGATTCAGAACAAAGTTGATCCGCAAACAGGAGAAGTGATTGATCAGGGTACGCTGGACCACCTGACCGGGCAATTGACCGCATTTGGTGAGTTTATTCAGCGAGTTAAGATCTAAATAAAAAACCCGCCAGCAATCATGCATGGCGGGTTTTTAACGCGCTATCGATTTTAGTGAGCGTCGATAAACACAATCTTCAGGATAAACAGCAGCGCAACGATGATTACGCACGGGCTAAGGTCACGCAGACGTCCGGTACCAATCTTCATCACGCAGTAGGAGATAAAGCCCAGCGCGATACCTTCAGTAATCGAGAAGCTGAACGGCATCATCACAGCGGTAATAAACGCCGGAACAGATTCAGTAAGATCCTGCCAGTTCACGCGAGCAAGACTTGAGGTCATCAACACGCCAACGTAAATCAGCGCACCAGCTGCAGCGTAGCCTGGCACCATCCCTGCCAGCGGCGACAGGAAGATAACCAGCAGGAACAGCAGACCAACAACCACTGCCGTCAGACCGGTACGACCGCCAACGGAAACGCCGGAAGAAGATTCAATATACGCCGTAACAGAAGAAGTACCGATAAACGAACCGGTCACCGAAGAGATGCTGTCGACATACAGCGCCTGCTTCATGCGCGGGAATTTACCTTTATCATCAGCCAGACCTGCTTTATCGGTCACGCCAATCAGCGTACCGGAGGAGTCAAACAAGTTGACCAGCATGAAAGAGAAAATCACCCCTGCCAGCCCGAGGTTAAACGACCCGGCTAAATCTACATGACCCACGACAGTCATTACGCTCGGCGGCGCAGAAACGATGCCGTTGTAGTGGACATCACCCAGCATCCAGCCCAGCAGCGTTGTCACCACGATGGAAACCAGCACCGCCGCGTGAATATTGCGCGAGGCCAGAATGGCGATGATGAAGAAGCCGAGGATCCCCAGCAGCACGCTGTGAGAAGTCAGGTTACCGATGCTCACCAGCGTTTCCGGGTTAGCGACAATCACACCTGCGTTTTTCAGCCCCATCATGCCAATAAACAGACCGATACCACTGGTGATGCCCACACGTAGACTTACCGGAATGTTGGCTATCATCCAGTAGCGAACGCGGAAAATCGTCAGTAACAGTAGACCAATCGCGCCCCAGAAGATTGCGCCCATCCCGACTTGCCACGGCAAGCCCATCGCCTGCACAACCACAAAAGCGAAGAACGCATTCAGGCCCATAGCGGGTGCCAATGCAACTGGCAGGTTAGCAAACAGTCCCATCATAATACTGCCGAATGCAGCAATCAGACAGGTAGTGACGAAGACGGCGCTGGTATCCATGCCAGCAACGCCAAGAATTTGCGGGTTAACAAAAACGATGTAAACCATCGTCAGGAAGGTGGTAAAACCGGCGATCACTTCGGTCCGTGCCGTCGTGCCATGTTCGCGCAGTTTAAACACGCGTTCCAGCATCCCCTGGCCAGAAGCCTGGGTTGTGTGTTGTTGACTCATTATCTATTTCCGAACAAGGAGGGAAAATCCGTCGCTATCGTATACCAAAATGAGACAATATGGACGGCTGAAGATAACTTTTTTTCATTGTATTTGCTTATACGGCAACGATTGCGTCATGCGAATTGGCATGACGAAAACGTTAAACTAACGATAAAGGAAAGACATGTCCCAGATAGAAGCGGTATTTTTCGACTGCGACGGTACGCTGGTCGATAGCGAGGTCATTTGCTCTCGCGCCTATGTCACGATGTTCAGGGAATTTGGCATTCACGTTGACCTGGAGGAGATTTTTACCCGTTTTAAAGGCGTAAAACTCTACGAAATCATCGACATCATCAGTAAAGAACAGGGCGTGACGATGATCCAGGCCGATGCCGAGCACGTTTACCGCGCAGAAGTGGCGCGTCTGTTTGATACCGAACTTGAGGACATCGCAGGAGCGAACGAATTGCTGGCGAGCATTAACGTGCCGATGTGCGTCGTCTCTAACGGTCCGATCAACAAAATGCAGCATTCGCTGGGTAAGCTCAAGATGCTGCACTACTTCCCGGAAAAACTGTTCAGCGGCTACGATATCCAGCGTTGGAAGCCCGACCCGGCGTTAATGTTCCATGCGGCAAAAGCGATGAATGTGAACGTTGAAAACTGCATTCTGGTCGATGACTCCAGCGCCGGTGCGCAATCAGGGATAGATGCCGGAATGGAAGTGTTTTACTTCTGCGCTGACCCGCACAATAAACCGATCGTTCACCCGAAAGTCACCACATTTACCGAGCTGGCGCAGCTGCCTGCACTCTGGAAGGCACGCGGCTGGAATATAACGCGATAATCGCCTCCTTACTTCAACGCTTACACATCAGTCACGCTGGTTTGAGATAAAAAATACCAGGTGTCTGATGAGTAAGCGTCTATTCCCTGTAAATAATTTATGTCGTTAATCGTCCAGTCGCTCACCCTCTGTATGGTTAAGCCTGGGTTATATTTTTCACAATATCGGGATACCGTTCGAACCAATCCAGAATATTAAGCATCGCGTTACTGATTTTTTTATTAGCTTTATATTGATTCTCGCGTCTAAAATTTTGAACAATATTAAGATTAGAACGTATCTCATTGTCACAGTCAGCAATCTTCTTATTTAATGCCTTTACTTCATCCTGTACTTCTTGACTATTCCACTTGTCCCTTTTGTTATCAAATAAAGTACTTTTCTCCTCTAATGATTTATCCCGACTTATGGTTAACTCTTTAATTTCTCGCAATAAGTCATCGTAATCTTTAATGGAAGCTCTTATTTCCTGATAGTTTTTTAGTAAATCCTCCCAGTTAATTGCAAATGCACCGGAAAAATTTCGAAAATCGGAAGCAAACTTATTGAGTTCTGAGTCGTAATATGCTTTGAAATTTTTTATATTTTCAAGTTGGATTTTTAGCACTTCAATTTGTTTTTCTTCAACACCGTCAAAAAGGGGGACAAGGTCACCATAATTCAATTTATAATCAATATCAAATTGGTTATGAGACTCATGCTGTTTTTGTCGAATAAATTTGTCTGAATCTTTAGTAGGCATTTTTACATCTGCCGGTGGAATGATTTTTTTTATGATAGATTCAATAAACTTAATTCGGTCACTTTCTATCATATTAGTAATGATATTTTGTGCTTTATACTGCATATCTTTGAAAATAAAAAACTCAGCCCTACCGTTATTAAAATGATATTTCTCTTTGTACGATTTATTTTCAACATAAAGTGTAGACAAAAACGACTCTAAATCTGAAAATGCGTTATTATATTCTTCCTTAATCTTTAGCTCAGTATTATAAAAATCTTTTACATCGCTATTGATAGCACTTACCTTTTTTAAGAAATTAGGTATTTGGTCTTTACTTATAGCTCCGTCCAGATTCATATAAATATATTTTATCGGTGTAACACCATCTTCTAAATAAATTGAATCTGGATCAATAGAACAGTCTTTGCACAAATCTTCTCTGTAATAATTGTCTAAATTGGCCCTCCTCAAATCACAACAATTAAAGGAGATATTATCATTCTCTGAATTTTCCTTGCTAAATGAAGTTGTAACAGCCTTCTCGATATTCTCTACGCAGTTAGAAAAATTATCATCCAACTTAAGATTTCTCGATCTTCTTTCAATGTAATCAGAAAAATACTCTTCGGGGTTAAACTTATATTCATCTGAACTCACATTACCAAGACCACAGTTCATTTTAATACTATTCAAATTACAACAATCAAACACAGTTCCCTGATCCTGCGCCCTGGTTTCGTTATCACCAGACTTATTGAATGCGTTTGCCAAAAAATCCATCCCATGAGCATCAAGTTTCGCTATCGTACAGTTATAAAAATGACTCAGAAGTATACTCGAACCAGGACAACGTCCTCCCTGAATTATACAATCCTGAACGAAAGACTGCATAAAGAGATAAGAACCTAATTTTTCTTGAATACTATCAGGTTGTGTAACGGTGTAGATTTTAGACGTCTCACATCTATAATTTTCAATTTTGCATTTAGAAATAAAACAACCTTTAAACATACCTTTTATTGGTTTTTTATTTCCTGACCCCACAGTATCATCATTAGTCTCATAAAGCTGTATGTTGTTGAATTTACAATCCTCGAAATAACAATTTTCAAAAACCGGACCTTCAAGGTTAGGGCTGTTTATCACTCCTGAAAAAATTACATTTTTAAAACTACAATATTTTAATGAATTTAAAACATCCTTAGACAACGATGATAAATTGATTGTTGTATTAATAATAGGAATTTTATTTTTAATCAGTGTCGTAAGTTTTACAGCATAATCATCAAACGTAAATCTCTTCAAGGGAGAATTATCAAAATGTAAATCATCAATATAATTATCAAGCGTTAATCTCTCTGAAGAAACCTGTTTTTTTTCGTTATCATTCGAAGTAGCCCCCGTGTAGAGATTAAAGGATCTACTCACAATAACTTCATTATTTTCATTTGTGGTAAAGTCTGTCTTAGTACTAAATCGCCATTGTTGTTCTTTTTTTGCCAGAGATTTAATCTTATCGAACACCTCGGCTTTATTATCAACTTTCGTGACAAATTCGTAAATTAAACCTTTGACTTCTTTAATATGAGATCCAGGAAAAAGATCGCGAACAAACTCCCACAGTGTACGTTTTTTAAATAAATCCCCTTTGCCATCAAGAATATTTTCAATATCCTTAGAGTTTACATTATATTTCTTATCATTAATACTTAAAGCAATTTTATCAGAATAGCCTTTATGACTAAGCCTCTCCTTATACATTGCTTCTAAAAAAGGATTAGTATTAACAAAAACATCTGGTTTTAATTTAGCGACCATAAATCCTCCGGCGTGCAATATTGAGTTGTTTGAAAAACAATAACTTCTATGTTGTTAATTAACTGTACTGCTAGTTAGGTTAGCAACAAGTGTTACTTATATTACCGGTGAATACTGTAAAAAATAGCTCATTATTTCCATTTTAACCCAGGGTGTTCACCCTGGATTTGCAATTTTTTGGGGGTTAACGGTACATTCCACGGGTTAACCGCAGCAACAGAAAATGAGCGTTTTTTTATAGCCACTTTTATTGTCGAGGTTAAAATAAATAGATTTTATTAAATTTTATCAAGGTGATTTATGGATAATCTTATTGGCACACCACCAAACCACGCAGTTCCCCATAAGTATATAGACATGGAGCAAATGGAATATTTATGTCATCTCAATCGTTTTTCTAAATTGTCTGACGATTTTTTAATAAATGGTCCAAGAGATGACCTTTTTACATACAAATATGTTTTAGATGGCTCTTTTTCAAATTTACAGCATTTACTTCCCAAAGGACAACTACAGAAGATACAACAGAGATTAAGTTCTCTTATTGACAAAAATAAGTTTCATTGTTTTCATATTTTTTTATTAAAACTATGCTCAATTGAAAATATTCCAGTCCCAAATGCCGATTATGCTTTCTTTGATGACGAAATGCCATTTACATTAACTGATGAACAGATCGAAAATATTTCTTTTTTAAACGCATATCACAAAGAAAAGAAAGGAAACAACGACATTGTTACATTTGATTTCATGAGCTATGATCACCATCATAATTTTAGCACAACCATAGCTTTAACAAATGATAGCTTCCATATATCTTCAATAAATAACCATAATGCACAGGTTATATTCGATGAAAACGTCCTTTTATACACCAATGAATTACCAGAATCATCACAGTGGTGTTATCAGTTAATAAAAAACATGATTTCTTTACATTGCAGATATAATAACAACTTCAAAGTCAAAAAAACCTGTTCTTTTGATTTTAAAAATAAATCTTTTTGTCATTCCAGTTTGCAATATATAACGTTTATTGCATGTTTATTTTCACATGCAAACATGAAATGTTCGACATTTCATGATATTAATTTTGATATGTGTGAGATAAAGAATTGCAATTTTGACAATTCAGAAATGAATTTCATTTCGTGCGTCGGGACAAATTTTAGCGGTTCTACATTTAACAATGTAAAAACAACAACAGCACAACTAATTAAGACACCAACAAAGTGGACGAATAATACTCTAAAATATTGGTTCTCCAGTTCTAATAAACGTAATATCATCTTCACACTTAATACAATATCTGATAGAGATATAAAATTAAAATGTATCAAGGATATATTACTGTCGTTGGTTGACCAAAAAGCCAATATTTATAGTGTAAGGCAAGAGCTTCTGGATTTTCTTAATAATGATTTATATAAAAATGATGGAGAGATTCTCTCTTATAAAGAATCAATAATGTTGTTTTGTGCTGTGTAGCCGAAAAATAGATGATTCAGATTAACTACCGCACTCTATGTTGTGTTTATATCCATGTCAGGTAACAGGTCATTTGTGAATCCTGACACCAGACTATGACTATCGCCCAGGGATAATCCACAACCGCTGGAAGTAGTCTCATTTCTGCAGGATAAAACCGTAGAGTGCGATTGCGATGAATAATAAATACAGGCTTATTATTCCAGTCTTTTTTATTGCGTTGGTTGATTCAAATGGCTCGGTTAGTAAAATGCACCATTCACTCGGAAAACTCAACATGTTGCACTCTTATACGCCGTCTGGAAAAGGCGTAGGAGTGGTATAACCATTTAATCGCCTCCCAACGTCAACGCTTACACATCAGCGACACTGGTTTAATTAAAGCATACCAGATTTCTGATGAGTAAGCGTCTTTTTGTATAACCTCATTGTCACAGGAACGACTTGATCCGTTTATTTATTCGCCATGTTATTCAGTATCAATTTTCTTAATAGCTTTCACCATATTTTGATTTTCTTTTAGCCAACTCCTGATATTTTGAACTACATCATTAAGTGTATTTTCTTGTTCATACTCTTTCTCCAATCTCTCTGTTTCATCCTTAAGCTTTACAATCTCTTTATCTATTGTTGCTATTTCGTCATCTATTTTATTTAGTGTTTCATTAATCTTACGAATTTTGGCTGCATCTTTTTTATCTTCTTTATTTAACATACAGCTCTCCTCACTCAATTTAGCCTTAGTTTTGACTAAATTATTTCTTAGCATAAAAAGGTCGGCTTCTTTTTGTTTTTTAGCAGTATAATTTTCCTTATTATAGCTATTGTTTTTCTCAATTACTTCCCGTAAGTATTGCTCAATGCCAGAGAATAAATCGACTTTATCATCTACATATTTTGATACTTTTCTATAATCCCTATAATTTATTTTCGTTCTTTCCTTAAATTCATTCAATGCTAAAAAAATCTTTTGCATTTTATCAAAACTATCATCTTTATGATTTTTATTATATTCTTTGTAAATATTTCGCAAATCATTAAAATCAAAGTGGAAGTGAAATGTTTTGCTGTTTGAAATAGCAGAACGATTTATTTTTAAATAGTTACGTTGATCGTAAGGTCTTTGCCAAAAGAATCCAGTATAGAGCTTATGCATGAAATTCACTTTATCAATATCTATTTCATTGGCTATATCTTTTTCTATATTGTACAAAACTTTTAATATAATATACTGGATAGCTTCACCATTAAGTTGATATTTTTTTCCTTCATCATCAAGATTGAAGCGCCCCAACTTGACCAACAAAGATTGTAAATATAATAGTTCCTTTTGGTAATAACTTTCCGCATCCTTGCCATGATTATTAAATTCTTCTACCCATGAATTAATTTCCATTAAATTTTTCATGAAATCTGAAATGCCATTTTCAGCTATAGCTCCTTTCATGTCCATATAAACAGGAATTCTAATCTGGGTGTTCGCAGCAAGATTACCACTTAACCAAGTGGTTAAATGATCAATAGCACAATCATTCAAGGTAATTCCATTGATTGACTCGCCCAAACAAGTTTCAAGTAAATTGCAATTACTAAGTTTTAAATATTTTTCTATATCACCAGCAACGTATTTATCATTTATATAACGACCGCCACTCATCTTAGGGAAAAGATTAATGTAGATAAGGTCAGAAATGCGTTTATCCAGATTAAGTTTACCTCCATCCTTTTTGAAATACTCTCTGGGATCAAAATCCAGTAAATCTTTGCGAATTCCATTTCGCTTATATGTCATATCAGAGGAGCTAAAATCACAATTATAAAAATGATTATCATATTTTAATTCACATTTATATTTGTGATAAAACGAAGTCCCTATGAAATCCATTTCAGCACCATTAAGCTTTGCTATTTTACAACATAACAAACTGCTTGCAATAACACTTGCATTTTTACACACTCCATCCTGAAGAGTACACTCATCTACAAATGACTGCATAAACAGATATGCACCAACTGGCTTACCCACATTGGGATCTTGATTTACAGAGTATATTTTTGATGTATCTATGTTAAAATTTTTTATTTCACATCGATACAGAAAACACTCTTTAAACACGCCGTAAATAGGTATTTCATTATTTGGTTTTACTCGATACCTGGAGCTAACAAGTGACACATTCTCAAAAATACAGTCCTCAAAAAAACAATTTCCAAATACTGAACCATTAAGATTTTCGTAAGATATAGCACCAGTGAATGTCACTTTTTTAAAGTTACAATATTTTAGAGATGCCAGGGCTTCTTTTTCCAGCGCAGATAAATCGATTGTGATATTTTCAAAGGGGATTTTATTTTTTAAATATACGCTAAGCTTTTCATTATCATTTGGGAACTGTATTTTCAGCATCCCTGATTGAAAAGCCTTCTGATCAAAATGAATATCATGCTTATAAATATCCAAGCTGAGTTCTTCAGAAAATAAAGAACGCATTGTGTTTTTTTCAGCATCATTATGATAATCTTGCGCATTAATATTTATATTAAATACTCTACTAACAATAATGTCTTTATTTTCATCTACAGTAAATTCTGTAGTCGTATTAAAGCGCCATTGTTGATCTTGATCGGCGAGAGATTTAACTCTATTAAACATCTCAACTTTATCATCAGTTTTCGTCACAAAATCTACAATGGCTTGTTTAGCCTCCTTAATATGAGACATGGGAAAAAGATCGAGTATAAACTCCCAAAGACTTCGTTTAAGAAAAGATTGACTATCACCAGCTAAAATGTTTGTTATATCTTTATGAGTTACTGAATACTTACCCACATCATCAAGAGACAAACCAATTTTTCCTGAATATTTTTGCGTTCTATTTTTTTCATTCAGATTTTCATCTGGCATTTTAGTCAGAGTAGCAAATTTATCTGTAACTGTACTATATGATGATATAGCCATAATCATTTCTCCTGAACACAATATTTATTCGCCCGCTCACAATACATAACCGTTTTGTATAAAAAAGAACACTTTGGTGTTGTTTTGATACGATTATGACTAAACCACCTATGAATACTGTAAAAAATCGCTCATTTTTTATGTTCCGATATAGGGCTTTTACCCTGGTTTTTTGTTTTCTTTTCCATTTTCTGTGCGGGTAACGATATAAATGAAAGGAATAACAAAAAAAATTTTATAACGGGGCACTACATTAAAAGTAAAATAATTCAAATGAAATAATATATTTGCATTGCACTGGGGAGAGTTTCGAGGTGAGTTTGTGTGGCAATATTTCAGGGAGAAAGTTTATCAGCCCGGTAGCTATGTATGACCGGGCTGATTGCCAGATTCGGCGTAAAAGCCTTATCTGACCTACTGTTAGCGTTACTCTTTCGGGTCTTTTCCGGCCAGCAGTTTATCCAGCTCATCACCGCCTACATGACGGAAATCCTGCCCCTTCACGTAGTAGAAGATAAACTCACAAATATTCTGGCAGCGGTCGCCGATACGTTCGATTGAACGCGCACAGAATAGCGCGGTAAGTACGCTCGGAATGGTGCGCGAATCTTCCATCATGTAGGTCATCAGTTGACGAACAATACCTTCGTACTCCTGATCGACTTTTTTATCTTCCCGATAAATACGTACCGCTTCGTCAATGTCCATCCGCGCGAACGCGTCCAGCACGTCGTGCAGCATCTGGATGGTATGACGGCCCAGCGACTCCAGACTTACCAGCAACGGCTGATGCTGCTGGGAGAATTTCTCCAGCGCAGTACGGCAGATTTTGTCCGCCACGTCGCCAATACGCTCCAGCTCGGCAATGGTTTTACTGATCACCATAACCAGACGCAGGTCGCTCGCCGTCGGCTGACGTTTGGCGATAATGCGCACGCAAGCTTCATCGATCGCCACTTCCATCATGTTGACGTTCTTGTCGCCTTCGATGACGCGCTTCGCCAGATCGCTGTCCTGGTTATGCATCGCGGTGATTGCATCAGAAAGCTGCTGCTCCACCATGCCGCCCATGGTCATCACCTGCGTGCGGATACTTTCCAGTTCGGCGTTGAACTGGCCGGAAATATGTTTATTAAGATTGAGACTGTCCATAACGCACTCCTGAATCAACCGTAACGACCGGTGATGTAGTCTTCTGTTTGTTTCTTCGCTGGCTTGGTGAACAGATCGTCCGTGTTGCTGAACTCAATCAATTCGCCCAGGTACATAAACGCCGTGTGGTCGGAACAACGCGCAGCCTGCTGCATGTTGTGGGTGACGATCACCACGGTGTAATCCTGCTTCAGTTCGGTGATCAGCTCTTCAATACGCCCGGTGGAGATGGGGTCGAGCGCCGAACATGGTTCGTCGAGCAGCAGCACTTCCGGGCGAATGGCGATACCACGCGCAATGCACAGACGCTGTTGCTGACCACCAGAGAGAGAGTAACCGCTCTGGTGCAATTTATCTTTGGTTTCGTTCCACAATGCGGCTTTGGTCAATGCCCACTGCACGCGCTCGTCCATGTCGGCACGGGAGAGCTTCTCAAACAGACGAACGCCAAAGGCGATGTTGTCGTAGATGGACATCGGGAACGGCGTCGGTTTCTGGAACACCATGCCCACTTTCGCACGCAGCAGGGCGATATCCTGAGAGTTGGTCAGGATGTTGTCGCCATCGAGCAGAATTTCACCTTCCGCACGCTGTTCCGGGTACAGTTCAAACATTTTATTGAAGGTACGCAGCAGCGTCGATTTACCGCAGCCGGACGGCCCGATAAACGCCGTTACCTGGTTTTTAGCGATATCCAGGTTGATGTTTTTCAGGGCATGGAATTTGCCGTAGTAGAAGTTCAAATTACGAACCTGAATTTTACTCGGGGCAGTTTCAACCATACTCATTGCAATCTTTCCTCATCGTGCCTGATGCACTTCGCGAATCAGGCTTACCGTAGGCCGGATAAGGCGTTCACGCCGCATCCGGCAAAGTGTTAACCGTGTTTATTCTTCGCAAATACAACGCGCGCCAGAATGTTCAGCAGCAGGACGCACAGGGTAATGATCAACACCCCGGCCCAGGCCAGTTGCTGCCATTCCGCAAATGGGCTCATCGCAAACTTAAAGATCGTCACCGGCAGGTTGGCGATCGGCTGCATCATGTCCGTGCTCCAGAACTGGTTGGAGAGCGCGGTAAACAGCAGCGGCGCGGTTTCACCAGCAATACGGGCAATCGCCAGCAGGATACCGGTCATAATCCCGGACACCGACGCTTTCAGCGTAATCGCGGAGATCATCTTCCACTTCGGTGTACCCAGCGCATAAGCCGCTTCACGCAGGCTGTCCGGCACCAGTTTCAGCATGTTCTCGGTGGTGCGGATAACAATCGGCACCTGCAACAACGCCAGGGCAATCACACCCGCCCAACCGGAGAAATGCTCCATCTGCGCCACCACAATGGTGTAAACAAACAGACCAACCACAATCGACGGCGCAGAGAGCAGAATGTCGTTAATAAAGCGAATCACTTCTGCCAGCCAGGATTTACGACCATATTCCGCCAGATAAATCCCCGCCATAATGCCCAGCGGCGTACCGAATACCGTGGCCCACAAAATTAACAGCCCGCTACCTGCCAGGGCGTTCGCCAGACCACCACCTTCCGTATTGGGCGGCGGCGTCATTTCAGTGAACAGCGCCAGCGACATACCGTCGATACCGCGAGTGATGGTGGACATTAAAATCCAGATCAGCCAGAACAGACCGAAAGCCATCGTCGCCATCGAGAGCGTCAGCGCAATACGGTTTTTGAGGCGGCGACGCGCCTGCATTTTACGGCGGGATTCAGCCAGCGCCGCAGTGGTTTGCATTTCAACCATAGCCATTAGCGTGCCCCCTCATTCTTAGCCAGGCGCATAATCATAAACTTCGATGCGGCGAGGACGATGAAGGTAATCACAAACAGGATCAGGCCCAGTTCCATCAGTGCAGCAACGTGCAGACCGGATTCCGCTTCCGCAAATTCGTTCGCCAGCGCAGAGGTGATACTGTTGCCCGGCATGTACAGCGAGGCGCTGTCGAGCTGGTAGGTGTTACCGATGATAAAGGTCACCGCCATGGTTTCACCGAGCGCACGCCCCAGACCCAGCATAATGCCGCCGATAACCCCATTTTTGGTGAACGGAAGAACGATACGCCAGATAACTTCCCAGGTGGTGCAGCCGATACCGTAGGCTGACTCTTTCATCATCACCGGGGTTTGTTCGAATACATCGCGCATTACCGCTGCAATGTACGGAATAATCATAATGGCGAGGATTACGCCTGCCGCGAGGATACCGATACCAAAGGCCGGGCCGGAGAACAGCGCGCCGACAATCGGGATATTCGACATGATATTGCCGACCGGCTCCTGGAAATAAACGGCGAACAGCGGGGCGAAGATAAACAAGCCCCACATGCCGTAAACGATACTTGGAATGGCTGCCAGCAGCTCAATGGCGATACCCAGCGGGCGCTTCAGCCAGCCAGGCGCAAGCTCGGTCAGGAACAGGGCGATACCGAAACTCACTGGAACGGCGATCAGCAGCGCGATAAACGAGGTCACCAGCGTACCGTAGATCGGCACCAGCGCCCCGTAGATATCGTTCGGCGCATCCCACCCTTTGGTCCACAGGAAAGCCAGACCAAATTTCTGAATGCTCGGCCAGGATGAGATGATCAGAGAGACAATAATGCCACCCAACATCAATAGCACAATCAGCGCCGCCAGTTTTACCAGCACGCTGAAAATTATGTCGCCCTTTTTACCCGGTGGGTTAAAAGCAGGCTTGGTTGCAGCCATAAGTTACTCTTCAGTTAAACGCGTTTACAAAGTCATTTTGTAATGCCGGATGCGGCGTAAAACACCGTACCCGGCCTGGAGTTTTATTAGTACAGCGGCTTGCCGCTACTGTCTTTAATATTGGTCTTCCACGCAGCGCGAACCTGTTCCACTACGCTATCCGGCAGGCTGGCATAATCCAGGTCGTTAGCCTGTTTAGCCCCGGTTTTGTACGCCCAGTCGAAGAACTTCAGCACTTCTACACCCTGCTCAGGTTTCTTCTGATCTTTATGGATCAGAATGAACGTGGTAGAAGTGATAGGCCATGCATCTTCGCCTTTCTGGTTAGTCAGATCCTGAGCGAATGTTTTGCTCCAGTCTGCGCCTTTTGCTGCATTAGCGAAGTTTTCTTCGGTCGGACTAACCGGTTTACCATCAGCGGAGATCAGTTTGGTGTACGCCAGGTTGTTCTGCTTCGCGTAAGCATATTCAACGTAACCAATTGCACCCGGCAGACGCTGAACGAACGCGGCGATACCGTCGTTACCTTTACCGCCCAGACCGATCGGCCATTTTACGGTAGAGCCAGTACCAACGTTGTTTTTCCACTCTTCGTTCACTTTCGCCAGGTAGCTGGTGAAGACGAAGGATGTCCCGGAGCCATCTGCACGGCGCACGACAGCAATGTTCTGTGAAGGCAGTTTCAGACCCGGATTCAGTTTGGCGATGGCTTCATCATCCCACTTTTTGATTTTGCCCAGGTAGATGTCGCCGAGGGTTTTACCATCCAGCACCAGTTCGCCAGACTTCAGCCCTGGAATGTTAACAGCCAGCACCACGCCGCCAATCACGGTCGGGAACTGGAACAGGCCTTCCTGAGCCAATTTTTCATCAGACAGCGGCGCGTCAGAGGCACCAAAATCAACGGTATTAGCGATAATCTGTTTTACGCCACCGGAAGAACCGATACCCTGGTAGTTAACTTTATTACCGGTTTCTTTCTGGTAAGTGTCAGCCCATTTGGCATACACCGGCGCAGGGAAGGTTGCACCTGCACCTGTCAGGCTTGCTTCTGCAAACACAGAGAAAGCACTCATCGATAAGGTCGCGGCGACAACAGTTGCGACGGTGGTACGCATAACTTTCA
>OGXO01000875.1_pt1 | contig 16874 bp, 9 predicted proteins | sample 1576321 | NCBI WGS metagenome assembly OGXO01 (sample SAMEA3541568, study PRJEB24748) | human gut metagenome | biome: human gut; feature: human-associated habitat; material: faeces | place: China | collected 2012 | reverse complement strand
TCTGTCAGCGTGTAAATATCAACAATACTTCCTCGCACCGCAAACTGTCCCGGTCCATCAATCTGAACAACCGGCTCGTATCCCATCTGCACAAGCTTGCTCTTTAAGGCATCCATCTGAATTATGCTGCCTTCTGCTATTTCAAGATAATTATTTTTGATTTTTTCAATTGGCATTATCTTGTCCATAAAGGCATCCGGCGTCAAAATTACCGTAAATGGCTTATCTTCAACTATTTTTTGAATAAATTCAAGTCGTTGTTGCAATATAAGATTTCCGTGTACATCCGCACTAAAGAAAATAAAATCCTTTGCGGGATACATTACAACATCGTCCGCAAAACCCTTTAAATCCTGATACAGCTGACTTGCTTTTGTTGCACTAAAAGTAACAATGACTTTCTGCTTGTAGCCATTGCTCAATCCATTAATAAAATGAGCAAGCTGGGATTCCCCACACCCTGTAACCTGACAGGATTTGTGTTCAGACAAGCAGACCTTAACCTGCTCAAACTCATTTAATTGTAATAGTGGATAATCAAAACTTTTCATTTACTACTCCCGGACTTCACTATTTTGATAGATTCTAGTTGAATTTATTCATTGCTATATTTATATCTTCTAATTAAATTTGTTCATTGCTGTGTTTATATCTTCCAAAATCATAACTTCAACTGCTGAGGCTGCATCTTTTATACCCTGCTCAGCCAAAACTCTTTCGCCCTTGCTAAACTTGCCAAGCACATGATTTACAAGATTTCCTTCATTTGCACCTACTCCCACGCGCACCCTCTTAAACTTCTGAGTTCCCGCGTGATTAATAATACTCTTCAAACCATTATGACCGCCTGCGCTGCCCTGGGCTCTAATTCTAATTCTTCCCGTAGCCAAATTAATATCGTCAGAAATAACAATAATGTCATTCTCCGGATCAAGCTTATAGAAATCCATAACTGCTCTCACTGACTCACCGCTAAGATTCATATAAGTCTGTGGCTTCACCAAAATCACTTTCTCGCCACCAATATTTCCAATACCGCATAAAGCCTTGTGTCTCTTAGTCTTCACCTCAACACCCATCTGACTTGCTAACTCATCTATAACATCAAAACCAATATTGTGTCTTGTTTTATCATATTCCTTATCAGGATTCCCTAATCCAAAAACTGCATACATAATCGTACCTGCCTTCTATAATTTACAAAATAGTCTTACTCTTAATGATACTATTTTTAGGAGTTTATTTCAACTAACTAAGGGGATTATGTTTGTATTTAATCCTTCTAAAAAAATTACCCCTCCGAAAGCTGACACTTTCCGAGGGATTCTTTTTTTTTTAATATTTACTTTTCATCTCTTGTAACAACACTTATTCCAATACCAATTGCATTAGGTCCAACGTGACATCCTATACTAAATGACAATGGATCATAATATATATCGTGGATTTCGTTTTCAAATGTATCTTTTACCATCTTGTACCACTGGTCTGCGTCTTCCTGTTTCTGGAATGTTCCTGCTGCTCCAAGTCTTAACTGTTTTCTATCTACATCAGCAAATCTTGTATTAAGGTCTTCTTCAATAGCTTCTAACATCTTAAGTTCAGCTTTCTTCATTCCTCTAACTTTAGTGAATGCATCAAGCTTTTCACCCTGAATTGTAAGTACAGGCTTAATGTTAAGAACTGCTCCTATGGCTGCTCCTGCTGCTGTAACACGTCCTCCTTTTTTAAGGTATTCTAAAGTATCAACAGCAATGTAAATACTTGAATTGTAAGCATTTTCTTCAAGTTTCTTTTTTATTTCTTCTGCTGTCATTCCCTGATTAGCCATCCATTTTGCTTCAAGAACTGACTCTCTCATTGTTACTGAGATTCTGTGGTCATCAACAACCTGAACCTTTCCGTCATATTCTTCTGAAAGCTGAATTGCCGCGTGACATGAAGCACTTAATGCGCTTGACATTGGAATGTAAACAACCTGTTCATAGCCTTCCTTCAAAATGCCATCCCACATATCCATTACATCCCCGGGTGATGGCTGTGATGTTGTAACATTCTTTCCTGAAGTCATTGCGCCATAATATTCTTCCTGTGTAATGTTCTTTCCTTCGTAAAAAACATCTCCCTCTATGATAACCGGCATTGGAAGAGAATATATTCCAATTTTCTTTCCTTCTTCCGGTGTAATTCCACTATTACTATCAGTCATTACTGCTGTTTTCATATTAGTCTACCCTTTCTCTAATAATTCGTATTGAATGTTTTCTCGTTATTTATTCTATATGATTGTATCTAAAACAGCCCAAATCAACAGGCATATTTTACCCAATATTAACTTTTACAGTATAACATCTGATTGCTAATTAATCAATAACAGTAAGCATTTAGGGAATTTTTCTTCGATATTAAAAATAATTTTTGCAATTTAATAATTAGTACAAATTAGTTTATAAGAAGAAAAAGACACAGCCTACTAATTATTACCGTAAACTGTGCCTTTTTAACTTAAATTTTATTTAGTATAAACACTCATTTCCCACAATGAATATCCATATGGAAGTGCTCTTTCCACGCCCTGCATTCTTACATATCTTGCCTTTGTAGCGTCAAATGTTATAGTTTCTTCTCCACCTTTTCCATCTGTTACATTCTTAACTGTTGTCCAGTTTTTGCCATCTGTTGATGTCTGAATCTTGTATGCCTTTCCGTAAGCACCTTCCCAGTTAAGTACTACCTTGTTGATTGTGTAAGCCTTGCCTAAGTCTACTAAAAGCCATGCATCATTTACAAAGTTTGATGACCAACGTGTTCCGTTGTCCCCATCTACTGCATATTTTGCTGCCATTGCATCAGTTTCATTTCCTGATGATGTAGCCTTAGCTGATTTTGCAACGTTTGTATCTGATGGAACTGATGAATCTTCATTATTTGAATCATCTGATACTGAGCCTGAAACTTTACCGTAAACTTCCATTTCCCATAATGAATATCCATATGGTAATGCTCTTTCTACACCCTGCATTCTTACATATCTTGCATCTGTAGAATTAAATGATACCGTTTCTTCTCCACCTTTTCCATTAGTCACGTTTTTAACTGTCTTCCATGTTTTTCCATCTGTTGATGTCTGAATCTTATATGCTTTTCCGTAAGCACCTTCCCAAGTTAAAACAACTTTATTAACTGAGTATGTTTTTCCGAGGTCTACATAAATCCATGCATCGTCTGCAAAATTAGATGACCAACGTGTTCCCTTATCTCCGTCTACTGCGTTTTTGCCACCAAATACATCGTTTTCAGAACCTGATGTTACTGTTTTGCAACCTGTAGAAATAATCTTTGTTTCTGATGTGTCAGGTGTTGTTGGCTGCTCAGGTTCTGTTGATGAACCGTTAATCTTGTATTCTGCTGTTGCCACAGATGAATCAATCATTCCTTTTCTGTAAGCAATCGCTTTTAATGTTGTATTCTTGCTTATCTTAATACTTGGAACATATAAGTTTGACTTTTCGTTAGGTGTTGAACCGTCTGTTGTATATCTGATTTCCACACCCTTAGTATTACTGCTAATGTTTACATTCAAAGCCTTACTGTATGTTCCTGATGGAATGCTAAATATTGGTGTTTCAACTTTTGCAGCTTCATACACACCCATTTCCCACAATGAATATCCGTATGCTAATGCTCTCTTTACACCTTGCATCTTTACATATCTGCATTCAGTTGCATCAAATACAATGCTTTCTTCTCCACCTTTGCCATTGTTGTTTTCATATACTGTTGTCCAGTTGTTTCCATCTTTTGAAACCTGAATCTTGTATTCCTTAGCATATGAAGCTTCCCAGTTAAATGTAACCTTATTAATTGTGTAATTCTTTCCTAAATCAATCTGACAATACTGATTATCTGTAAATTCTGAAGACCACCTTGTTGTTCCGTCGTTATCGACTATCTTACTTCCGTCTACACTTGGATTTTCTGATGATGAAACCTTAACGTTCTTGCCTAATGCAATATTGTCTTTAAGTGAAACATCTGTGCCATTCACAGTGATTGTGCTTGAAGCCATTGCAGATGTAATATATTCATCTTTTACTGCGATTGCTTTAACTGTTGCTGTACTTGATACTGCAAATACTCCATCATAAACCTTTGATGATGTTGTTGGCATTGTTCCGTCTGTTGTATAGTAAATAGTAGCTCCAGGTGTTTCTGATGAAATTGTTACATACTGTGTATCATCATATTTTCCTGATGGAACAGATATTTCAGGAGTTGAAGCCTGTACTATGTTAAAGCTCTTATTCTTATATACTTCAAAGTTTACAAGTGCCTTTGCACCGATTGTTGCTGTGCCAATCTTGTTGCCGTTAGTTTTAAATGTTACAACCTTTGTGTCGTTAGTAGGATTCCAAACTGTTGCTGTGTATTTGCTTGTATCCTTGTTGTAATATACTGCTGCTGAGCAATCTCCTGTTGCAACAATGTCAGTTGTTTTTACGCCTAACTGTTTCATACTGTTAATAAACCAATATGTGTTAGCTGTATCTGTTTTCTGAACCTTTGTATCGTTTGCAAGGAATTTCTCCATTGCAAGACTTGGATTAGTCTGTGAAAGGAATGGCCATGTAATATGTTGCCAACCTGTATCTGCCTGTGGATACTCTTTAAGCATCTTGTCAATTTCTTCCTGACTCTTTCCTTCGTTCTTAGCTGCCTGTACTGCCTTAGCCATTGCTATTGTTGTATCATCTAACAATCCCTTATATATTTCAGCACATCTGCTCTGATTCATTCCGTAATATGTTAAATATTCTGAAATCGGAAGCCACTGAATACCATAAACATATAATGGCTGTCCACCAAAGAATGTTCCATAGAAGTTAATTCCACCGTAGACCTGACCTACTACATTATATGGCCATTCTTTAGTCCAGTTGTCTTTGTCGTAATCGAACCAATACTGTTCGACTGCTTCCATTTCATTTGTAAATCCAAATACTCCTGCATCTCTGTATTCATCATTTTCTGTAAGAACTCCCCAAAGATACATACTTACCCAGCTAAATAATGATTCACTGGCTGATTCCTGATTGTTACCTGAATCATTGTCTGCGTATCCGCCTGCCCATGAATGTCCTTCGTACATATCATAAGCTCTAAATCTACAGTATTCACTATCATTGTCAGAAGGTCCAGCATAATCTCTAATCATCATTTCAATCATACCTTTGTAATCATTATAAAATTCCTGATCATATGTAGCTAAAACTGTTGCTGCAAACATGAAGTAACCATATGTAAAATGGTGATCACAAATTGCTGCATTTGCCCCAAACTCACTCTGTTCATAGTAAAGAGTTCCCCAGTTATTATTATAAATAAAATAACTGATATCATCCTTTCCGTCATAAGTAAACCAGTTAACAAGAATCTTCTTCATTCTCTTTAAGAATGTATCTCTAAGTTCTGTTTCTCCAAGCTGATCTGCCATAAGAACTCCCATCCCCAAAGGATGAAGGTTCTTGCCTTCCCAATATGCATCACCTGCAGGATTTAAGTTCTTTGTTGCATCTTCCAATTCATTTAAGTAACCTAAAACTGCCTCTCCATCAAACTCTGCATTAGTTGGAAGAGCAAATGTTGGAAGAAGTCCTGCAAACTCTGAAACTGTCTTAAATGAAAGTCCTTCAATAGTCTTTAAATCACCTCTTACAGATGAATATGTTGCAAATGCCTTATCATCATCTGTTGAATTTTTCCACTGGTGTGGAAGCATACACATAAATGTCTGGTCTGTAAATCCATTTCTCTTAAGACTTGTTGTAGTCTTATATGTTGAAGTTACCTTTGCTTTACTGTCATCATAACTGTATGTAACTTTTGTATCTGTAACAAAAGCATATCCATGTCTATAGAATGTTTCAATCTGTGATTTATCTTTCATTGTTCCAATAGACATGTAACCGTTAGTTTCAGGGAATGTTACTCTAATATAGCTTCCAATCTTCTTAAATGTTGTATTTTCAGGAACAGTTAAACAATAATAACTTTTTGATGTTTTTGTTTTGCTCTTGTTATCACTGTCTGTAATTTCAAGACCGATATGATCTGCTTTCATTGAATCAAGATTTTTTGCCAATATTTCATTTCCGTTACCATCAAAAATTGATGTAATGGCTGATGATGAAATATAAACTGACTTTGTATCGCCATATTCTGTATAGATGTAAGGTGAACCTTTTACAAATGTACTTGTCATTGCAACATGATTGTCGTCTGCAAGCTGTGCTGTTACTGAATAGTCACCATATCCGCTTACCTTATCACAAGCTGTAGCTGTATCAAGGTTTTCAGGCAAAATATAAAAGTCCGGCTCTGTTTCCGAATTAACAGATACGTTTACATCTGTGCTTCCCATATCAGGTAACCAACCGCTAGTTGCAGTAAGAACTCCAAGTCCCTTTGTTGAATATTTCATTTTCATTGGAAGAGTTGACATTAAGTTTCCAAACTTATTAATAAGCATTGACTGCCACCAGTCATTACTTGCTATCGGTGATTTAACATCATCTGTTTTGTAAACAGGTAATTTTGCTTTTTCGTTGTACATTGAATTTGCAAGATATGTTCCCTTACCGTTTGAAACAACATACGAATCAGGAAGGTTTGGAATACTATGGTTTACCTTTCTGTCGCCTGATTTGTACTTATAAACCTTCATTTCCTTTATGCTAAATCCGCTACCACTTTCAACCCTTGTATATCCATACATTCTTACATAACGTGCATTGGCATATAGTTCAATATTTGCAACTTCATTACCATAACCTTTAAGCTGTCTGTATAAAGTTGTCCAATTACCCCCATCTTTTGAAACCTGAATGTCATACATCTTTCCTGCATCAGATGACCAATCAATTTCAACACGTCCAATATCATAATTTGCTCCAAGGTCAACCATCAACCACTGATTGTCTTTTTCTCCTGATGTCCAATATGAATTATCATTTCCATCAACTGCATTCTTAGCCAATACAGAAGTCTGGTTAATTACTCCATTATCGTCGTACATCCACCATACATCTCTTAATGATGATGCTGTAGCATTTTTATTTAAGGCAAGATTTTCGCCATAATCTACAGGTCTTTTTGTTACCCCGTCTTTACCGTACACTTCAAACTCATACAAAGAATATCCGTAAGCTTCTAAAGCCTTCTTTGTCATATAAACTCGTACATATCTGGCATTTGCTGTTATGTTTAAGTCCTCATTTCCACCTTTGCAATCGGAATTAACATAAACATCACTCCAATTTTCTTCGTCATTTGAAACCTGAATCTTGTATTCCTTGGCATAAGCACCTTCCCAATATAACTTTACGCCTGTTACATCAGTAACTTTTCCCAAGTCAACATAAATCCACTCTGTGTTATCATTCCATGCACTTTCCCATCTTGTACCGGTGGATCCATCTACTGCATAAGCCGGGTCACTATTTCCCACTGAAGAACTTGCATACACCATTCTTCCTGTAGAAATTACATAAGGTGAATCGTCTGCTGCCATAACATTTTGAATCTGCCCTGCCGGCAACATTCCCGTAACCATTGCCGCTGTCAAAAAGGCCACTGTGGCTTTCTTTGCCACTGCAATCTTTTTACCTTTTCTCATTATTTTCTTACCTCCTAAATAAAAAAATACAATATATACTTTTAACCCTCTAAAACCTTCCGTACCTGGATTTCTTTAAAGAAATATTCTAGTCCTTTCCAATCTAAAACATTCTCAAAAAATCAAATTACTTTTCTAGAATATTTTAGGAAAACGTTTTTTGCAATATTTCAACAAAGAATAGTTGATTTTAGACGTATTTTTGTATATATTGTATAATTTTTACTTAATTTTACTATTATTTAGCACGAAAATTCGGCATAATTAAAATTTTATTTCTTTCATATTTTTATAAAAACGATTCATTTTTATAAAAATAGTTTTATGCTAATACTTTTCCTTCAGGGAATATTGTTCTAAATACTTTTCTTACTAATGGTCCTGCAATAATTAACTGGAATGGTAATGCCATTACAAAATTCTTTGGTATGTTAGTTAACCAGATGAATAATACGTTGCTGAAATCACCCATTCTAATACTTGCTTCAACTGCACCATAAAGTGACATTATAATTACCATTGGAACAACCATTGAACATGAAACTGAAATTACTTTTCTAAGTGTACTGCTATCCGGCTTAACTAAATATTTAAAGGCAAATCCCTTAGCCAATCCTGAAACTACAAACCAATCCATACATGCTGCAAATACATAGGCAATTGGAAATCCTAACCATGCATCCTTAATAACCTGGGCGTTAAATGTTCCTGTGTGTAATGTTACGTTGTAAATGCTCATCCATAAAACCATAGTGAAGCACATAATTACTGTGTAAATAAAACTTTCTCTCTTATTCTGTGGCATAATAAATCCTCCTTTTGTTCTTGTGTTCTTTTTCAACAGTGAAATCCATCTGCATTGCTATTCTCGATGAGTTCAGTGTGGAAGACTTTTATTCAAACATAAGAAGTTCTCCGTTTAGCTCATTTCACATAATAAAAAGTAGAGATGTAATAGTTGTTAAACTCGTTACCATCTCTACTTTCGTATCTGACTTTCACTGCGTTCTTTTAATTTTCCTTAGGTATTCTACAGTAAAATTTTATTTTTCGTAAGTACTTTTTTAAATTTCGGCACTTTAAACAATAATATGTATAAAGCTACGTTAAGGCACACACTATTGCATAAAAAGCCTCACGAAATAATGCTGATATTATCTTACATTTCCGCCTTTCATGGCTGCCTTTCTCTGATACATTTTCTTGTCAGCATTTTCAAGAAGAATTTTTAAGTTTAATTCTGATTTTCTCTCAGATTTTCAATTAATTTAAACACTTCCGGGTGCTTTTCTTTTAAATGCTCATCAAGAACATGTCTTCTTTCCTTAAATCTTTCTGCCATTTCAGGATGTTCATCCCTGATTCTTCTATGTATTTCTTCTCTATGCTTTTCGAAACGTTCAGCAATAGTTTTTTCATCTTTTCCTGAAATATTAACAATCTCTTTTAGATGTTCTTCAAGATGCTCTAACCACTCGTCCTCGTCAAAAGCATCCATATGTGACCAGCTTCCGTGGAAAAGTTTCTCCATATCTCCTGTTTTCTTTAACTGCTGAATCTGCAGAACAATCTGCTTTTCAATTTGCTCTTCACTTTCAGCTCCGTATGCCCAAACGAACTCCTGAACCTTGTTATCTACTCTTTTTCTTGAAGCACTTCTTTCTTCATTTTCTACGCCTCCCTCTAAAGGATAAGGTCTTCCAATGCCCATATCCTTCAAAGCAATGTGAATAGTTCTTCTAACTCTTCCTTCTTCAATCATATACCCTAGCCCCAGTGTTCGAAGTTGCTCATTAATCTTTGCAATATGTTCAGTAATATAAAATCTAATGCCTTTGTCTTCAAGTGACTTGTACAACATTGCCAGCCTATCTGCTGCAGTTATATCAATACTTCCAACGCCGCCTGCATCAAGAATTACAGCTTTGGTATCCGGTTTTATGCTGTCTTCAATATCGCGTTGCAACACCTGAATATTACCAAAAAATAAATTACTGCTAAATCTATAAATTATAACTCCTTCAATGGCATGTATTTGGCTTCCCTCGTTTAAATCCCTAAAATGTCTATGCCCCGGCTGTATTCCAAGAAAACATCTTGAAGGTTTTGATGTTCTTATAATCATTTCTGTAAAAGAAAGAATAATACCAATTAAAACACCATTTATTGTTCCAAGTAAAAGTACACCGAGAAAAGCTCCCATAAAAATTAGGAATTCAGTTCTGCTTACCTTCCACAACCTTGCCGCCAAGTCAAACTCCGTTGCACCCATAAGTGCTGAAATAACTATTGCCGTCAAAATAGGAATAGGAAGATATCCGATAAATCCTGTTCCGCAAAGAAGTAACACTATCATAGAAAATCCTGCCACAATGCCTGTAAGCTGAGTTTTTGCCTGATATTGTTCACCCATTGCCGTACGGGAAACTGAACCGTTAATAGGGCAACATCCTGTAAAAGCAGCCATAAAATTACCTAGGGAAAATGCAAAAATCTCCTGATTATCATTTATTCTGTAATTATTTTTTTGAGCAAAACTATTCTCTGCCAACAAAGTTTCAGCCATAATTACTACTGCCACCGACAAACTGATAGTAATAGTCTGCTGAATTGGAATAGCCGGGAAATCAGGAATACTCCACTTTGGAAGTCCCGGCTCTACTGCATTTAAAGTCTTAATTCCCCAATCTCTTATTGGAAGACTTATTGTGAAAATCGTACCCACAAACATTAAAACTACTGCCATTGGAAATTTAGGCATTGTCTTCTTCGAGACAAAAAGTATTACCAGCGCTATCACTCCCATAATTACTGATGGCATATTTATATTAAGCGCAGTCTTATAGATATGTTCGGCTAATTCGAAAAACTCTCCTGTTCCCGATGTGCCTCCCATAACCTTTGGAATCTGCATTAATATGATTGTTGTACAAATACCTGTTATAAAACCACCCATTACCGGTGCTGAAATGTAATTAACCAGCTTTCCGGCTTTCATAAAATAAAAAGCCAACAACCATAAGGCAACAAAAAACGTCATAACAGGAACTGCTGCCATAGCCTTGTCTGAACCAGCCTCTATGTTAAGTGTCAAAAGCGCTGAACCTACAAGAGCTGCAGGAGCCGCGTCCACACCAAATATAAACTGAGGCGATGTAGAAAAAAGTCCAAAAACAAGAATTGGAAATACCGAACCATACAATCCGTAAACTGCAGGCAGACCGGCTATCTGTGCATATCCCATAGAGATAGGAATAGACACCGCCATAATAATAATTCCTGCAATAATGTCCTTTATAAAATTGTCTTTGTTATAATTTCTTAATGTTTGCAATAATTTTATATTCATTTTAAAGTCCTTCTATTCCGTTTTTCCCTATTATAACTCTATTTTTCTTTTTTGTTCACAAACATTCTTGTTATTAAAGCCACTATCGGGGAAAGTACTCCTGCTATCGGCCACACAACCCATGAAATATCCCACTTTCCTGTTGGAAATGACCATCCTAAATAGATTGCCACAAAGATTAACCAGTACACTAGCATAACGGCTCCAACAACAGGAGCTTCTTTCTTTTTCTTAACAGTGTAGTCGCCTTCCTGCAATAATACGTCAAAACTTGAATTAATGATGCCTACTCTCACAAAAAGATTAACTGCCACTGCCACGATCAGAAGCAAAATTGAAACTGATATCACCACAATATCATCTTTTGCGTTAATTCCTGCGCAAAGCATTAATGGCACACAGCTTAAAATACATAGAACTACTCCAATTCCTACTGATATTGTAAACTTCCCCGAGAAATCATTCTTCTTTTCTCTGACAATGCCATCAACACCATATTCAGTTTCTATTTCTTCTTTGCCTAGAAATTCATATTTAGAGGATTCCCTTCCGCTTAAAATAAATAGAAATACTGCTACAGCCACCATTACAAGAAGTATTGCCACGCCTATTCCGCTGGCAAAATCCTCTGTAATTCCAATTCTTCTGCTTTCACTTAAACCTATAAGGGCAATCAATGGTGCTGCAGATGCCACACATAAAGATACTCCAAATGCTATGATAGGTGACGTTTTAGTCTTAATTCGTAAAAATTCATCTGCCTCTTCCATAGTAACCTTTCGAAGCTTCTTAGAACTTTCCGTACTTTTAAAACCATCAACGTTTTCCGCTTCTTCAATTTCATCTTTTAATAAGTAATCAGTTGTAACACCAAAAATTCTTGCCAATTCCAAAATTCTGTTTAAATCAGGCACTGACTGGCCACTTTCCCATTTTGAAACCGACTGTCTTGAAACTGACAATTTCTCAGCCAACTCTTCCTGGTTCCAACCGTTCTTTTTTCTTTCTTCTGATATTTTTTCTGCTAAAATCATATTCTACTTTCCTTTCTGTTCGAACATCCTGATTTTACCATAAATAGCCGGTTACTGGCTATAAAGTCGCCTTGGAAATTTGTCAACTGATGGTTGCAACTGTGCAAAGAAGCCCTTTATATGGGCTTTTTGCTATAAATCATTCTCTGTTTTTAAAGCATTCCTTTAATATCTTATATAAACGGCACCATATATACAGGTATATAATTAATACCATTTTCCCATTTATAATCTTTGGTATGGACAACATATCTGTCTCTAATTCGACTACTGAACTTATCGCAAAATACATCTAACGATTTGTGTCCTCTGTAATTGCCTGACTTTACCTCAATTGGGCATATTTTATCACTTACAGAAATTAGAAAATCTATCTCATGCAAATGATTAGAAGTTTCACTATTCATTGTGTAATAAAACAGATTATCTCCTTTAGCCACCAACATCTGTGCGACAACATTTTCGTAAATGTATCCCAAATTAGTTTCCAATTTATCAAAGAGCAATTTGTTATATATTACATTTTCAGTATACTTTTTATCTTTAAACGCAAGTGTTATAAACAACCCGATGTCTGATGTGAACAACTTATATCTTCCAATATCTTTCTCCAATGCCATTCCAACATCCGGATTGTTCGCATGATAAGCAATATTCACTGTAAACGAGCTTAACATATCAGGTATTAATTCTCGAACCTGCTCTGCTCTCATCCCTTCTCTTGCACTGGACAAAACATATCTGGATGCATTACTGCTGAGATTTGCAGGAATTGCATCATATATGTCGCCAGCCAATCCCGTTCCATCTATTTTTGTAAAATCTTCTTCATATAAATCAATAATCTCTCTTTTAGTCTCATCAACTACCTGCAGATTATTATGTTCAATATACGTTTCCACAGCCTGAGGCATTCCTCCAACAAGCATATATAGCCTGAACATACGCATAAGATTTCGGTGCAGTGCATTTCCTGCAGACTTTTTATTTTCCAACAACATCTTAATTGTATCTGTAGTCACTTCATCATCTATTGCCCACAAAAATTCTTCAAAATCCATAGGATACATTGATATTTTGTGTTCCTCACTTGGAATTAATATATCTTTCGTATTCTTTTTTATTGACAAAAGTGAGCCTGTTTCAATATATTTATATCTCCCGTCTGCCACCAGATACTTAATTGCCTGTCTTGCTTTCGGAAGCAATTGAACTTCATCAAATATGATTACTGACTCTTTCTCATATAATCTAACTCCTGTTAGCTGCTGTAATTGTAGAAAGAAAAAATCTAAGTTATACGTATCATCAAACAATTCTATTATTTCTTTACTCGTATGTGCAAAATCAATTAAAATGTATGACTTAAATTCTTTTTTTGCAAACTCCTCTGCAATAGTAGACTTTCCAACTCGTCTGGCTCCTTTAATCAATAGGGCATATTTGTCACTACGCTTTTCTTTCCATTCCAGTATTTCATTATATATCTTTCTTCTAAAAACTGATTTTGGCATATTTTTTCACCTCTCTAGCATCAGTATAACGCAAATCCCTATTCATGTAAACGTAAATTCTACGCAAATCCCCATTCGTTTGTTTCTAATTTCTACGCAAATCCCTGTTCGTTTTCATCTGATTTCTACGCAAATCCCCGTTTATTACTTTTCGGGAGCAATTATATTGATAAATAGGTTTCTTTTTAGTCTAAACATTTCCATTAACTTTATTATCAATGGCGCGCACTAATAATTCATGTCTTTTTCGTGTATCTGCATTCTTACCACAATACGCTCTTTCAATATATTCTTTTTTGACTTTCCACTTTACATAGATTATTATTTTATACAGAAAAAATATTCAAAAGAGGTACATATATGCAGAATGACAAAAATTTCTTAGGCACGGCTCCTATTGGAAAGCTTCTTCTAAAGTTGTCTATTCCAACGGTAATCGCCCAGCTTATTAATATGCTTTATAATGTTGTAGACAGAATTTATATAGGACATATTCCGGGGGAAGGCAGTCTTGCTCTTACCGGAGTCGGCGTGTGCATGCCGATTATTATGATTGTTACTGCTTTTGCAGCACTTATCAGTTCCGGTGGTGCGCCAAGAGCTTCTATTTGTATGGGAAAACAAGATAATAAATCCGCAGAACAAATATTGGGAAACTGCTTTTCTTTACAGATTGTTGTCTCTATTGTTCTTACGGTTGTTTTGCTGATTTGGAATAAAGATTTGTTAATGGTTTTTGGTGCCAGTAAAAATACACTTGGATACGCAACGGACTATATGCGTATTTACGCTTTAGGTACATTGTTCGTTCAGTTAACTCTGGGCATGAATGCTTTTATTACTGCTCAGGGATTTACAACAACTTCAATGGTTTCCGTTCTTATCGGTGCCATTTGTAATATTACTTTAGACCCTGTATTCATTTTTGTTTTTAATATGGGCGTAAAAGGTGCAGCCCTTGCAACTGTGCTGTCACAGGCAATTTCAACCATATGGGTAGTTGTTTTTCTTAGTGGCAAAAAAACACAGCTTCATCTGCGAAAAAAATATATGGGCTTGAAACCTAAAGTTTTTCTTCCATGTGTTGCACTGGGACTTGCAACTTTTATTATGCAGGCAAGCGAAAGCGTTGTAACCATCTGCTTTAACTCATCTCTCCTTCATTACGGTGGAGATATTGCCGTTGGTGCCATGACTATTTTAACCAGCGTTATGCAGTTTGCCATGTTGCCACTTCAGGGAATCGCCCAAGGCTCACAGCCTATTGCCAGCTATAATTACGGTGCAAAAAATGCAGACAGGGTAAAGAAAACTTTCCGTCTGCTTGTAATTACATGCTTAACATATTCCACATTACTTTGGGCTACAGTACAGATTATTCCAAAAGTATTCGTAAGTATTTTTACTTCCGACGCAAAACTGGTTACCTTTACTGCACCAATGTTAAAAATATATTTGGGTGGTTTATTCCTTTTCGGAATTCAAATTGCCTGTCAGATAACATTTACGTCCCTTGGCAAAGCAGTCAACTCTATTATTGTTGCTGTTGTGCGTAAGTTCGTACTGTTACTTCCGCTTATTTATATTATGCCTCACGTTGTATCTAATCCAACTATTGGCGTATACATGGCAGAGCCTATTGCAGATATTATTGCTGTGCTGTTTACATCTGTTTTGTTTACATTCCAGTTTAAAAAAGCACTTGCACAAATTAGGAATTCTAATAAAATGTAACGAAGAATGTAATATTCTTATTAAATTTACAAACCGAAATAATCTTTATTAGATGCCCTTGCGAACAACGAATTATGAATAATTGTCATATAATGATTTTGGATATCTCTAATTAGCTTCTTTGCGACATGAATAATAGCTACTCGGTAAGGATAAGAGGCTATTTAGTTCTACATCAAAGATAGAATTATTTACACCAACAGTATTTGCTGCTAACTCCTTTAACTTCAGGAATTGCTGAGGCAAAAAATTGCCTCTGGACAATGAGCGAAGTTTTTCATAAGAAGCTGAATTCATGCGAGCCATCTTTTCAGCAGAACCATAGTTTTCAAGCAGATACAAAGCAGTTTTTGAAAATCGCTCATTAAATAATGGCTTGAGCTCGATAACTTAAATACCGTAAATGAACTAATACGATACGGAATAATAAGTGAAGACAACACCAATAAATTTATATCACTCCATCAGATGATTATGGAGGTTTCACTAGTTGAGAATATGCCTTCTGTATCATTATGCAAAAAGCTACTTAATCATCTACATTTTATTTGCCTTGCAAGAGGTCTTGATGTGACAAGACCTGTCATTATAACTAATGCACTTACAAGTATAAATAACCACATTATTATAGAACACAATAACTATTATCTTTCTTTTCTTCAGGATATGTTCCCTTACTTTGAAAAGTACGGATTAATTAACGTATTGCCCGACATAATAAGCAGAATTGAATTATTGATGAATGAAAAAGAATCCACTATAAACGAACTAGACAAAGCACTGTTGTTGGATTACAAAGTATGGCTTTTACTTTCAAAAAAAGAATATGACAATGCTATAAAGAAATACAACAAAGCAATTAGACTTGTAGAAAACTATCATAATTTAAACGAAATATCAGCTCGCTCTGCCAATCTTCTTTCAAACATATACAATAATCTTGATTACACAACCGGAATGTTTTATCAAGGTATTATTTTCCTTAATAAAAAAGACTATAAGAATGCCGCTTCTGCATTATAATAGCGAGCATTCAGGTAATAAAGTCCTGTTAATTCATCATAAATTCCACCTGTATAACAAATTTCATTATAGAAATCACTATCTGTTTCAATTGATGTTTCGCCATAGTCTGTATAACTGTAACTCTGACTGCATTCACCTTTTCCATTTGTTATGGCTGTTGTAGAGCCCTGAACATCCTTTGAATAGAAATACTCACTCTGGCTACCACCATAATATCTAATGCCTGCAAATGTATTGTTCTCATTTCCTATGATGTTCTGGCTTGTCTTTTTACCATTATCATCCGTTGTGTATAATAGTACACTTCCTTCATAATAATAACATGTTGTGGTTGTGATGAACTTTCCATCTGCCGTTGTTGTTTCCGTCTTTCTGATTCTCTGTCCCTGACCGTTATAATCACCTTCAATATTTTTATTAGCGTGTTCAAATCCTGATTTCTTGTATCAATTATTTTCTGTTCACTTTCAACAAGAAAAAAGCCTTTACTTCCATGGCTAATAATAAGTCTCTATTTTTCAATAACTATTGCAAAATTATAT
>OGXO01000874.1_pt1 | contig 16876 bp, 10 predicted proteins | sample 1576321 | NCBI WGS metagenome assembly OGXO01 (sample SAMEA3541568, study PRJEB24748) | human gut metagenome | biome: human gut; feature: human-associated habitat; material: faeces | place: China | collected 2012 | reverse complement strand
TCATCTTGTTGTTATGCGAAAGTTGTATATCCAAACAGCCTTGTTGGTGTTTAATTGGCAGTTCTATATTTAAGGGCAAAATGCGAAAAGCAAGATTGCCTTCTTTCGCAAAGTATAACACTTGCTCTAAATATTCACTATACAGAAAATTTGCATTGTCCAAATCGCAGAATGTTTGTTCAAATGTTCTGTTGTTCATATCAAACCAAAGATAGAAGTACCGATTCTTTTCACTTGTCCCTTCTTCCGGTCTGCGAAACCCGTCAATGAAGTATAATTGGCGTGAAGGGATATAACATATATGTTCATACACTTCTCTCATATCTTCACGGAATCTCGTTTCCTTTCCGTTTTCAATATCATAAACTGATATATAGCCGTATGGAAAATCATACCCCAAATTAATGACATACTTGTTATCATGTGAAATACAAGCGTCACCATCACCATTTGAACTGCCTATTTTCGGTTTAAGTTTGCAACGGATTGACATGGTTGCTAAATCATACACAACAAGTTTGCGGTCATTATTTTTAGCCAAGAGCAAGTTGCTGTCGTCTGAAAAGAAAACAGATGCATCGCCTACTTCTTTGAACTGTGCTAAATGCCGATATGTTTCATTTTCAAAGATGTTTATCTGACTACTATTAACTTGTGCAATCAAATGTTTGTCGTCTGACATCTTTAGAAAATATGACTTCTTAAAAGTTTGTATCAGTTCCATGCTCATTATTTTTTTATTTGCAGCTAATGGTTTGCAGCGTTCCGCCTTATTCAGTCGGTAGTGCTGTTTGTTATAAACTCTTTTTTCTTTATTCTTTTGCCGTTACATGTAAAGCCATAAATAAAAGCTGCATCTATGGCTTGTTTTGCACTCTCAAGAATATAATGATACAAATTATCATATTTACTAAAGCATGGAGAAAGAATGTAGAAGTTTTTAATATTTAAAGGAATATAAATCCCCGTCATATCGGATATTCCATAGCGTGCTTCCTCCAAATTTGGTACTGGTATGGAAATAGATATTTCAAACTCTTTATTAGATGGGAAACGTTTTGCCCGTTTGAAAATCCCAATCCCCCCATTAGTATTTCGAAGATTTATCTGTATGAGAAGTTTCCAATCTCCCAAATCATCTAAGTTGATTTGGTTATTGTAATCTTCCATATAACCATTCAACTCTCGGTAAATTGAGCGCAGTAAGTCCAATTCTCCAAGTTCGGGGATTTCACTACTTATTAAAACTGCATATTTATTATTCATACATTCATCCTTATATCCAGAGTTTATAATGCCCGGTGGATAATCGCCATTAAAGGAGATTGATCCGCTTGTTATCTTTTTTGCTACATTCCTTTTAAGTTCTCTTTTATTTCCTCTACTCTTGCCTCAATCTTCTCAAGGGGATATTTTTCACTTCCACCGAGAGTATATATCAATACCAATTCTTCCATTTCATAGCAAAGCCAATTCCTTAAATTTGACTTTTTATTCGATAGAGAATATTGCTGTACTTTTTCTTCATACTCACTTAATAAACTGCCATTACATCGCCTGATAATATTAGCATTGTCATTTTGTGCTTGCAAAACTTTCTCTAAAGCCAGTTTTGCATCAGTTTGAGTTGCAATGTCTTTTGACGATACATAATATGCCAAAGACAAGATACTTTCTATTGGTGTCCAAATATCCCAGTTACCAGTGAACGATAAAGCAAATATTACTGGATACAACCGTGAAAACTGTTCGGTATATCCATAAATATACAGCCAAAAACACAAATCTCTCATGTTTTCCAAGTCTTTTGAAGACTTGAAACTCATCTTCTTTAAAACTTTCTTGCTCAAACTCTCAATGCGTTTATTCCCGAGAGAAGATAAGCTCAATATAATATTTGTTAGTTCCTCATTCATTGCTTATTTCTTCAAAAAGATAACGTTATACTATCAGCCGATTTGGCTGTTATTTTCTTTAAGTATCAGACCTCGTCTTCCTCCATCAACAGATCGTCCAACGGGCTTTTGATATTGCTTTTGAAAGTGTCGGCTATGTGGACATACCTTTCCGTTGTCTTGATGTTGTTATGTCCCATAAGCTCTTTCACAATCTTGATGTCGGTTCCTTGCTCCAGCAAGTGGGTGGCGAACGAATGGCGCAGCAGGTGCGGATAAATCCGTTTCGTGATTCCCGCTTCCCGGGCCGCTGCCTTCAGCCGTTTCGACACGATACTCTCGGTGAAAGGTTCGCCCGGTCTGTGTTCAAAAAGCCACACTTTCGGTTTGTATAGTCTGTTATATTCCGTCAGCTTTTTCATCAACGGTTTTGATAGCAGGGTGTAGCGGTCTTTTTTTCCTTTACCCTGCCGCACCCGTATCAGGGAGCGGGATTCGTTGATGTCGCCGGGTTTCAGTTCCAGCAGTTCGCTGATGCGCAATCCTGCGGAATAGAGTATGGAGAACATGCAGAAGAAGCGCAGGTCTGTCACCGTCGCGTCGAGTATCTTCTTTATTTCCTCCTTGCTCAACACGTCGGGCAGCGTCTTCTCCCGTTTGGCACGGTTCACCTTGTAACACCGCCGTTCCTGACCGAGAACTTTCTCGTAATAGAACTTGATGGCGTTGATACGCTGGTTTTGCTGGCAGGAGGATATGTTTTTCTCGTGGATGAGATACAGCAGGTAGTCGTTTATCTCGCCGGGGGTAACCGTTTCAATCTTACGCCCCTCGAAATGCTGTTGGAAATCGCGGAAATAGGAGGTATATACCCTTACGGTATGGTCACTGTAACGCACTTGCTGAAGTTTTTCCAGATAGCCTTCCGGCAGTGGCGGCCGTTTGTCTTCCTCTTTACGGGGGGCGGTTTCCTTGATGGCAGAATAGTCTATAAACGCCATTTTCACATAGCGGTCGAAGAACTCGGCAAGCACGAAATCTTCTGCCGGCAGATAAGCCCTGCCGCCGACAAGCAGTACGTTTTCTTCCTTCGACAGCGACAAGCGGATGTCATTGTCATTACCGAAAGTCACTTCGACAAATTCTCTCCCGTTTCTTATCACCGGAGAAAGTTTGATCTTGGTTTTTGGGGTATATATTTCCATGCCTCACGTTTTGTCGGATATTGAAACCCGTTTTCGCAAATTTATAAAAAAACACGGGTTATCCATGCGCTTTATTGACATTTAACAATAGATCCCGACTACCTGACAATAAGGTGAGGAGCCACGAAAATACCCTCTGCCAAATCCGTCCTTCCCGGCACTCCGTTTCTCCGATTTCCTCTGCCCTGCGCCACAAGCGGCCACTTCTGTGCCCGATGCTTCCATAGCCTTTCCAACTCTTTTACGTTCAGCCGGTTCCCCTTACTTTCGTTCCCGCATCGCTATTGGTGCTAACTAAAAACACTCGTAATTATGGACGAAAACGTAAAGAACGACGCTAAACAAGTCATGCTCGTTCAGAATGCCGACGACGGACGACTGCAAGCCGTTACCGGCGTGGATCGGGACGGCAATATCCAGACCGCCGACCCCACGGATCAGAATGTGGCGAGCCTGCTGAACGTGAACACGCAGGATTCAGCCCTCGAAGCCTTCTTCAAAAAGTTCATGGAACAGGCCCAGAACCCCGTCCACACGGGTATCTTCGTCATGACGGAGAATGCCCTGAACAAACTTATCCGCATCGACTTCGACCCGGAGATTCTGGAAAATTACCGTATCGACCCCTCCGAACGGCTTCAGACGCAGGAGCAGCGGCAGTTCGAGCCGCTGGACGTCACGAAGATAGACCTGGCGGATATGGAGAAGAAAGGTATCCGCATGGAGGACATCGAGCCGCACCTGAAAGCCATGTCTTACGGACATAAATCCAACGGGCTGGTGGAGATGAACCCCGAACTGGAGAACGGGATGCGTGTTTCCACCAAAGGGCGCGTGTCGCTCGAAGAGCAGGCGGACGGCTCGCTGCGCGTCGTGCCGCATTACTGGCAGGAACGGCCCGACCTCGACGCCCCCTTCCACGGGGTGCTGCTCGACGAGGAGGCGAAAACGAACCTGATGAACACCCGCCACGCCGGGAAAGTGATCGACCTGGAGCTGGAGCCGGGCAAGCTCACGCCCTGCTACGTGTCGATAGACAAATGGACGAACACGCTGGAACCCATGCCCGTTTCGTTACTCGAAAAACGTGCCCGCATCAAGGAGGCCGACCTCTCGGAAGGCAAGCAGATGGATTTCTACGGCGGCGGCAAGGTGTTGCTCGAAGGATATACCACCCGCGCGGGTTATAAGCGGGATGCCTATATCCAAATCGACGCGGCCGAACGTAACTATTCCTTTACCTACGACGGTTTGGATCGCAACCGCTACGCCCAGGAGAACAAGGAGATTTACCGTCAGAAGGCCGCCGAGAAAAACGGACGGCAGGAAACTACGGCCTCCGAACGACAGCCCACGCTCACGATTCACCGGACAATCCTCAAAGCCTCCGTGCCCAAAGAGGCTTATGACCAGTGGACGGAAGCGGTGAATGATCCCTCCAAGCGGGCGGATGTCAAGGCTTTCTACATCAAGGGCATGGTCAAGGACGGGCAGGGTGAGCCGTTCAACGCCTGGGTCAAGCCCAACTTCGAGCGTAACAAGATGGACTTCTTCCGCTGGAATCCCGACCGTGCGAAACGGCAGGGAGCGGAGGTCAAACCCGCCGTTGAAAGCCGTACCCAGGTCGCCGTCAATTCCGAGGGCAAGACCGTCGAAGCGGTCAAAGGTGTGAAAGAGCCGCTCAAGCAGGGACAGCAGGAAGCCACCCCGACGCAGAAGAAAAATTACCGCAGCAGCAAAAAGAGCAACTCCAAAGGTGTCAAGGTATAACGTATGAAATGGTTCTACATGCAGGCCGGAGCCATGCCGCTCCTGATCGCGGCGCTGGCCGCCTTGTACCTCCGGCCGGGTAAACGCAGCCCCCCGGAGGAGGCGGACGACGGACGGCAGTATTACGACGGGAACGGCAACCATGTCTATTACGACCGCCGGCTGATCGCCCGTCCGGAAAAAGAGAAAGAAGAAGAACTACAAGAAAACAACCACTGAAAAATCCGAATCATCATGCAAGTAATTATCGCAGAAAAGCCCTCGGTGGCGCGTGAGATCGCCGCCATCGTGGGAGCCACGAACCGTAAAGACGGTTTTATCGAGGGAAACGGCTACGCCGTAACCTGGGCCTTCGGCCACCTGGTCGGGCTGGCAATGCCCCAACAGTACGGCATCGCGGGTTTCCGCCGGGAAAACCTGCCTATCCTGCCATCATCGTTCATCCTCCTGCCCCGGCAGGTTCGGGAGGGTAAAGAGTATAAGGCCGACCCGGGTGTCGTGAAGCAGCTCGGTATTCTCCGGGAATTGTTCGGCATGGCCGAGCGCATCATCGTCGCGACCGACGCGGGGCGTGAAGGGGAGCTGATCTTCCGCTACATCTACTCTTACCTGGAATGCCGCACCCCTTTCGTGCGGTTATGGATCAGCAGCCTGACCGACCGGGCCATCCGCGAGGGGTTACAACACCTCCGCCCCGGCAACGAATACGACAACCTTTACCTCTCGGCCAAAGCCCGCAGCGAAGCCGACTGGATCGTCGGTATCAACGCCTCGCAAGCGCTTGCCGTGGCTGCCGGGCGGGGCGTCTGGTCGCTCGGACGGGTGCAGACCCCCACGCTGGCGATCATCTGCTCCCGTTACCTGGAGAACAAGGCGTTCAAGCCCGCCACCTATTTCCGGCTGAAGCTCTCCACGGCAAAGGAGGACACGGAGTTCACCGTCCTCTCCACGGAGAAATTCGACGGCAGGGAGAAGGCGGAAGCAGCCCGCGCCGAGGTTATCGGCGCCCGAACGGTACGCGTCGTGAACGTGGAGCGCAAGGAGGCCAGGGAACAGCCGCCTCTCTTGTACGACCTGACGACACTCCAGAAAGAGGCCAACAGCCGGTATGGTTTTTCGGCAGAAAAAACGCTCGACATCGCCCAGTCGCTTTACGAGAAGAAGTTCATCACTTATCCCCGTACCGGCTCACGCTATATATCGGAAGATGTGGCCGAGGAGATTCCGGCACTCATCGGGAACATGACACGCTATCCCCGTTTCGCGGAATACGCGGGCAGGATGGATACCGCATCTCTCTCCCGCCGAAGCGTGGACAACGAAAAGATCGCCGACCACCACGCGCTGCTTCCCACCGAGAACCTCCCCTCCGAACTGGATGCCGACCACCGCATCGTCTATGAGATGGTCGCGGGGCGGATGCTCGAAACCTTTTCCGGGGCCTGCGTGAAAGAAAACACTTCCCTTACCCTGCAAAGCGCGGGACATGATTTCATGGCCCGCGGCAGTATCATGGTCGAGACGGGCTGGCGGGCCGTCCTGAATGAACCTGTCGAGGAGAAAGAGGAGGACATGACCCTCCTTCCCGACATCGTGCAAGGCGACGAGCTGCCCGTCAAGGGATGCGTCACGGAACAGAAACAGACCCGGCCGCGCCCCCTTCACACGGAATCGAGCCTGCTGGCGGCGATGGAAACCGCCGGACGCGAACTGTCCGACGAGGCCGAACGCGAGGCGATGAAGGATGCCGGCATCGGCACGCCCGCCACCCGTGCCGCCATCATCGAAACGCTCTTTGCCCGCGAGTATGTCAGGCGAGAGAAAAAGTCGCTTGTACCCACGGACAAGGGACTGGCCGTGTATGCCGTGGTCAAGGACAAGAAGATCGCCGATGTCGCCATGACGGGCGGCTGGGAACTGGCCCTCTCGAAGATCGCCACCGGGGAGATGGACGCCCCGACGTTCCATCGCGGTATCGAGGTCTTCGCCTCGCAAATCGCCAAAGAACTGCTGGAAGCAAGAATCGACGGCGCGGAGAGTGACACAGCCTGCCCGCGTTGCGGCAGGCCCGTGGTGTTCTATCCCAAACTCGCCAAGTGCCAGAATCCCGATTGCGGCCTGACCGTATGGAGAACCGTGGCCCGCAAGGAGCTGACCGACAAGCAGCTTGCGGAACTGCTGACCAAAGGCAAAACCGGCACGATCCGGGGATTCGTCAAAAACGGCGGCGGGACGTTCGACGCGGCCCTCACGCTCGATGACCAGTTCAAGACCTCGTTCGTTTTCGAACCGCGCGATACTCCCAGGCAGGGAAAGAGGAACAAACGGAAATAATCGTTACCTTTGCCACTGGAAAAGACCTGTCATAACGAGATACGCTTGTTTGATAAGGATTTTTTCAGTGGTCGGCGCTTCGGGTGGGAACCCGGGGCGCCTTTCTCTTCCCCGATTATCAACGACCACTAAAAATTCTTATCATGCCAGACAAGCAACACCATACCCCCACGGGGGAATTGTCCTATTACGGACTTTCGTTACTATCCTACCTCAAGGACAGCCACCCGGAACTCATCGCCGAAGGTGAGTTCATCGCCGAGCGGGCCGACAGCGCCGCCCAAGCGTACAGCGAGGCGATCCGTTCGGGCTGCAACCACATCGAGGCCGAAGAAATTGCCCGCGAGGAACTCTGCCGCGGACTGCACTTTTCACCCTACAACACGCTGGTAAACATCCTCTGGAGGGAATTCGAGGCGGAGATTCCCGAGGATACCGCCCGGCAGGCGGCTCTACGCCTGCTGCCCCTCTGCCGCGGGGTGCTGGAGAAGTACGACCTCACGGACGACTTCGCTGACACGCCCGACTACGAACTGTTCTATACCGAACTGACGGGAACCGTCCAAATACTTCTCGAAGATGGCATTCAATAAGAAAACCCACCTCCGCCAGAATATCGACGCGCTGAAGACGGCCTTCACGCTCGACAGGGAACGGCGGGCGCCGACTCCCGAAGAAGAAAGGACACTCGGCGCATACAGCGGCTTCGGCGCCATCAAGGAAGTGCTGGAAAACCCCACCGGGAAACCGGACAAGGACGGCATGGCAACGCTCGTGGCCGAGTTGCACGAGGTCATCAGGGCGAATACTTCCGACGAACGGGAATACAAGCGCTACATGGACGGGATCAAGAACTCCGTCCTGACGGCTTTTTACACGCCCCCGAAAGTGGCAGACGCCATCGTGGAGGCGATATGGGATACGCGGATCGCCCCCCAACGTATTCTTGACCCCAGTGCGGGAACGGGGGTTTTCGTCAGTGCCGTGGATTTCCACGACCCCTATGCGGAGATCACCTGCTTCGAGAAAGACCCCGCCACGGGGTTGATCCTGAAGCACCTGCACCCCGAAAAACGGGTGCGGGTACAGGGATTCGAGCGCATCGAACCTAAATACGCCGGTTACTACGACGTGGCCGTGAGCAACATCCCTTTCGGGGACGTGGCGCTCTTCGACCCGTTCTTCTCCACCCATACCGACCCCGTGCGGCGGCAAGGCACACGGGCGCTGCACAACTATTTTTTCATGAAGTCCGTCGATATGGTACGCGAGGGCGGCCTGGTGGCATTCATCACCTCGCAGGGAGTATTGAACGCCGAGCAGGGACGCCCCGTGCGCGAGTGGCTGATGAACCGCTGCGAGCCCGTATCGGCCATCCGGCTGCCGAACAACCTCTTTACAGAACACGCGGGGACGGAGGTCGGCAGCGACCTGGTTATCCTGCAAAAGAAAGCCGCCACGGGGGAACTGTCCGAACGGCAGCGGGATTTCATCGAATCCCGCAAGCTGTCGAACGGCATCCGGATAAACAACCTTTTCCAGTCGTTCGACAGGGTGATCCATACCGAGGCCAAAGTAGGCAAAGACCCCTACGGCAAACCGGCGATGGAGTTCACCCACGCGGAGGGCGTGGACGGCATCGACCGGGAGATGCGGCGTATGCTCTCGGAGGATTTCAACCGGCATTTCAACGAGAGTTATTGCCTGGAACATGCTCCGGAACAGACACCCGGTACACCGGAGCGGGAATTGTCCCGTCCCCGTCAGGCGGAACGCCAGCGTGCCGAAAGACACGAGCCCCGCCTTGCCGGAGAAATCGTCAAGGAGATTATCGCCGATGCCCGTAACCTTCAGCAGCAGCGGGAAGAGGAGGAAAAACGCCGCGTCGTCGCCGAAATGGCGGCACAGGGCTACCATGTCGATACCGAAACCGGGGAGATTACCCGAATCGAAAACAAACCCGGACAAGCGTTACCGGATTCTGCCGCCACACCCGCCGGAGAACCGACCGGGGAGGATCTGGCCGACTTCGGGGCCTGGTCGAAGGAGCGGGAGAATCGCTTGTGGGAGCAGCACCCGCCGAAACCCGAAGATTTCGGCATGACGGATACTCCCGTGCAGCACGTGGGCGGAATAACGGAACCGAAACCGCGGGAGGGCTTCGCCGGGTCGCTTTTCGACACGGTGGAAACGGCGGCTCCCGCACCTGCCACCCAAGCTGCCGAACCGGTAAACGTGCAGCAGGAACCGTTGCTGACGCTCTACGATCTGTTCGGCTTCAGCGCCGAGGAGCGGCGGCAGGCAGAACTCGGTATATCCAAGAAAAGGAACAGCCGCCGGGGAGCAAAGCGGAAGACGCCCCGACAACCCTCATTATTCGCCCCGGCCTCCTCTCCGGAGGAACAGAAGAGCGAAATGCCGAAAACGACGCCACCGGAGCGTGATCCCGAAGACTTGTATGCCTCCCTGAACTGGGAGGACAACCCGCCGATCAACGGCTTTTACGAGATGATGATGTCGCTTACCCCGGAACGGAGGGCGGAACTACGCCGACAAAGCGCCCGGCAGCAGGAAACCCCGGAACAGCGGGAACGGCAGGCGGTACGCCCCCCGACGGAAGCCCCGAAAGACAGACGAAAACAAGCCGCCGGTACGCCGAGAACGGGCAGCTTGTTCGACACGCCGGAAAATCCGGAGGAGGAAGAACCCGGTAAAGAAACGCCGCAGATACGGGAGGCGGATATGAAACCCCGCCCGTTCGAGGGGGAGGTCGCCCCCTATTTCCGCGAGGGGACACTCGTCACGGACGGACAAAACCGGGTCGGCTACCTGCGGGAGACTGAATCCCTGCAACCCATGTTCCACCCGCTGGAACTCACGCCTGCACAACGGACGAAAGCCTCCATGTATATCGAGATACGCGATGCCTATTACCACCTTTATAACAACGAGGCGGAAACGCTGACGGCGAACCCCGCCCTGCGGGAGATGCTCAACCGGCTTTACGACAATTTCACCGAACGCTTCGGACGGCTCAATGACAAACGCAACCTCGACCTGATCAAGATGGACGCGCGGGGGACGGAGATTCTGTCGCTGGAGCGTTACATCGACGGCAAGGCACGCAAAGCCGACATCTTCGAGCGTCCCGTGGCCTTCAATCCCGATGAGATCACGCACGCCGACGACGCTTCGGAGGCCCTTGTGGCCAGCCTGAACAAGTACGGCCGGGTGGAACCGCACTACATGGCCTCGCTCACGGGAACTACCGTGGAGGGAATACTCGGGGAACTGAAAGGACGCATCTATTACAACCCGGAAACGGACGGCTACGAGGTTGCCGACAAGTTCATCGCCGGCAATGTCATCGGGAAAGCCGAACGGATCGAGGCGTTCCTGCGGGAGAATCCCGACCACGCCCCGGCCCGGGAATCGCTGGAGGCTCTGCGCGAGGCGACGCCCAAACCCATCGCTTTCGACGACCTGGACTTCAACCTGGGCGAACGGTGGATTCCAAAAGGTGTTTACGAGCGTTTCGCCTCCTCGCTCTTCGATACGGAGGTGAAGATCACCTTCGCCTCCAACCTGGACGAGTACGGCGTGAAGGCGGAAGCGACGAACGTGAAGATCACGGAGCAGTATGCCGTCAGCGCGCAGACCCGTAAGTACAACGGCCTGCACCTTTTGAAACACGCCCTGCAAAACACTTCGCCCGACATCACCAAGACCGTCCTCAAATGGGTGGACGGCGAACGGCGGGAGGTCAAGGTGCGTGACGGGGAGGCCATACAGCTCGCCAACAGCAAGATAGACGAGATCCGGGGTGCTTTCCCCGAATGGCTGCGCGAGCAGTCGTCCGACTTCAAAGACCGCCTGACAGACCTCTATAACCGTACTTTCAACTGTTACGTGCGCCCGAAGTACGACGGGACGCACCAGGAATTCCCCGACCTCGACCTCAAGGGGCTGGGAATCGACAAACTGTATGACAGCCAGAAGGACGCGATATGGATGGACAAACTGCTCGGCGGCGGGATAATCGACCACGAGGTGGGCGGCGGAAAGACCCTTATCATGTGCTGCGGGGCCTACGAGAAGAAACGCCTCGGGCTGGCCAACAAACCCATGATTATCGGGCTGAAAGCCAACATCCATGAAATAGCCCGGACGTTCTGCACCGCTTACCCGATGGCCAAAGTCCTCTACCCGGGCAAGGAGGATTTCACGCCCCGGAAGCGTGAGCGCATCTTCCGGGAGATACGCAACAACGACTGGGACGCCGTGATCCTCTCGCACGAACAGTTCGGCATGATACCCCAGTCCCCGGAGATACAGCAGGAGATATTGCAGGCCGAGCTGGACTGTGTGGAGGAGAACCTCGAAGTGCTCAAAGCACAAGGCAGGGACGTTTCCCGCGCCATGATGAAAGGGTGTCAGAAACGCAAGGCCAACCTGGAAGCCAAGTTGCAGAAGGTGGCGCACGCGCTGGAAACACGCAAGGACGACGCCGTGGACTTCCGCCTCATGGGTATCGACCACCTCTACGTGGACGAGAGCCACAAATTCAAGAACCTGACTTTCACGACCCGGCATGACCGGGTGGCGGGCCTCGGAAATCCCGAGGGGTCGCAGCGGGCGCTCAACATGCTTTTCGCGCTGCGTACCATACAGCAGCGCACGGGCCGCGACCTGGGGGCGACGTTCCTCTCGGGAACGACCATCTCCAACTCGCTCACGGAACTGTACCTGCTTTTCAAGTACCTGCGCCCGAAGGAACTGGAGCGTCAGAATATCCGCACCTTCGATGCCTGGGCGGCCATATTTGCCAAGAAAACCATCGACTACGAGTTTTCCGTGACCAACGAGGTCGTGCAGAAAGAACGGTTCCGATATTTCATCAAGGTTCCCGAACTGGCCATGTTCTACTCCGAGATTACAGATTACCGCTCGGCGGAGGATATAGGGATCGACCGACCGCAAAAGAACGAGATATTGCACAATATCCCGCCGACACCCCAGCAGACGGAGTTCATAGAACGGCTGGTGCAGTTCGCCAAATCGGGCGATGCCACGCTCCTGGGCCGCCTGCCGCTCTCGGAGCGGGAGGAAAAGGCGAAAATGCTCATTGCCACAGACTACGCCCGCAAGATGTCGCTCGATATGCGTATGATAGACCCCGAACTATACAGCGACCACGTGGACAACAAGGCGAGCCACTGCGCCCGTATGATTGCCGGTTACTACCGCCGTTTCGAGGCGTACAAAGGTACGCAGTTCGTATTCTCCGACCTGGGAACCTACAAACCCGGAGCGGGGTGGAACGTCTATTCCGAGATACGGCGTAAACTCGCGGAGGATTACGGCATACCCCAAAGCGAGGTGCGGTTCATCCAGGAGGCGACCTCGGAAAAAGCGCGCAAGGAGATGATCGCCGGTATGAACGCCGGAAAAATCCGCGTACTCTTCGGATCGACCGAGATGCTCGGGACGGGAGTGAACGCGCAGAAACGCTGCGTGGCGATACACCACCTGGACTGCCCCTGGCGTCCCAGCGACCTGGAACAGCGCGACGGGCGGGGAATACGCACCGGGAACGAGATCGCCAAACTTCATGCCGACAACAAGGTGGACGTGATATTATACGCCGTCGAGAAGTCGCTCGACGCCTACAAGTTCGGGCTGTTGCACAACAAGCAACTGTTCATCCGCCAGCTCAAGACCAACAACATGGGAAGCCGTACCATCGACGAGGGGGCCATCGACGAGAAGAGCGGCATGAATTTTTCCGAGTATGTCGCCGTCCTCTCGGGAAATACAGACCTGCTGGACAAGGCCCGCCTGGAGAAGAAGATCGCCACGCTCGAAAGCGAACGCCAGGCATTCGTGCGCGGCAAATCATCGAGCCGCTACAAGCTGGAGCAGATCACGGAGAAGATAGAGAAGAACAACGACCTGATACGGCGTATCGGCAAGGATCTGGAACACTTCAAGGCCCGCGTCGAGTTCAACGAGGACGGCTCGTACCGCAATCCCGTGAAACTGAACGGGCTGGAAACCTCCGACCCCAAGCTCATCGGGAAACAGCTCAACCGTATCGCCGAAACGGCACGCACGCTCGACAGGCTCGAACCCATCGGGAGCCTCTACGGGTTCGAGCTGCTCGTCCAGAGCGAAACGACCGGGAAAGACGGGCTCGACCTGGTGCAGAACCGTTTTTATGTCCGGGGTGAAGGGGATTATCTATACCAGTACAACTACGGAAATATCGCCTCCGACCCGCGACTGGCGGCGATGAACTTCATCCACGCGCTCGCGACCATCGAGCCGACACTGGAAAAATTCCGGAAAAAGAACGAGGAACTGGAGAAAGATATTCCCGTCCTGCGGGAAGTGGTGGAAAGTTCCTGGCGCAAGGAGCCCGAACTGACGGCCCTGAAAGCTGACCTGACGGAAATAGACCGCAGGATACAGCAAAGCCTCAAACCGATAGAAGAGAGCGAGGGAAAGGAGGCGGAGGAGGATAACGACGTGTGCCGGGAACGGCATGACACGGCGGAAGAGCTCCCGAAGGAAGACAACACGGCGGCCCGTATTCCTTCCCGGCTGCGGCAGATTGCCGACGCCTCCGGGGGGCGCATCGTCATCGCGGGCGTGGGCAGCCCGCCGGAGAACGGCCCCGCAAAGAAAGGGATTAAGATGTAAGCGAAAAGCCGACGGAAGTACAGATTTCCGTCGGCTTTTTTCATATGCCCGTGAGCGTTGTTGTCACACTTCCTGCAAGAGTGTTTGCAGCTCCTCCTGCGTGGGAAGATAGGTCATGTACTGGGCGGCGAAGACCTGCTTTTCATCTTCGGGCAGCGTATAACGGACGACCGCGTCGTTTTTCTCCGCGCAGAGGACGATACCCACCGGAGGGTTATCCCCGGGATTCATCAACTCACGGGTGTAGTAATTGACATACATCTGCATCTGCCCCAAATCCTGATGGGTCAGCTCCCCGGATTTCAAATCTATTAAAACGAAACAACGGGCCAGGTAATTGTAAAAGACCAGGTCGATGTAGAAATGCTTGTCGTCGAAGGAGATACGCTTCTGTCGCGCGACGAAGGCGAAGCCTTTCCCGAGTTCGAGCATCAAGCGCTGCAAGCGGCTGATGAGCAGTTGCTCCAGATCGGTTTCCAGAAAATGCTCTCCCTGGGGGATACCGAGAAACTCCAGGATATACGGGTCGCGGATGATCTCTTTGGGTTCGACACGCCCGGGTTCGGTACGGGAAATCTCCTCTTTCACGGCTTTCTTGTCTCGGCTGGCCAGCAGGCGGTCATAGAAAAGCGTGTTGATTTGGCGGTCGAGCTGCCGGACACTCCAGTTTTCCTTGACGCACTCGTGCAGGTAAAAATCACGGGCGGCATCGCCCGACACCTTGAGAAGCGTGCGGCAATGCGACCAGCTCAATTTATCACACAGCGTGTGATATTTCGGGTAGCACTGGTAAAACTGCCTCATGTACCGCAGGTTGGTGGCCGTGAACCCGTTTCCGAACTCCGCCACGAGCCGCCTGGAAAGGGTGTTGATGACAGCCTTGCCATATCCGGCACGGCCGGTTCCCTGCTGCTCGTACTCCACTATATATTTCCCTACCTGCCAGTAAGCCCTCACGAGGGTCGAATTGACATGATGTATCACCTTCGCGCGCGCTTCCTGCAAGATATGGCGCACGTTATGCAGTAGCTCTTCCTCCCCTTTGTCGGCAGGATATATTTTATCTGTTTCTTTCATTGTTCATTATTATATAGGCTTCCAAGTGCAAACATACTGATTTTACGGCAAATATCGAACGGTTGTACCGCCTTGTCGTGCCTTATTCCATGTATCTCCGCGTTTTTCCATGACGCCGGACTCTCGGGACAGGGCCTAACCGGAACCGGCAGGACGATCCTTTTTCAGCTTGCGGAAATTACTGAAGTTACGCTCGATGAACCGCAGGACGTCCGATTCCCGGTAGAAGGTCTTGTGATAGATCATCTCGTAAGGCAGCTCTCCCGAGGTGCGGTAACGCTGGAGTGTGCGCTTGCTGATATTGAGCATACGGCACAGGTCGTAATTGTCCAGAAGACGCTCCCCGTCAGGCAGGATGGAAAGCGGTTGCTCCACGTCCCCCGCGCACAGCTTCTCAATACGTTCCAGCCGTTCCGAGAGCCGCTGCATCCATCCGTCGAAATATTCCTTATCCAGAAACATGGCCTACTCCTTTGGTCGGTTTTTGCGCCGCACGGAACGCTCCTTCAGCACACGGCGGATTTCCGTGAGGGAATAATACAGCTTCCGGTTGATGGCCGAATAGGTGATCACGTGATCCGAGCGGAGGCGTTGAAGGGTACGCCCGCTGATGCCCAGGTAACGGCAGACCTGCTCGCCGTCCATCCATTCGTCGTTTATATACTCCTTATTCCATGCACGCCCCTTTTCAGGGAGAGAGGCGATTGCAGCCTCTATTTTCTCTATACGCCCGACAAGCTCGTTATAGGCTCGCGAACTGATCACTATGATTTTCATACTCCTTTGTTTTTTAGTCTGTTACAAAGGTCGGGCTTATATGGACAGCTTAAAACGAGGTCGGTACGACTTTTTTTTGATAATTTGCAGTGAACTGATTCTCAACGGTTCATGCGGTGAAGAAGGCAGTGTTTTTTACCGAAATCCGCGGCCCGTACTCGGTATTTTTATTGGCAGAAATGCGATAGCATACTGTGATTCAACGCTTAACGGTGTTCTAATCCGGACGGGGCTACAACGGAACACCCGTATCGGCTCCTTATACGGGTGCAAATACGGGCGTTCGGGAAAGTTCCTTTCGAGAGTTACGGGGGAAAACCGACCTCGGTTCTTTTGTTATATACAACGCTGATTATCAGTGCTTCTATAAGAAATAGAGTGCTTTACCGGTTCATGTTCTACTCGGAATTGCCGTTTTTCTTGTTTCGCTTCCACGTCTGCATACGTTTAAGCAGGGCCTCTTTCGCCTTGTCAAGCCACGGTGTCGGGTTGTTTCGGATTTTCATATCGCAGAATGTCCTCGAAAGGTTCATGTCGAGGTGTACGTTGAAAGCGTTGGAAATGTAGCTGGCAAGTTGCGTGAGTGGCACATTGCCGAAACAGCCTTTACTGTCGAGCAGGTAAATAAGTTCCGTCAGATCCGTCTTCGAGTCCTGCCATGTCGGACGCACGTCAGGCAATGGCAGAACCATGTTCCGGAGGTTCGTGCTCTCCAGTGATTTCAATTCGCCCATAAGATAAACCGACAACATATCGTTGGCCAGGATTTTCGCCACCTTGAAATCCGCGTTTGTCGAAAACTGCGGGTCGAGTTCATAGTAGAAGGTTTCCAGGTATTGCTCCGTGTCGGTCTGCCCGCGCAGGAAATAGAGGCTGTCCAGGTGTGTGGCGCCGCTGCGGAAATAGCGGATAAAGTCGAGGCGTTTCTGCGTGTACGCGTTGATGGCCCGAACATGGGCGTCCAGGTACTCCCGTTGTGCCTCGATACTTCCTACCGGACGGTTCATCTCGATATTGTAGAGCTTGCGGTAATAGATCAGACGGCAAAAAAGACGAGGTTTGATTTCTTTGAAGAACTTTATTTCCTCGTCATCGTTTTGAAAACGGTAGCCGATG
>OGXO01000872.1_pt1 | contig 16933 bp, 10 predicted proteins | sample 1576321 | NCBI WGS metagenome assembly OGXO01 (sample SAMEA3541568, study PRJEB24748) | human gut metagenome | biome: human gut; feature: human-associated habitat; material: faeces | place: China | collected 2012 | reverse complement strand
GCTCCGGGAGCTTGGCATTATCTGGCGGTAGATTATGATGGCAATAAAAAGCAATTCAGGATTTTTGTAGATGCGTGGTCTTCTACGCTTGACAAAGAAATCGTATTGCCTACTGCCCGTGCCGATTTTTATATAGGTGAAAACTTCAAAGGCCGTTTGGATGAAACTTCTTTTTGGAGTATGGCAGCAGGTACTGGTGGGAAAAATGGTATAAAATTCGATAATTGGAATATGGTAGCAAAAGTGTTGGCTTATTGGCAATATGATGATTCTACCAATCCGGGGAAGGACTCTCACACTTGGTTGGACCGTTGGAAAAAAATACGCGAAACCTTGGCAGCTCAGGTAGGTAATGACAGCCGAAAATTACGATTAGGATTCGGCAGCGGGCAATGGAGGCAAATGATGAGTGCTGATAATACGCGTACCGCATTTGCTAATAATTTGAAGAGTGTTTTGAAGGAATATGAATTTGATGGAGTAGACCTTGATATTGAATGGCCTACTACGGAGACAGAATATGCTAACTACAGTGCGACGATTGTGAAAATCAGACAGATACTTGGCAAAGACGTATGTTTCTCCGTATCCCTTCATCCGGTTGCTTATAAAATTTCGAAAAATGCGATTGAAGCTTTGGATTTTATGTCTTACCAATGCTACGGACCGGCAGTGATGCGATATTCTTACGAGCAATTTGTAAAAGATGCAGAAATGGCTGTTGAGTACGGGATTCCGGCAGATAAACTGGTTCTCGGTGTGCCTTTTATCGGGACTACCGGTGTAAATGGAGAACAAGTCTCTTACTCTGATTTTATAAATGGTGGACTTTCGGATGTTGCTTTGGATGAATTTACGTATAATGGCAAAACGTATACTCTTAATGGTCAGAATACGATTCGTAAAAAAGCGAAGTATGCTTGTGAGGAAGGCTATAGAGGAATAATGAGTTGGGGGTCCGATGTGTCGGTAAATAATGAAAAATCATTGTTGAAAGCGATACAAGAGGAGTTTGTTGCTTATGAGATTAATAATCCCAAGTAAATGTAATCTTAATTATTAAATGTAATATTATGAAAAAAGAAAAATTAATGAAGATACAAGAACGACTTGTTTTTCTTCTGATTTTCCTATTCTTATTGCCGATAGGGGTCATTGCCCAACAAAAGATGATTACGGGGCAAGTAGTGGACGAACAGGGAGAAGCTGTTATTGGCGCCAGTGTGATGGTGAAAGGTGCAAAAACCGGAACAATTACGGATTTGGACGGAAATTTTTCTGTTCAGGGAAAAGCGGGGCAAACGCTTTCTATAAGTTATGTTGGCTATACTCCATTGGATGTGAAAATTACAAAATTACAAAACAATCGATTCGTATTGAAGGAAAACACGGAAGTGCTTGATGAGGTTGTTGTTGTCGGTATGGATACGCAAAAGAGAAATACAATTACGGCGGCGGTATCTGTAGTGAAAGGAGATGATATCGTCAATCGTCCCATAACGGACCTCACCAGCGCTTTGCAAGGTAATGTAGCAGGATTAAATTTCGCATCGGATGCAATGGGAGGAGCTAAAGGAGGTGAGTTGGGTACGGATATAAAATTCAATATCCGTGGTGTTGGCTCTATCAATGGTGGCGAACCGTATGTATTGGTAGACGGAATCGAACAAAGTATGCAGAATGTGAATCCCGCCGATGTTGCTAGTATCAGTGTGTTGAAAGACGCCTCGGCAGCCGCGATTTATGGTGCCCGTGCCGCCTATGGTGTGGTATTGGTTACAACTAAAAGTGGAAATTCGGAAAAAGCTAAAGTAAGTTATTCGGGAACAGTTGGTTTTAGTTCTCCTATCCGTACTCCACAGATGATGAATTCTTTGGAGTTTGCTTATTATAATAATGCTTTGTATGATGCCGGTGCATCTGCTTCGGGGATTAATAGAATCTCAGACTCGGTTATAGAAAAGATTAAGGGATTCATGCAGAATCCATATTCAGAGGAATTTCCGGGAATAGATGTATCTAGTAACGGAGAAGACTGGGCTAGTGCATATTATGCCCAGTATGGCAATACGGATTGGTTTAAATACTATTACAAGGATAAGTCCATTCGTCATTCACATAATTTGAGTGTACAGGGTGGATCGCAGAAGATAAACTACTATATCGGTATGGGATATGTCTATCAGGAGGGCTTTCTGGATCATGTTAAGGATGATTTGAGCAAGTATAATCTGAATACAAAGCTACAGGCGAAGCCTACTGACTGGTTGAGATTCAACCTAAATAATAATATAACTTTGCAAATGATAAAACGTCCGATGCCCAACCAGTCTATTATTTATAATAAGATAGGTTCGCATCGTCCGTCACAAGTTACACATTTGCCGATTGATTCAAAATATAATATTCCCAGCTGGAACGAAACGCTTTTCATGCAAAATTCGAATTATGAAAATAATCGGCTTTCAGATGCCTTGTCAGTATCCGCTACGGCTACTCTAATGAAAGGATGGGATGTTACGGCTGAAATGAAGATACGTTTTGATGTAGAAAATAACAATATGATTCTATATGAGAATCCGCAATATGAAACTCCTTTAGGGACGCTAAAACCGGGTGATGCTACTGGACGCAGGCAAGGATTCTCTTATCCGAATATCGATTGGAAGTTAATGAAGTTCGGTTCTTATGCCCGTGGAAGTCTGTTCAATTATTATTTGTCGCCTAATGTGTCCAGTATGTATATTCAGCAATGGGGAAAACATTCTTTCAAGGCAATGGCGGGATTCCAAATGGAAATGAAAGAAGATTCCAATGAGTATATGTATAAAGATGGAATGATGAGTAATGATATCTTTTCTTTTGCAAATGCCAGCGGGAACGTCATAGCCGGAGAAGATCGTACACATTGGGCTACAATGGGGGCTTACCTTAAGTTGAACTGGAATTATGACAATATATATTTCTTTGAGTTCAGCGGGCGTTATGATGGCTCTTCACGTTTTGCAAAAGGAAACCGTTGGGGATTTTTCCCTTCATTCTCTGCTGGTTATGATATTGCCAGAACAGATTACTTCCAGAGGCTGAAACTTCCGGTGTCTCAATTGAAAGTCCGTGTGTCTTATGGTCGTCTGGGTAATCAGAATGGAGCCGGATTATACGATTATCTGGCTACTATGTCATTGGATGCTTTGGGATCTAATGGTTGGTTATTGCCTACTGCCTCTTCTGCCAGTGCTATCAAGGGAACGATAGCAAAGACCCCTAAAATGGTAAGTCCGTTTATTACATGGGAAAAAGTGGATAATGCAAACTTGGGACTTGATTTGATGCTGTTCGACAATCGGCTTTCTTTAGAAGCAAATATATACCAGCGCATGACAAGGGATATGATTGGTCCGGCCGAAGCTATTCCCGATATTAGTGGTATAGCTTCCGAAAACCGCTCTAAAATAAATAATGCTACATTGCGTAACCGCGGATGGGAGCTTTCGGTGAACTGGCATGATCAGCTGAAATGTGGATTTAGTTATGGCGTAGGATTCAATGTGTTTAGCTATAAGGCTGTCGTTACCAAATATAATAATCCAGATGGAACCATTTACAATAATCACACCGGGTATGGTCCTAATAAAGGATATTATGAAGGGATGGATCTTGGTGAGATTTGGGGGTATCAGGCTGACGACCTTTTCATGACAAACCGTGAGATTGATGATTACTTGCGAAAGGTGGATATGAGTGCGCTCAAGCCGGATGACATGTGGCGTCGTGGAGATTTGAAATATATAGATTCCAATAATGATGGGAAAATAGATGGTGGTGACGGTACGATATACAATCATGGTGACTTGAAGATTATTGGTAATACAACTCCCAAATATTCGTTCGGTATCAATTTGAATGTGGGATATAAGGGTTTTGAAGTATCTACTTTATTGCAAGGAGTGGCAAAAAGGGATTTCCCGATTTCGGGAAGTAGCTATATGTTTAGTGCAGGTAGCTATAACTTCAAGGAGCATCTGGATTATTTCAGCCCGGAGACTCCGAATGGCTTTTTGCCTCGTCTGACTAGCTGGAAAAATAATCAGGACTTTTATGTAAATACAGGGTATAATTCAACTCGCTATTTATTGAATGCAGCTTATATGCGTATGAAGAACCTGACTGTATCATATAATTTCGATAAGAAGTTGCTAAAACATATCGGTATTAGTCGACTGAAATTGTATGTAGCATGCGATAACCTGTTTACTGTAACAAAATTGCCAAAACAGTTTGATCCGGAAACGCTTAATCAGGTGAACGGAATGGCTGGAGGTACTACTACAGAGGCTCCGGGTCTAACCTCACCGGTCGTATCTAATGGTAATGGTATGGTGTATCCGCTAAACCGGAATTTTGTATTCGGACTTGATTTTACTTTTTAAATAGAGGATAATGATGAAAAAAATATATTTATTAGCAGTAGCTTTAGCCGGTACTTTATTGACTTCCTGTTCTGACTTTCTGGATAAAGTGCCTTTGGTGGTGCCCAGTAGCGAGACATTCTTGACGAATCAAAGTGCCGTGACTAATTATGTCAATGGTTTGTATATTGCTCTTCCTTCTGCAGGTGCCTATGGCATGGGAATAATGGGAGAAGAAAAGAATAGTGATAATATGGTAGCCATGGTGTATGACAGGCGTATGAACGGGGAGTTGCAAGAATCTATCGGAGGCGTAACAGAATGGCAGAAAGGATACCAGAATCTACGTAGTGTCAATTACTTCTTAGAATATTATAAAGTACCGGCAGCTGAAGAAACAGCGGAAGTATTATCTCTGAAAGGAGAAGCCTATTTCTTTCGTGCATATTGGCACTATTACTTGTTGACTAAATTCGGCAGTATTCCTGTGATGGACAAGTTTTGGGATGGAAACGCTACCGTTGGCGGGTTACAGATTCCGGCACGTGATCGTTCGGCAGTGGCACAATTCATTCTTGATGATTTGAAGGCAGCTAAAGAGTTGCTATATTCCCGCAGCAAATATCAGGGATTGCGTATTTGTAAAGAAGCTGCTATGGTTATGGCGATGAGAGTGGCACTCTTTGAAGGTACGTGGGAGAAATATCATAAAGGTACTGACTTTGCCGCTGCCGAGTATAAATCAGATGATTTTTTGCAGCAAGTACTTACTTTGGGGGATGAATTGTTTCAAATGGGTATTACATTAAACACAAAAGAGAATGATAAATCAGTGAAGAATATTGATGATGCGTATGGAAACCTGTTCAATTCAAAAGATTTGTCGGCTACTCAGGAAGTGTTGTTTTGGAAGAAATATTCAATTGCCGACAACTTGGTTCACAGTTTAAATACGAATTTATCCAGTGGAATGTGTGATGCTGAAGGACCAGCCGGACTTTCTCAATCATTAGTAGATAATTATTTAAGTGTGGATGGCAACTTTATTGATCCCACAGCCGCAAAATTTAAAGATTTCAATGAATCTTTTAAGGATAGGGATGGTCGGTTGCTGGCCACTGTAATGCATTCGGACTGTAAATACAAATCGATGACAGTGAAAGGAGCTAAGAAAATGCTGGTGAAGGCTTATTCAGAGGAAGATAAAGATTTAATCAATCCTCCTCAAATTGTAAGTACCGGAAATCAGAGTAATACTACCGGCTATCATATCCGTATGGGAATTGATACTACATTCGTAAGTGGGCAGGGAGAAACTGCCACTCCAATGATTCGTTATGCAGAAGCCTTGCTGGCTTATGCAGAAGCTGCGGAAGAATTGGGAAAATGTGACGCTGCTGTTTTGGAGAAGACTATAAAGCCATTACGCGAACGGGCCGGAGTCACTTATCTCGCTCCATCAGCTATTGATCCCAATTTCCCTGATTTTGGTTATACAATTTCTGCCAATCTGCAAGAAATCCGTCGGGAAAGACGCTCTGAACTGCCATTGCAGGGAATGCGTTTGGATGATTTGATGCGTTGGAGAGCACATAAGTTATTCCAGGGGAAACGTGGCGGAGGCGCTTACTTTGGAGCCGGCAGCGTTTTATATAAATCAATTGATCCGAAGAATGAAGAATTGGCTCAAATTCTGGTAGACAATAACGATTACTTGGATCCACTGAAAAATGTTCTTCCACGTGGGTTCCAGTTTGATGCGGGACGTGATTATCTACTTCCGATTCCACCGAGCGAGATATCATTGAATAAAGAACTGACACAGAATCCGGGGTGGCGCAAAAATTGAGAAGCATCAACTTAAGTTCATTGATAATTATAAAGAAAAAAACATGAAGAATATATTCTACAAACTATTTTCAATATCTCTATTGGGTGTATGCTTGATGGGATGTGAAGATGAAACTAAGTATTTGCCTTTACCACAAGCTGTTCCTTTTACGATGACTGTCAATAATACGACTTTTGTAATGGGCGAAAAGTTAGTTGTCGATTTGGATATTAATCCGGATAAGGATGGAAGCGAGGTTTTGGCTAACGAAGATTTTGATATTTATTTTACCGCTAAAACTGGTACGGAGGATGTGTCCGGCGTATTCAAAGATTTTCATAACATCGTTACTTTTCCGAAAGGTGAGAAGAGTATTCGTGTTGAGTTCCCTCTGAAAGAAACTGGATTGGAAGGAAGTAAAAACTTTAATTTTGTAGCTTTTTCCCGCGGATACGAGATTGGTAACCCTAGTTTTCCTATGAAAGTGTCCGATTACTATCGGGTAAATATGGCAATACAAGGCAATGCGGACAATATAGTAACGGAAGGTGATAAATTTGTGTTGGTAGCCAGTCTGGATAAACCGAGGGCAATACCTATTGTGGTAAGTATCAGCGCAAAAGCGGAGGATGAGAGCTCTTTTGAAAATTTGTCCAGTGAACTGACTATTCCTGCAGGAGCGCTGAACGCAAAAACTGACCCTATATCTTTAGTTATGGATGGAGCGAAGACAGGAGACAAGGAGTTGACATTGAATTTCACTTCAAACTCTGAAGCTAATCCGATGAAGTCTGATAAATTAGTAATTATGATGACTGACCTCGAATCTCTTGCCAATCCGGATATGTATGATCCGACCTTGGTGTATGAACATCCGGAATATCCATTTGTATCTAAAGGCAATAAAAGCAAATTCGATGCTTGGTGGGGGAGTGACAGAAGCTCGTCTGTAGAAATAACCGGAAAAACGGGTGCTAAACCTGGAACTGATTATGCTTCGTTAACTTCGCATCCCAACCAGAAATTAGCAGAGGAAGGATGGAAATTCTGGAGTGGCGTAGAGTTCCATTTTATACAAAGCTCTTTCGGGTGGAGTATGCCGACGAAGCCGAATACGTCGTTTGGTAACTATAGGCATTGGTCTTTTAATTATATTCCAACTAAATCAATACAAGATGTGTTTGCTGCTAATCGCGATAAATGTTCTAATGTAACAGAAGACGGTACTTATCAATTGTGGGTACAAGCTGGTTCCACACCGGGAGACGGACTTGGTGCGAGTAGAGATTACGGTTCGGCTGCTGTATATATTGGAAGAGGCGGTTCAGGTGCTTCTACCCGTTTTATACACATCAATCCGGGAATGCGTATAGAAATGAGAGTGCGTGTGACGGGAGATCGTACGGGTATTGTTCCGGTCATTGAGCTTAGAGATGCACCTGGGGGCGTATTTGATAAACAAATACAGAGAATCGATATTCTTAGAAATACGAAAGGAAACTTGGTGACACAAGGTGTTTTCTCGACAATGGAAGATGGTACTAAAACAAGCCCACTCCCCAAAATTGGTGATTATAATATTTATTGGGTAGAATTGACTACAGATGGAATAAAAGTAGGAATCAATGGAAGTACGAATGTAGATGTCCCTTCGACAAGTTCTTGGGGTTTTGCTCCTGCAGATGGCTTGGCTTTGGATTTCCTTTTTGCTCCGGCAGACAATCGTCCGGACGGATGGGATAGTGTATTGAAGGCTATTTCCGAACCTAAGACCGATCCGAATACACCTATGATGGAAATTGATTGGATTCGTTTTTATACGAATAGCACGTATTCGGACGAAGGTGTGACATACTGGGCAAATGCAGGTCAATTATTCTACTAATATAGTGTTCTGCTTTCAATAGATTAATTGATAAAATGTCGGAAGTCAGGTGTTTATGCATCTCTTTCGACATTTTCACTCTTAAAAGTTTTATTACCATGAAGAAAGAAATCTTAATTATTCTCGTGCTATTGACGTCTTTGATTAGTATGCATGCCGCCAACTTGACATCTCCCCCTATTTCAATAGTTCCCCGTCCGGCGCAGGTCGTGCCGGGAGAGGGCAACTTTACCTTCTCTTCTCAAACGCTGTTTTCGGTAGAGAACCATGAGCAGGCTGTCATCGTCCGCAACTTTATAAACTTATTGAAGAGAAGCTCGGGGATCACCTCACAGTTGGCAATAGGTGGTAGTGAGAAGAGCCATGTCTGCTTTACAACCGACTCTTCTTTAAAAAGCGAAGCCTATCAGTTGGCAGTTACTCCGGAACAGATTCAGGTAAAGGCATCGGATATAAAAGGCTTTTTCTATGCATTACAGACCATCCGCCTATTGTTGCCGTCGGCTGTTGAAGGCAATCAACAGGCTAAGAATATCCGATGGAGTATCCCCGCAGTAACCATTCAGGATGAGCCACGCTTCGGCTATCGGGCATTGATGCTGGATGCCGCCCGTTTCTTCATCCCCAAGGAAAACGTGTTGCGTATCATCGACTGTATGGGCATGCTCAAAATCAATACGCTTCATTTCCATCTCACGGACGATAACGGCTGGCGATTGGAAATCAAGAAATATCCCCGCCTGACGGAAGTGGGAGCATGGAGAGTGAACCGCATGGACGTTCCCTTCTATTTCCGCCGTAACGCCGAACCGGGTGAACCCACTCCTATCGGTGGATTTTATACACAGGAAGATATTAAAGAAATGGTCTCCTATGCTGCCGACCGCCAGATAGAAATTATCCCCGAAATAGATATGCCGGCTCACAGCAACGCTGCACTGGCTGCCTATCCGCAACTGGCCTGCCCCGTAGTAGACAGTTACATCGGAGTAATTCCAGGTTTGGGCGGAAGTAATTCAGGAGTGATTTATTGTGCCGGAAACGATAGTGCTTTTACATTCTTGCAAGATGTTTTAGATGAAGTGATGGCAATCTTCCCTTCGCGATATATTCATCTGGGAGGAGATGAGGCGCAGAAAGGGTACTGGAAAAAATGCCCGCTTTGCCAGCAGCGGATAAAGAAAGAGCACCTTGCCAACGAAGAAGACCTGCAAGGTTACTTTATGAAACGGATGAGCGACTATGTACGCAGCAAAGGACGCGAAGTGATAGGTTGGGATGAACTGACAAATAGCAGTTTCCTGCCGGAAGGTGTTATCATCCAAGGCTGGCGCGGACTCGGTACGGCTGCTTTAAAAGCCGCGGAAAAAGGACATCAGTTCATTATGACCCCTGCCCGCATCTTGTATCTGATTCGTTATCAAGGTCCGCAATGGTTCGAACCCCAAACCTATTTCGGAAATAACACGCTGAAAGACATCTACGATTACGAACCTGTGCAAGCGGACTGGAAACCGGAATATGCTTCTTTGTTAAAGGGCGTACAGGCATCCATGTGGACGGAGTTCTGCAATAAGCCGGAAGATGTCGATTATTTAGTGTTCCCCCGTCTTGCCGCCCTGGCGGAAGTGGCATGGACACAGCCCGAACACAAGGACTGGACTGCGTTTTTGAAAGGACTGGATGCCTATAATGAGCATCTGACAGCTAAAGGCATCGTTTACGCCCGTTCAATGTACAACATCCAGCATACGGTAACTCCAAACGATGGAATGCTTGAAGTGAAACTGGAATGTATCCGTCCTGATATGGAGATACATTATACGACGGACGGCAGCGAACCTACGGCAACTTCACCGCTCTACGAAAAAATAGTGCCTGTAAAAGAGGCGCTTACCCTAAAAGGTGCAACTTTTGCGCACGGCAGACAGATGGGAAAGACATTGATACTTCCTGTCCGATGGAATCTGGCTACCGCCAAACCTGTACTGGGAACCAATCCGACTGAAAAGCTCCTGACGAATGGAATACGCGGAAGCCTGAAATATTCGGATTTCGAGTGGTGCTCATGGGCGGACAATGACTCTGTCTCTTTTACGATTGACTTGCTGAAGCCGGAAATGCTGAACACGTTGACATTGGGATGCATCACGAACAATGGAATGGCTATCCATAAACCGGCATCCGTGAGGGTGGAAGTTTCGGATGATAACTCCAAGTTCCGCGAAGCCGTTGTGCAGAGCTTCACGTCTGAAGAGATTTTCCGTGAAGGGAATTTTATAGAAAACCTGTCATTGAAACTGGGAGGCACACAGGCCCGTTATGTACGTGTGACCGCCAAAGGTCCGGGAGTTTGTCCTGCATCTCATGTGAGACCGGGACAGACATCGAGAATCTTTTTTGATGAAGTGATGCTGGAGTAAGACAAGCCAGGCAGGTGTGGAGGGCGACGCATAAGCGCGGATTATTTTTTAAGTCTAGTAAGGTGGCGATTGATTAAATAGACTATATATAGCTTGCGTGTTGGACATATAGATCCAACACGCAGGTCATATATGCCATACACATTGGATCTATATGTCCAACATGCACGGTATATAGCTCCTGTAAGTAGTTGATAATTAGCGTTATTCTACCAGACTTTTTGCTCTTTCCAATGCTACGTTGATATTCGGACAGATATTCTCTTTTCCCAGCAACTCGTAGAATCCGGCTTTTTCCAGTACATTATGCACGTTATCGTTGACTCCCGAAAGAATAATGGTAGTCTTTTCCTTCTGCGACATTTCGCAGAGAGCAGTCAGGTTATGAATACCTGTGGAGTCGATGAACGGAACCTTGCGCATACGGATGATACGTACTTTTGGGCGGTCTCCCAGTTGTGTCATTGTTTCTTCAAACTTGGTAGCGATGCCGAAGAAATAAGGGCCGTTGATTTCGTATACCTCTATACCTTTGGGAATCATCAGGTTTTCTTCGTGTACGGTAATATCCGATTCTTTATTCGGGTCAATCTCATCGGTAATCACCGAGATTTCGGTAGTCTCCATGACACGTTTCATAAAGAGAACGCAAGCAATCACCAATCCTACCTCGATAGCGACGGTCAGGTCGAAGATAACGGTCAGGAAGAACGTGATAAGCAGTACGGTAACGTCCGATTTCGGATTCTTCAGTAAAGCTCTGAATACACGCCATCCGCTCATGTTGTAAGATACGATGACCAGTACTCCGGCAAGGCATGCCATCGGGATATATTGTGCGAGTGGCATCAGGAAGAGCAGAATCAACAGCAATACTACTGCATGGATGATTCCGGCTATCGGTGTCTTACCCCCGTTGTTGATATTCGTCATGGTACGGGCGATGGCTCCGGTGGCAGGAATACCTCCGAACAGAGGAGCTATGATATTGGCAGCTCCCTGTGCAATCAGTTCTGTATTGGAATCGTGGCGGTCGCCTATCACACCGTCGGCTACCGTGGCAGACAGCAGCGACTCGATAGCTCCCAATACGGCAATGGTGATAGCCACCGGAAACAGTTCCCTGATAGCTTCCCAATCCAACGCAGGCACAACGGCATCGGGCAACTCCGATTTGATGGTGAAGCGGTCGCCGATTGTCTGGATGCAGTCGATCCCTCCGAAAGTTTTCATCAGGTAAACGGCTACCGTGACTACGATGATGGCAATCAGCGAGCCGGGAATTTTCTTTGAGAACTTCGGAGTGATGGCGATAATAATAATGCTGACAATACTAACGATGGTATTCCACCAGTTGATCGTGTCGAAGTGTCGGAAATAAATCAGCCACTTCCCGACGAAGTCTCCCGGCACTTTCTCGTCTCCGAAAGATAAACCGAAAATATCGGCAATCTGGGTCGTGAAAATAGTGACGGCGATACCGCTGGTAAATCCGACGATGATAGGATAAGGAATGAATTTGATGACAGCTCCCAGCTTGAACACTCCTAATAATACAAGGAGTACGCCCGCCATTAGCGTGGCTACAATCAGTCCGGCCTCGCCGTATTGTTGTATGATGCCATAGATAATGACGATAAATGCTCCCGTAGGACCGCCGATCTGGACTTTGCTGCCTCCCAACAGGGAAATGATGAATCCCGCAATGATAGCGGTGATAATACCTTTTTCGGGTGAAACTCCCGAAGCGATACCGAAAGCGATAGCCAGTGGAAGCGCTACGATACCTACGATGATGCCGGCCATCAGGTCCGCCATAAACGTTTCTTTCGAATAATTCTTTAGACAAGAAACCAGTTTGGGTTTAAATTCAAATAGCTTCATTTTTAGATGTTATTATACGTGTACTCTGTACTTTTTTGCAAAGTAGAGGTTGCAAAATTAGATAAAATAATCGAAATAAGTATGTTTTTGAACATACTATTTGTCTGTTGATAGATTTCATCAATGAGGTGATAGTTTTTATTCATTAAGAAAAGGTGGTTTATTGTGAACAAATCGCTTATATTTGCGTTATAAATAGTACGACAAGTTACGTTTGGTAATCAACCAATTTAAAATATATATAGAATTATGGCTAAGAGTATTAAAGGAACTCAAACAGAGAAAAATCTGTTGACTTCATTCGCAGGAGAATCACAGGCTAGAATGCGTTACACTTATTTCGCAAGTGCAGCTAAAAAAGAAGGCTACGAACAAATTGCGGCTATTTTCACTGAAACTGCCGATCAGGAAAAAGAACATGCAAAACGTATGTTTAAGTTCCTCGAAGGCGGTATGGTAGAAATCACTGCCAGCTATCCGGCCGGTGTAATTGGTAATACACTTGAAAATCTTCGCGCTGCCGCAGCGGGTGAACATGAAGAATGGTCACTGGATTATCCTCACTTTGCTGACGTGGCAGAACAGGAAGGTTTCCCGATGATTGCTGCTATGTACCGCAATATCTCCATCGCAGAAAAAGGTCACGAAGAAAGATATCTTGCCTTCGTAAATAACATCGAAAATATGACTGTATTCGCTAAAGAAGGCGAAGTGGTATGGCAATGCCGTAACTGCGGTTACATTGAAATCGGTAAGGAAGCTCCTGAAGTTTGCCCGGCATGTCTGCATCCACAGGCTTATTTCGAGGTGAAGAAGGAAAACTATTAATCTACGGATGAATAGATAAATCTCGAATGATTTAAATAAAGGAAGAGGCTGTCTAACATGCCCCGAAAAAAAGAAATCACCCCTGTCAGAGTCATTATTTGAACTGCTGATAGGGGTGAAATCGTTAAAAAGAGACTAATTAGACAGCCTCTTTTCGTTATCGGTTTGGTATACTGTCTTTATAAATAGTAATCGTCCTCTCTTCCGTTGAATCATTCTTGATACTGGTTACATCTCCCCGGGTCGTGAAATACACATAGTTTCCCAAATCGAGAAAACGGTACACTTTCACTCCGTCGTGCTCGAACAGATAACTGACTTCATAAGTCTGGTTATTTTCCGCTTTTCAGTGGAATACCTGCATAGCAGGAAACTAGTCCCGTTATGCAGAAGAAAAGAATAAAGGTCCGAATCAATGTTTTCATAATCATTTCTTCACGTGAGGATAATCTATCGTATAATGTAATCCGCGGCTTTCCTTACGTTCCATTGCTTGGCGCATAATCAGATAACCCACATTCACCATATTACGCAATTCGCAGATTTCTCTGGACGCTACGCTACGTTTGAACAGGCTTTCAGTCTCTTCGTAGATAATATCGAGTCTGTCCCAGGCACGTTTCAGACGGAGGTCGCTGCGGACAATACCTACATACGTACTCATAATCTGGTTCACTTCTTTCATACTTTGCGTGATGAGCACCATTTCTTCCGGCGAACGGGTTCCTTCATCGTTCCATTCGGGAATATCTTCATTATAAGAATATTGATCGACCACTTGTAGACTGTGCTTGGCGGCAGCGTCGGCATATACGACTGCTTCTATCAGTGAGTTGGAAGCCAGGCGGTTGCCTCCATGCAATCCTGTGCAGGAACATTCTCCCACGGCATAAAGACGTTCGATGGAAGATTGTCCGTCCAAGTCGACAAGGATACCTCCGCAGAGATAATGGGCGGCCGGGGCTACCGGGATATAATCTTTCGTGATGTCGATGCCCAGGCTAAGACATTTTTCGTAGATATTGGGGAAATGTTTCTTTGTTTCTTCGGGATCTTTGTGGGTGACGTCCAGATATACATGGTCGTCTCCACGGTTCTTCATCTCGTTGTCGATGGCGCGTGCCACGATGTCACGGGGAGCGAGCGAAAGACGGGGATCATATTTCTGCATGAACTCTTTGCCGTCCATTGTACGCAGTACACCTCCGTAACCACGCATTGCTTCCGTTATCAGGAAAGAAGGACGGTCTCCCGGATGATACAAGGCGGTAGGGTGGAATTGTACAAACTCCATATCCTTCACCGTACCTTTGGCACGGTAAACCATGGCGATACCGTCTCCGGTAGCGACTAGCGGGTTAGTGGTTGTTTTATAAACAGCCCCTACTCCACCGGTAGCCATTAGCGTCACTTTAGCAAGATAGGTATCTACTTTTCCCGTTTTCGGATCGAGGATATAAGCACCATAACATTTGATGTCCGGTGTCTGGCGGGTTACAGTCACTCCCAGGTGATGCTGTGTCAGGATTTCAATGGCAAACTGGTTTTCGATGACCGTGATATTCGGATGGCGTTGTACGGCTTTAATCAGGCTGTCTTGAATTTCTGCTCCTGTATTGTCTTTATGGTGAAGAATACGGAACTCCGAGTGTCCGCCTTCGCGGTGCAAGTCAAATTCGCCTTTCTCGTTCTTGTCAAAGTCCACTCCCCACTTAATCAGTTCTTCAATTTGTGCGGGAGCTTCGCGCACTACTTTTTCTACTGCGGCACGGTTACTGATCCAGTCGCCGGCAATCATTGTGTCTTCAATGTGCTTGTCGAAATTATCCACCAGAAGGTTGGTGACGGAGGCTACACCTCCCTGGGCGAAGTACGTATTGGCTTCTTCCAGCCCACTTTTACAGATAAGAGCAACTTTACCTTTGTGCGCCACTTTCAGCGCAAAACTCATACCGGCAATTCCGGAACCGATAACGAGGAAATCGAATTTTCTTACCATAATCTTGTTATTTCTCACCGCAAAGCTACAAAATAAGTTACTTCGTTGTACTTTTCGTTGTCACTAATTCATAAAATTGCTACCTTGCAGGCAAAAATCTGACAAAATGAATCGAATTTTTCATGCCCGCATCGCCTGGTACCAATATTTCCTGTTGGTGGTGCTTACTGTGAATGCCGTCGGCGCATTGTGGTGTAAGTATATCTTAGTGGCGGTACTGTTTATGTTGATGCTGATTGTAGTGATCGAACAAATTATACACACTACTTATACATTGACAACAAACGGTGATCTGGAAGTCTCACGTGGTCGTTTTATTCGCAAGAAGATCATCCCGCTTTCCGAAATTACCGCAGTCAGGAAATACCATTCCATGAAATTCGGCCGCTTCTCGGTGACGGATTATATCCTGATAGAATACGGAAAAGGGAAGTTTGTTTCGGTGATGCCTGTCAAGGAACAGGAATTTGCAGAACTACTCGAAAAGAGAATGTTCGCAAAGAAAATAAAGGCCACGGAGGCAATAGACCCTGTAGACTCTCAAGCGGATGAATCGTAGCATGTTTTGATAATAATGAAAAGATTAACTGATTATATACTATGAAATATCAAGTAATTATCATTGGTGGTGGTCCTGCGGGATATACGGCTGCCGAAGCTGCCGGTAAAGGCGGTTTGAGCGTATTGCTTATCGAAAAGAATAGTCTGGGTGGCGTCTGTCTGAATGAAGGTTGTATTCCTACGAAAACATTGTTGTATTCGGCAAAGACTTATGACAGTGCAAAACATGCATCAAAGTATGCAGTCAATATCCCGGAAGTCTCTTTCGATTTGCCTAAGATAATAGCGCGTAAAAGTAAGGTAGTGCGTAAACTGGTGCTGGGAGTGAAAGCGAAGCTGACTGCCAACAATGTTACAATTGTATCAGGAGAAGCGCAGATCATTGATAAAAATACGGTTCGCTGCGGGGAAGAGACTTACGAAGGAGAGAATCTGATATTATGTACGGGTTCGGAAACTTTCATTCCCCCTATTCCGGGAGCAAGCATCTCACCAACCTACAAGACGCCATTGATGATCTAACCGATTCATTCGCACCGTTTGAGGGAGATTTGGAAGATCTAAAAGGAACGATCGACCGCCTGGAAGACCCGCTTGGAAAATTGCTCACCGGTTTGCAGGACACCAAAAGCCAGTTGGACCAGGTGATCGCGGACCTTACACAGAAAGGCGTCTCCGATACACTGCTTGCGCCGCTCAAGAAATACCGCGACCGATTGGATGAAGCCACCGTCAAGCTGGAACAAGTGCGGAAAAAGCTGACCGACCTTTTAAGCAATACCAGCAATACCGTTGGCACGTTGGACGGCTTAGGCAGTGCAATCGATGATCTATTGGACGACCTGAAAGGGCTCTCCGATTTAGATTCCGCCGCGGACGTAATCGGTGAACTCAACCGCACCGGCACATCTTTGCAAGCTGCCATCGCCACCTGCTCTTCTTTCCTCACCACCGTACAAACGTTAAACAATACCTTAAACCAATATAAGGAGGGTACCATCTCCCTGCTGTCGGATTGTTCCGAACTGGCCACACAGCTCGGCTCCACATTGACCAGCACCTCCACCTTCCTACAAGATCTCGAATCGATGATGAAGGAGAGCGGCCAATATC
>OGXO01000871.1_pt1 | contig 16935 bp, 8 predicted proteins | sample 1576321 | NCBI WGS metagenome assembly OGXO01 (sample SAMEA3541568, study PRJEB24748) | human gut metagenome | biome: human gut; feature: human-associated habitat; material: faeces | place: China | collected 2012 | reverse complement strand
CAACCCCCGCCTACGAAGACGGCTTCTCTGCCAAACAGCCGGCGCCGGGATCGGCGCGTTGGCCGGAGGCGGTAAGGGCGCCGCGATCGGTACGCTGGTCGGCGCGGGAGTCGGCGCGGGAGTCGGCGCGTTGATCGGTAAGCGGATGGACAAGCAGAAAGCCGAACTCGAAAAAATCGAGGGCGCGAAGGTCGAAACCGTGACCGACGAAAACAACGTGCCCGCCATCAAGGTGACATTCGACGACAAGATCCTGTTTGCCACCGGAAAGAGCGAACTGGGCGACGCTTCGCGTTCGGCGCTGAAGAAATTCGCTTCTTCGCTGGCCCAATCTCCCGAGACGGACGTGGCGATCTACGGTCATACGGACAATACGGGCAGCCGCGAGATCAATCAGAAATTGTCCGAGGAACGTGCGCAGGCCGTATCTAACTATTTGATAGGTCAGAAGATCGATCCGAATCGGATTACTACGCGCGGGCTGGCTTACGATGCGCCGATCGCCGACAACTCGACCGAGGAAGGGCGTGCGCAGAACCGCCGCGTGGAGATCCTGATTACGGCCAACGATAACATGATCCAGCAGGCTCAGCAGGAAGCTGCGAAGTAGTTCTGCCGGAAACGTTCGATTTAAAATCCACTCCGAAACGGGTGGATTTTTTTGCGACGGTTTCTCTCCGGTTTTCTTTTCCGTTGCATTTTTCCGGACCTGACTATGAAAAACCGGACGAATCGGCCGTAACTTTTTATCTTTGTACGAAAAACGGGAATTTATGGTCAGTTATCTTCAGGTGGAGGGACTCGTCAAATCGTTCGGCGACCGGGTGCTTTTCGAAAATTTGTCGCTGGGAGTCGGCGAAGGGCAGCGTATCGGACTGATTGCGAAGAACGGGACGGGCAAAACGACTCTGCTCAACATCATTGCCGGGCGCGAGGATTACGAGGCGGGGCGGATCACGTTCCGCCGGGATCTGAAAGTAGCTTATCTGGAACAAAATCCCGCGTTTCCCGAAGGAACGACCGTGCTGGACGCCTGTTTCCTGGCCGATTCGCCCGCGTTGCGCGCCGTTGCCGCCTACGAACAGGCGGTGGCGTCGGCAGACGAAGACGTTTTGCACCGGGCGATGGCCGAAATGGACGCGCAGGATGCCTGGAACTACGAATCGCGGGTCAAGCAGATCCTCACGCAGTTGAAAATTAAGGATTTTGATCAGCCGACCGGACAGTTGTCCGGCGGTCAGGTCAAGCGGGTCGCTCTGGCCAATGCGCTGATCGCCGAACCCGACCTGCTGATCCTCGACGAACCGACGAACCACCTCGACCTTGAGATGACCGAATGGCTCGAAGAATATCTGGCTCATACCCGGCTGAGCCTGCTGATGGTGACCCACGACCGTTATTTCCTCGACCGGGTCTGCTCGGACATCGTTGAGATCGACGACCGGCAGGCGTACGTGTATCACGGCAATTACAGCCTTTATCTCGAAAAGCGACAGCAGCGGCTCGATGCGGCCGATGCGCAGCGCGAGCGCGATAACAATCTGTACCGTACCGAGTTGGAGTGGATCCGCCGGCAGCCGCAAGCGCGCGGGACGAAAGCGCGTTCGCGGGTCGAGTCGTTCGGCGAACTCGAGGAACGGCTGCGCAAGCGCCGCGAGAGCGGAGACGTGCGGCTGGACGTCAAAGCGGCTTACATCGGGAAGAAGATCTTCGAGGTGCGGGGGCTTTCCAAACGTTTCGGCGACAAGGTGATTCTCGACGGATTCGACTACCGTTTCGCCCGTTACGAAAAAATGGGTATCGTCGGCGACAACGGCACCGGAAAATCGACCTTTATCAAGATGCTGATGGGGCTGGTGCAGCCGGATGCCGGGACGATCGATATCGGCGAGACGGTCCGTTTCGGCTACTATTCGCAGGACGGGCTGTCGTTCGACGAGGGCGCGAAGGTGATCGACGTGGTGACCGAAATCGCTGAACATATCGAGCTGGGCGAAGGGCGCCGGTTGAGCGCGTCGCAATTTTTGCAGTATTTCCTGTTCACGCCGCAGACGCAGTACGATTATGTCGAAAAACTCAGCGGCGGCGAACGGCGACGGCTGTACCTCTGCACGGTGCTGATGCGCAATCCGAATTTTCTGGTGCTCGACGAGCCGACCAACGACCTGGATATTATGACGCTGCAAGTGCTCGAAGAGTTCTTGCAGGGTTACGGCGGTTGTTTGATCGTAATTTCGCACGACCGTTATTTCATGGACAAAGTAGCCGATCACCTGCTGGTTTTCCAGGGCGGCGGGCAGATCAAGGATTTTCCGGGGAATTACAGTGATTACCTCGAGTGGAAACGGCTGAAAGAGTCCGGAGAACGGGCGGTCGGATCGCGGGAGAACAAGAAGATACAGGAAAAGCAAATGCCGAAACAGTCGTCCGCGCCGTCCGGCAAACGCAAGCGGACGTATCAGGAAAACCGAGAGATGGAACGGCTCGAACAGGAGATTCCGCAGTTGGAGCAGGAAAAGGCCGAGCTGGAGCGACTGCTCGGCAGCGGTAGCCTATCTGTCGGGGAGCTTACCGCCAAATCGGTGCGGATCGGCGAGGTGATCGCCCTGATTGACGAAAAAAGTATGCGGTGGCTCGAATTGAGCGAGATCGCGGGGTAGAGAAGGCGTAAACGGATGGCCGTTTTGTTTCTGGAAATCGCACCGTAAGCCGCGGTCGTGCGGTGGCGACGGTCGTGCGGATTATCTGGAAAAATCGTAGCGGCCGATCGCTTTCTTATAGGCCGAAATGGCGACCTTTTCGTTGAAATGGGCCGTTACGGCGTTCGTATAAGCTTGTAACCACGAAAGTTGCGCGGATATGACGTCGAGGATGGTCAGTACCCCCTCGTTGTAGCTGAACGTGTTCAGCGACAGGTTCTCGCGTGCGACGTCGAGGTTTGAGCGGGCGGTCGCGATCTGCAAATTCGCTTCGGTGATGTTTGTCCATGCGTTCGAGATCGCTACCGAAAGGTTGTCCGCGACGGCGGCCTGCGCATACTGCGACGAGCGGAGCGTCGCTTCGGCCGCATGGACCGTATGACGCCGTTCGTTCCAGTGGAAAATCGGGATGTTCAGCCGCAGGAATGCCAGCCCGTCGATCCGGGTCTGTCCGTGATAGTTCGGCGACGGGGTGTTCCAAATGCCCTGCACGCCGGCCGAGAGCTGCGGGTTGAACCGCGAAGCCGCCAGTCTGACGTTGTACCGTTCTAGGTCGATTTGTTTGCCGGCGATCAGGTAGGACGGGTGCGACGGGACGGCCTCTTCCGGGGCTATCTCCTGCAACGGCGGAACGGATTGCGTGATCGAGTCGGCCGCATGGCGGGGCGCGTCGGGTTTTTCTCCCATCAGGATGTTGAAATTGTGCAGCGAAATACGGTAGGCGTTTTCGGTCTGTATACGGCTGAATTCAGCTTCCTGCAATCGGGTCTGAATCATCAGCAGGTCGTTGCGGGCTACGTAGCCGTCGTCGAAACGCGTCTGCACTACGTTGAACATTTCGCGGACGATCGCTTCGTAGCGGGTCGTGATGTCCAGCAGCGCTTTGTTCGAAGCCAAATTCCAGTAGTTGTATTCGGCCAGGTAGGCGACGTCCAGCTCCGATTGCTGTTCCTGCAACCGGAACAGGTCTTGATTCGCCTGAGCCTGTCGGTAACTATCGCGGACGCTTCCTCCGACGTAAATTTGCTGTACCAGAGCCGGCTGCAACGAAAACGAATAGGGTTTCAACAGCCGGTCGCTCTGAAAACGTTTTCGGAAGTTGATCGAAAAGTCGCCGTCGGCGCTGAGTTGAGGCAGGAAACCGGTGTAGCTGCCCCGGACGGCGGCCTCTGCGGCGCGGGTTTGCTCGGCGGCCTGTTTCAGCGTGTAGCTGTATTGCAGGACGCGGAGTCGGTAGTCGTCGAGCGAGAGTGTGTCCTGGGCGGCGGCGGAGCCGGATACGGCTACGGTCAGTAATAGGTATATGAATTTCGTACGCATTGCGGGGTTTGTTTTAAGGGTTTGCAGGCGCCGGTTTACGGATTCCGAAGAACAGGCAGTAAGCGACGGGCAGTACCAGAATGGTCAGCAGTGAAGCGACCAGCAGTCCGCCCATGATCGTGGCGGCCATGCCGCCGAACATCGAGTCGAACAGCAGCGGCAGCATACCGAGGATCGTGGTGCCGGAGGCCATCATGACCGGGACGATTCTCGATCGGGTCGCCGACAGAACGGCGTCGTAGGGACTTTTGCCGACTGCCGTTTCGGCGCCGATCTGGTCGACCAGTACGATGGCGTTCTTGATGTTCATGCCGACGAGTCCCAACAGGCCGAGCATCGCGAAAAAGTCGAACTGTTTGCCGGTAGCCAACAGGCCGACGACGACGCCGATGAAAATCATCGGCACCATCAGCACGATGACGACCGGTTTTTTGTAGGTACGGAACAGCAGCAGCAGCGTGATGAATATCAGTATGAACGTGAGCGGCATGTTGGCGGCCAGCGCGGCGTTCGACTCCTGTTGTCCCTGTTCTTCGCCGAAAATCTTCAGGTCGTAGCCTTCGGGCAGCGCGATCCGCGACCGCACTTGTTCGAGCACCTTGCCGAAAGCCGCTTTCGTATTGGCTCCGCGTACCGGGTCGCACTGGGCCATCATCACCCGTTCGCGGTTGTAGCGCTTGATCGTGCCGTAACGGAATCCGAAATCAAAACGGTCGACGACCTGCTCGAGCGGATAGACATTGCCTTTTGGCGAGTAGATCGGCACCGATCGCAGGTTATTCAGGTTGAAATCGGCCCGGTCGTCGTCGACCAGCAGAATCGGCATGAACTGATCCTTATGACGGTACTCGCCGAGTTGGTAGCCCGAGGTGGCGATGGTCATCTGCTGGGCTGCCGCGAGTCGCGTGATGCCGAGCCGGGGCCCTTTTTCCTGCGAATAAACGGGTTCCCAGACCGGGATCGGGTTGCCCCAACTGCTGCGGATGTCGGTGACTTCCGGGATCTCGCGCATCAACCTTTCGGTCTGTTCGGTCAGCGCGGCGAGCGTGTCGATGTCGGGACCGATGAATCCGATTTCGATGGCCGCTTCGACCGCAGGCGACAGTTTGAACAGCGACGAGCGTACCAGCAGGTCGGGGAAATTGGCGCGGGCATAGGCGTTGAAACGCTCCTCCACCGCCGCCGTCGAGTCTTTCGCGGTCAATTCCACCAGCAGGTTGCCGAAATTGGGTTTCGGGCCGAACGAAGTGCTGGCCAGGTAGTACCGCGGAGGAGAACTGCCCATCGTCGCCGAGACGTTCTTAACGGACGGCTGCCGTAACAACCACTCTTCGAGCCGCATTATGTTCCGTTCCATATCCCGGATATTGTAGCCGTCGGGCAGGAAACAGTCGGCCCGAAAATAGGGCTTGTCGAGGTTCGGGAAAAAATTTTGCGGCATGGCTCCCATGACCAGCAGCGACCCGGCGAACAGCGCGACCATGATCCCCGCGACCCACCAGCGCCGGCGGATCAGCCGTTCGAGCAACCGGTCGAACAGGCGGTAGAATTTCCGATCGTAGGGGTCTCGCGGAGCCGCCTGCGTTTGTTCTTTCAGAATGTAGCTGCCGAATAGCGGGGTTTGGCTCAGCGCGAGCACCCAGCTCAGCAACAGCGAAATGGCTACGACGACGAACAGCGGTTTGACGATCTCGGCGACCGCCGACGGGGCCAGGTACAGCGGCAGGAACGAGCAGATCGCAATGAACGTGGCTCCGAGCAGGCCCCATTGCGGTCCGGTGGCTCCGTCGATCAGCGCCTGCCGTCGTCGCGCGCCGCGCAGGATCGCGTTTTGCGCGTTGTCGGTTACGACGATCGCGTTATCGACCAGCATTCCCATCGCGATGATGAATCCGGCCAGCGAAGTACGGTTCAGGCCGACGCCGAGAAACTGCATGATCAGCAGCGTGCCGCCGATGGCGAAGATCAGCGAACTGCCGATCAATATGCCGGCGCGCAGACCCATGATCAGCATGATCAGTACGATTACGATCGAAACCGATTCGATCAGGTTGACGATGAAGGTATTGTTGGCTTCCCGAGCGATCTGGTTTTCCGGATAGAGCGTCTGTAGCGTGATGCCGATCGGTATCTGCGGATTCAGCTCGGCCAGTTTCCGTTCGATCAGCGCGCCGGTTTTGACGACGTCTTTTTCCGGGTCGGTCGAAACGCCGATCCCGATGGCCCGCCGGCCGTTGACGCGCATCAGTGTGCCTGGCGGTTCGGCGTAGCCCGCTTCGATCCGGGCGATGTCGCCCAGGCGTACCTGAAGACCCTGGGTCGAGGTCAGAATCTGGTTGCGGATGTCGTCGAGGTTTTTATAAGTTCCCGTTTCGATGATCTTGATCTGCATCTGGCCGGCCATTTTTTCGCCGCTGCCGACCAGCGTGTTCTGCCCGCTGAGGATGCGGATTACTTCGTCGGGCGTGATGAACAGGTTGCCGAGGGCCGACATGCTGAGGTAGACGTTCACCACCCCGTTCTGTTCGCCGAACAGCGTGACTTTCTGCACGCCGGGCACCGTCACCAGTTCGGTCTTGATTCGCTGCGCCCAGTCGCGCATCTCTTCGTAGGTAAATCCTTCGTCGGCCGAGAGTCCGTAATAGATGCCGAAGACATCGCCGAAATCGTCGCTGACCGAGATGTTCGACGCCCCGTCGGGCAGCGCGGGCTGCACGTTCATGATTTTGCGGCGCAGTTCGTCCCACATCTGCGGCATCTCGCCGGCCGGCGTCGAGGGTTGCAGTTCGATCATGATTTTCGACATGCCGTACCACGACTCGGACGTGATCTTGTAGACGCGGCGCATCGACTGGATTTCGCGTTCGATCGGTTCGGTGATCAATTGTTCGACTTCTTCGGGCGTCGCTCCGGGATAGCGGGTGACGATCGCCGCGCTTTTAATGACGAATGGCGAGTCCTCCTTTTTGCCCAGTTGCGTGAAAGCGACAATGCCGCCGACGAGCAGTATGGCCAGGAAAAAAAAGATAACCTTGCGGTTGTCGAGCGAGTAGCGGGGTAGATTCATGGTCCGGTTATTTGATGATTTTTACCGTTTCGTTCGGATTGATCCGGTAGATGCCCGCCGTGACGACCGTGTCGCCGGGCAGCAATCCGCTCTCGACGGCGATCATGTCGCTGCCGATCGGCTCGCCGAGTTCGACCCGGTTCAGCCGGGTGCGGCGTTCGCGGTCTATCGTCCAGACGTAGTTGCTGTCGTTGCGTTCGAATACGGCGGTCAGCGGTACGGCCGTCAGGCCGGGGCGGTCGGGATTGTTCACCCGCAGGTTGATCATGCACGACATGCCGGGAGCGATGTCGTATTTTTTCAGGTTCTCTCCCTCGAGCGTCAACGTGACGGAGATGCCGGTCGCCTGCGTCGAGGTCTGCACGTATTCTTTCAGCCGCGCGCCGAACGTGACGCCCGGGTAATTGTCGAATTTTACCGAGAACCGGATGCCGGGGATCTTCAATGTCTGCAATCCGCTCTCCGGCATCGTGAACATGACGCTCTCGGTGATCGGGTTTACCAGCCGCACGACCGGTTCGCCGGCCATCACCTGCTGGTAGTTGTCTACGTACTTCTTTTCGACGGCCCCTGCGAACGGCGCGCGCAGTCGGGTATCCGCGAGGGTCGTTTGAGAATTCTCGTAAGCGGATTTCGCACGGACGTAGGCGGCGTCGGCCATTTCGTAGTCCTGGCGGGAGATCGCCTGCTTCTCGAGCAGCCGTTTGTTTCGCTCCATTTGCGACCGGGCGGTCAGGTAGGTGGCTTTGTCGGCCTCCATTTGCAGCGAATACTCGCGCGGGTTGATCTCGGCGATTACATCCCCTTTTTTGACGCTCTGGCCGGTGATGACGTTCATCTTCAGGATTTGTCCCGAGATCCGGAAAGCCAGGTTCGAAATATCGTCGGCTACGGACATGCCGGCGAAGTCCTTGTCGACCGAGCCGAGCGGTTGGGTGGCGTATACTTTTACCGGGCGGATCTCTTGTTGCGCGGGTTGTGTCCCGGAATGGCCGCAGCTTTGCAGCGACACCAGGATGCCGGCGGTGAAAATGAGTTTGGCATTCATAAGCGATAGTCTGATATGGCTGACCTTCAGCTAAAATCATGCCATGCCGTCCGGCGGCGGACGGTTATGAAAAGAATGTCCGCGGTTTTCGGGCCGCGGACATTCCGGATCGACTTTCGAAAAAAATTATTCTTTGACGCGTCGTGACGTATAGGCGACGTAAATGAACGCCAAGGCGGCTGCAAGGAGGCCCAGCGGCCAGATGCGGTTGTTGCGGTCGCGCCGTTCGGTGACCGTTTCGAGCGGCGTCCGGCCGTCGTAATCCCGTTCGAAATTCGGGATGTCGCGGCAGTTCCATTTGCCGAGGATCGTCCCCTCTTTCAGCAGTACGAGTCCCGCCCGGGCGCGGATCAGCATTTTCAGCGTCGTGCCGTCCATGTTGTAAACCGGGATACGACTGTCGCCGAAAGTTATTTTCCCGTCTTCGGGTAACGCCGAGGCGGTGACGCATACGACCGGGTAGTTGTATTTCACGGCATAGCGCACGGTTTGTTCGATTTGCCGGCTGCATATCGAAGACAACGGCCGGTCGATCGGGTTCAGCGCGATCAGGAAAACTTCGCGGGTCGAAGCCAGCAGCGTCGGCGCATAATTCTCGTCGGCGTTGAAAACGGAAAAGTCCTGGATTTCGCTTCGCCGCTTGCGGTTGTTTTCTACGATCCGAGTGTCGACGTATTCCCAGCGCAGCGTGTCGTACCAGGTCGTATCGGCAAGGTCGAATTCGCGTTGCTGTCCGGTCGTGCGGTCTTTATAGATCAGCGTTGTCTGCGTATCGTTGCCGTAACCTTCCAACTGCGACGGAATGTTCACGCCGATGCGGAACGGCAAAAAGTCGATCGGAGGCAGGTGGCGCAGGCTGTACAGTCCGATCCCGGACGACAGTAGCCCGAAGAAAAAGATCATGCTCCATTCGACTGTCGAGGCATAACGGTTGTGCTGTCTGAAAGGCTGTTTCCAAGCCGTGCGCCACAGGACGACGGTAAACAGCAGCAGGATTACGTTTTTGAAAAAGGTCTGCCAGTTGGTCAGTTTGACGAAGTCGCCGAAACAGCCGCAGTCGGCCACCGGGTTCCACAGGGCGAGCACGAAAGTCAGCAGCGTGAAGAATCCGAGCAGGATCGTCAACAGTGTCGTGACGCTCTTTTCCCGGATACGGAACAGCAGGCAGAATCCCAGTAGCATTTCCGAGGCGGACAGCAGGATCGAAAAGGCGTATTCGGCTCCGGACAGCCAACCCATTCCGAAGGCGTTGAAATATTCTCCGAACTTGATGGCCGTGCCCCAAGGATCGACGGCTTTGACAAACCCCGAAAAAATAAATACTCCTGCAACGATCCATCGCAGCAGTCCGGTCAGGAAAGTATGTTTTTTCATGGCGTTTGTGATTGGTTAGTTGACAAATGTATGTTTTTTAACGGTGATATGCAATTTTATACCCTTTTTCCTAATTTTGCGGAAAGGGCAGGAATTGCCGGCCGGACTAAACGGAAGCGTATGGAAAACAGGGTGGATCGGATATTGAAAAGGGTCGTTCGCTTCTGCCGACGCGCAGTGGATCGTCGACGTGGTCGGTTCGCACCACAATGTGCAAAAAACCATTGAATTGGGCTTCGAAACGTTGTTCGAAGCCGATCTGATCGTCGACCTGTTCGAAGGATATTATCCGGCAGAAGAAGCGGGCGCCTGTTACCGCAATGGGGTGCGGACCGCTTCCGGAAAATCGTGGTTCGCACGCCTGTTTCCCGGGTGCGCCGGGGTCGGATAGCTTGCCCTTCTGCGTCCCGGTCTATTTCGTTGTGTGCCTGCGGCGGGAACTCAGCGCGCGGGTCAACTCGCCGCCCCACATCACCAGCGAAGTGGCTCCGATGATAGTCAGCCAGTCGCAGCCGGAGAGCGGGACCGTGCGGAAGACGTTTCCGCCCCAGGTTACGATGATGAATTGACCGGCCAAGATTAGCAGCAGCACGCCGAAAAACGGGGCGCAGCCCCCGACCGCTTTCCAGATCGGGGTGGTTGTGCCGAATCCCTTCGCGTTGAACATGTTCCAGAATTGCAGCATGACGAATACCGTGAAGAATGCGGAGAGCTCGTAGATCGTGATTGCCGATCCGAAGTAGTACAGTATGCCGAGCAGTACGGCGACGAAAAGCAGTCCGACGCCGACGATCGAGCGCATCATCGAGCGCGAAATGATGAAGTCGCTGTTTTTGCGCGGTTTTTCGCGCATCACGCTGCGGCTCGGCGGCAGCGAAGCGAGCGCCAGTGCCGCGAAAGTGTCCATGATCAGGTTGACCCACAGCATTTGCGTGACGGTCAGCGGCAATTCGCTGCCGAAAATCGAGCCGAACAGTACGATGATGATCGCCACGAAGTTGATCGTCAGTTGGAACAGTACGAACCGCTGGATGTTGCGGTACAGCGAGCGGCCCCACATCACGGCCGTGGCGATGCTGCTGAACGAGTCGTCGAGCAGCGTGATGTCGCTGGCTTCTTTGGCTACGGAGGTTCCGGTACCCATCGACAGTCCGACCTGCGCGAAATTCAGCGCCGGCGCGTCGTTCGTGCCATCGCCGGTGACGGCCACCACTTCCCCTTTTTGTTGCAGCAGTCTTACGAGCCGCTGTTTGTCCAGCGGTCGTGCGCGCGACATGATCTTCAACGACTGTACCCGTTCGAGCAGTTCCTCGTCGCTCAGCGCGGCGAATTCGGAGCCGGTGATGTGGTTGCGGTCGGTGTCTTCCGCCGTCCACAGGCCGATCTGTCGACCGATCTCTTTGGCCGTCGCCGGGGTGTCGCCGGTAACGATTTTCACGTGGATGCCTGCGGACAAGCACTCTGCCACAGCGGCCGGCACGTCGTCGCGTACCGGGTCGGAGATGGCGGCGATCCCGATGAAATGCAGCGGGCAGCGTTCGAGCGCTTCGTCGCAGGTATCCACGCCGTCGCATACGGCGTAAGCGAATCCGAGCGTCCGCATCGCCATGTTCTGGTAGGCGGACAGTTGCTTTTCCACTTCGGCTTTCGCCCCGAAACCGGCGCACTTGGCCAGGATGATTTCGGGAGCGCCTTTTATGTAGAGAATGCGTTTGCCGGAAGCCGAGTCGACCAGTGTCGCCATGAATTTGCGTTCGGTGGTGAAGGTCATTTGATCGACCGTCTCCGCGGCGTTGCGCAGCGCGGCGTAGTCGGCGCCCCGGTCTTTGAGCCACAGCAGCAATGCCCCTTCGGTCGGGTTGCCGATCACTTTGCCGTTTGCGTCCAGGAAGGCGGTCGAGTTCGCGGCGATTCCTTCGCGGATCAGCGGGTCGATCCCGTCCTCGGAGAATTTGGTTTCGTAAACGCGCATTTCATTGCGGGTCAGCGTGCCGGTCTTGTCGGTGCAGATCACCGTGATCGCTCCCATCGTTTCGCTGGCGTGCATTTTCCGGACGAGGTTATTCGTACGGAGCATCCGCCGCATGTTGACCGCGAGCGACAGCGTGACGCTCATCGGCAGTCCTTCCGGCACGGCCACGACGATTAGCGTGACGGCTACCATGAAGTATTGCAACACTTCGGTTGCGACTGTCAGCCAGTCGGCCGTCAACAAGTCGCCCGTCAGCATACCTTTGACGATCAGCGCTGCGAACGTGACGATCGCCAGCGAGATGCCGACGCGTCCGATCAGCTTCGACAGGCGTTGCAGTTGCAGGTTCAGCGGGGTTTCTTCGTCGCTTTCGACAGTAGCTTGTTCGGCGACTTTGCCGAATTCGGTGGCGTCCCCTACGGCGGTCACCTGCATGACGCCATGGCCTTCGACCACGGTCGTTCCGCGCATGACGTGGTCGGACGGATAAGTCGATTCTTTGTCGAAATGGGCCGGGTCGGTCGTTTTGCCGATCTGCGGTTCCCCGGTCAGCGTCGATTCGTTGATCTTCAGCGACACGGCTTCCTGCAGAATTCCGTCGGCAGGCACCTCTTCGCCGCTTTCGAGCAGGACGATGTCGCCGACCACGACCTCTTTTTTCGGGATCTCGGCGACGGCTCCGTCGCGGACGGCTTTCACCGGCGTGTCGTCGTTGGTGCTGTTCAGCACGTCGAATTTCTTCATCGCGTCGTATTCGAACCAGAATGCGACGCCGGTAGCCAGGAAGATCGCGCAGAAAATGCCGATCGCCTCGGCGAATTCATTATGTATGAAACCGATTCCGAGCGACAGCGCGGCCGCCACCAGCAGGATGCGGATGACCGGATCGTTGAATTTTTCGATGAACAGGCGCCACAGCGATTTGCGTTTCGGCGGGGTGAGCAGGTTGGCGCCGTACTGTTCGCGGCTTCGGATTACTTCGTCCTGCGTGAGTCCTTTCAGGGAATTCGACATGGTGTATTGCTGATTAGGGTTATGTTAACAGTTCGTGTTTGGATGCGTCCAGCTTGATCGCGACGAAGAGCAGGATCGTGAAGGCGATCAGCGACGAGCCGCCATAGCTGAAAAACGGCAACGGAATGCCGATTACCGGCATGATACCAATCGTCATGCCGATATTGACCGCTACGTGGAACAGAAAGATCGACGCCACGCAGTAGCAATAGATCCGGCCGAAGGGTTCCATCTGACGCTCGCCCATCCGGATGATCCGCAGGATCAGGACGGTGAACAGGACGACGATGACGGCGCTGCCCAGGAATCCCCACTCTTCGCCGACCGTGCAGAAGATGAAGTCGGTACTTTGTTCGGGGACGAAATTGAATTTCGTTTGCGTCCCTTCGAGAAAGCCTTTGCCGCTGAAACCGCCCGATCCGATCGCGATTTTCGACTGGTTTACGTTGTAGCCCCAGCCTTTCAGGTCGGATTCCAGGCCCAGCAGATCGAGGATTCGCTTTTGTTGGTGTATCTGTAGGTGCTGGAAAGCGTAATCGATCGTGTAGGTGAATCCGAGCGATCCGAAGAAGAGCAAGATGAACGTCAGTATATTGTGTATTTTGTACCGGTAAGCGTAGGCGACCACGGCTCCGACCGACAGCACGGCGGCGATCAAAATGGCCGTGTGCCAGCTCATGCCGATCCGCAGGACGGCGTTGAACAGCAGGTAGAGCAGGATCGAGCCGAGCGCCAGTCCGGCCAGGTAGGTGACTTTGCTTTTCCAGTTGCCGTTCGACACTCCTTCGCCGATCGCGCAGACGAGGATCAGCACGATCAGCAGCGTGACCGGTTCGAGCAGGAACGAAAAGACGAACAGCGAGATAATCATGATCAGCGCCACGTAGACCCAGCCGTTGAACCCTTCGCGGTAAAACATGAACAGGAACGAGCCGTATACGAGGGCCGAACCGGTGTCGTTCTGCAGGATTACGATCAGCACCGGCAGTCCGACGATCATGCCCGCGCGCAGTAGATCGCCCGGCTTGCGGATGTCGAACGTGTAGGAACTCATGTAACGGGCCAGCGCCAGCGCGGTGGTGAATTTCGCGAACTCGGTCGGCTGGATCGCCACCGGGCCCAGCATGATCCACGCTTTCGCGCCGTTGACCTCCTTGCCGAACAGCAGCACGCCGACCAGTACCAGGATCATGATCCAATACAGCGGGTAGGCCAGCACGTGGTAATACTTGTCGTCGATCAGCAGGATCGACACCGCGATGAATGCCGACGCCCCGATCCAGACTAGTTGCATCCCGTAACGCTGGCCGACGTCGAAGATGCTGGCATGCGCGTCGTCGTAGACGGCGGCGTAAATATTCAGCCAGCCCATCAGCACCAGCAGAACGTATGCCAGCACCGCCACCCAGTCCACGCCGCCCACGGCGAGTCTATTTTCGCTGTTGTCTCTCATAATACGGGTAGGCGATCTGTTTGTTTTTGACGTATTCCACCAGCGGCGCGCGCTGGATCGTATCGGTGAGGTAAAGCTCGGTCAGCAGGCTGGCGATCGGGGCTGCGACGGTGGCGCCGAATCCCCCGTTTTCGATGTAGACCGAGACGGCTATCTTCGGGTTGTTTCGCGGGGCGAAGCAAAAGAATGTGCTGTTGTCGGCCCCGTGCGGATTCTGAGCCGTACCGGTCTTGCCGCAGATATCCAGGCCCGGCACCATCGCGATCCGGCCCGTTCCGCCGCCGTTGACCGCTTGGTACATCCCTTCGACGATCGGTTCGAACCAGCGGGCGTCCACCCGGGTGGTGTGGTTGACGTAGAACCGCGCGTCGATCGAATCGCGGTCGTGTATCCGCTTGACCACGTGCGGAGTGCGGTAATGGCCCCGGTTGGCGACCGTAGCCACCATGTTGGCCATCTGCAACGGGGTGCAGCCCAGCTCGCCCTGCCCGATCGACAGCGAGATCACGGTCAGTCCGTTCCATCGGCCCCGGTAGGCCTTGTCGTAAAATTCGGAGGAGGGGACGTTCCCGTTCAGTTCGCCGGTAAAGTCCGTTCCGAGTTTGCGGCCGTACCCGAAACTGCGAACATAGTCCGCCCACACGCCGAAACCTTCCTCGATGTTTTTGTATTTTTTGTTTTCGATGATATTTCGGAAAACGTAGCAGAAGTAGGCGTTGCAGGAGTTCGCGATGGCTGCCTCCAGGTCGAGCGGCGATCCGTGCGCGTGGCATTTGACGCCGCGCCCGTACGGGTATCCTCCGTGACAGGGATAGGTTTGCGACGGCGACAGCACGCCCTCCTGCATTCCAATGAGTCCCTGGATCACTTTGAACGTCGAACCGGGGGGGTAGAACGACATGACCGCGCGGTTGTAAAGTGGCCGCCGCGGGTCGTTGAGCAGTTTCATGTAGTTGTTGCCGCGATCGCGGCCCACCAGTTCGTCCGGGTCGTAGGTCGGACTGTTGGCCATCACGAGGATCTCGCCCGTTTCCGGCTCGATCGCGACGACGCTGCCCACTTTGCCTTCCATCAACTCTTCGGCCAGCGCTTGCAGCCGCGCGTCGATCGTACAGGTGATCGCCACGCCCGGAGACGGCAGCGTGTCGTAAATACCGTTCGCATAGGAGCCTTTCGGAATACCGTGCACGTCCACCATTTCGATTTTCACTCCTTTTTCTCCGCGCAGCACTTCTTCGTAGGCCTGTTCGATGCCGCTGCGCCCGATGTAGTCGCCGCTGCGGTAGTACGGGTCGCGTTCCAGGATCCGGTCGTCCACTTCGCCGACGTATCCCAGCAGGTTGCCCGCCATTTTAGTCGGGTACGACCGGACGGTGCGGTAAACGGTGAAGAATCCGGGGAATTGGTGCTCTTCGAGGCGCAGTTTGGTCTCTTTGGGCAACTGTTTGACGATGACCGACGCCCTGCGGCGCGAGAAATTGGACGCTTTGATCAGCTCCTTGCGGATCTGTTCGACCGGTACGCCCAGGATGCGGCTCATCAGCGCGGTGTCGAACGGCCGCACTTCGCGCGGGGTCGCCATCAGGTCGTAAGCCTCTTTGCTCTGTACCAGGAAGCGTCCGTTTCGGTCGTAAACTTCGCCCCGGGGCGGGTACTGCACCATGTAGCGCAGGACGTTGTTGTCTGCATTCGTCTTGTAGCTGCCGTCGAGCACCTGGATATAGAACAACCGCAGCAGGACGATCGCCGCGATGACGATGACGACTCCCTGTAAGGTTTTGATTCGGCGGGGGGTATCCACGGCGTTACGGTTTTTGACGGTTGACCGAGAACAGGCGTTGGCAGAAATACACCAGCAGCAGCGTAACCGCCGAACTCAGGAGGATCCGCAGCAGCGTAAGGTAGAAGAAGTGCAGCGACAGCGTTTCGAAAATAAAGAATACCGTGCTGTGCAGCAGCACCATGAAGGAGGCGTATTTGATGAATTTTTTGATCCCGAGCCGGTTGACGTTCGGAATTCCGCCGTCCTTCACCTCGTCTTTGCCGACCAGCAGGTTCAGCAGCGTCGGGCGGCAGAATGCGACGAACAGCGTGGCGATCGTGTTGATTCCGGCCGTTCCCATGAAAACGTCCATCGTGACGCCCATCAACAGTCCGAGCGTCAGCAACAGCAGCGGCGCGATCTCCATCGGCAGCAGGATGATAAAGGCGACATAGGCCAGCGGATGAATGTAGACGCTGACCCCGATCCGGCTGAACAGGAAAACCTGCAACAGGGCCATTACCACGAATAGGATCGTATATTCCAGCGTTCTGTACATCGTTTCTTCGTCGTTTGCAGTGTGTTTGGCCGCTCTATTGCACAGCGGCCGAAGTCATCGAAACGTCGTTTTCCAGCGTTTCGCGCTCTTCGGCGTCCAGGTATTTGATCACCACTACGTTGTTCAGTGCGGCGATGTCGGTATGCAGTTTTACCCGGACGTCGTAATAGGTCGCGTTGTTCAGTTCGAAGTCCGCCACCGTGCCGATCATGAGCCCCGGCGGAAACCGTGACGAGTGCGAGGTCGTCACGATCGTGTCGCCGACATGGATCTGCGCGTATTTTGCGATTTCGGTCAGCATGACGTATTCGTAACTCGCGCCGTCCCACGAAACCGATCCGAAATAGTCGGTTCCTTTGATCTTTCCGCTCGTTTTGAAGCCGCGGTTCAGCACCGACATACACACGGCGAAATGATCCGAACAGTTCATTACGTAACCCGCGATGCCCCCGTCGGCCACGACCGCCATATCGGGCTGCAAGCCGTCTTCGACGCCGCGGTTCAGCGTGATGTAGTTCTCCTGCCGGATGATCGAGTTGTTGATGACCCGAGCCGGGAAGTAAGCGAACTGCCGTCGGCCGGCGACAGAATCTTCGGTGAAAAGCAGCGAGTCCGGCGGTACGGCCGGGTCGCTGCCGTCGCGCCGCAAACCGTCGAGTTCGTTTTC
>OGXO01000861.1_pt1 | contig 17005 bp, 7 predicted proteins | sample 1576321 | NCBI WGS metagenome assembly OGXO01 (sample SAMEA3541568, study PRJEB24748) | human gut metagenome | biome: human gut; feature: human-associated habitat; material: faeces | place: China | collected 2012 | reverse complement strand
TGCCCGGATATGTGAATTTCGCACACCTCCGCGCTCAGGCCAGCAGCCGCTGACTTAAGCTCGCACATCAGTAAATCACCTGCTTTTTCAAATTCCAATCAAAATTGAACCCGTTCATCAGGATTGTGGATAAATTTCCCTCTACATTATTTTCATTTCATCACATAGAAAATCTTATCTCATTGAAACAATACTTGTTTTTAATGCAGAAAACGAAGCCCAACGGATGGGCATAAAAATGAGCGAATTTTGATATCACCACCCTCTAAAAAATGGTGAAGTCTGAACAAAGAATGTTCGAAAGGAGAGAGTAGAGATGGAAAGCGCAAATCTGGATTTAGAAGAAAATAAAGAAATTGCCAGTAAGTTCGAACGTGCATTAGGTATGGGAGCAACGCTTGCAGAGCTGCATGGCATAACCCCGGATACCCTTGAAGGCGTTTATGCTTACGCTTATAACTTTTATGAAAAAGGAAGACTTGACGAAGCTGAACTTTTTTTTAAATTTCTCTGTATTTATGATTTCCAAAATTATAACTACTTAAAAGGATATGCCGCCGTCTGTCAATTGAAGAAAGATTATCAAAAGGCATTCGACATGTATCATATCTGTTTAATGCTATCTCCCGATAACGATTTCTCTTTGGTTTATTATATGGGTCAATGCCAGATGGGCTTAAAAAACATTAAAATGGCCACGGAGTTATTTAATACAGTCGTAACCTATAGTCAAAATGAAAAAATTAAAGAGATGGCTACAACTTATCTTGAACTTTTGACAGCCAATTCCGAAGAGGAAGTTCAAACAGAGTGAGTCGGCAAAATGAACATAAACGGAAAAAACGCTTCTTTTACGTCTGAAGAGTTAGCCAGGAAATATCATGAGGAAGGCACAGTTGATTTAAAAAATAACCATGGCGATAAAATAAATGAGAAGAATAACAATAAACACATTACTTACTTTCCCGTTGATGCCATTTTAGATGGGAATAAACATCTGCCATGAGTTAAATAAAAAAGAATTAATTACACCCGATGATAGCTTAAAAAGGAGGTGAATTATGTCGGCACCGATTACGGGACAAACGATCACGTTTGAACAAATCAGTGAAACATTGCGTACACAGTATAGCGATGCGGAAAAAAGACTGCAGGACAGCAGCAAAACGCAAGTTGATCCCATGCGGCTTAATAAAAACCCGAAATCCCTTGATAACGATATTCGCGCTCGTCTTGAAAACAAACCGATGCTTGCTCCGCCTACAATACAGGTTTCAGATTCAGACAACGCCACTACAGCAAAGACGAATGATGCCCGCCTGACAATGATTTTGGGTAATTTAACAGGCATTGCCGATCAGGATATTACAACACGTTTGCATAATAACCTTGACAGCACCCTGCTTCGACACGAAATGGCACATAATAAGTTTCGTGAATTAAGTGACGCTTACTCCTCGTCATTAGATGATGCGCAAAAAGCCGACGATATCATGCATCAGGCCAATAATAATTACAATGCGGTCGATAAAAAGGTGCAATCGCTGGAGAAAAAAGTCAACACATTGAATCAAGAGCTGTCGCAACTGCAACCTGGCGATCCGCAATATAATAAAGTACTGACGCAAAAAAATGCGGCTGAAAAAACACTCACGCTGTCATTACAAAAAAAATCGTTAGCTGAGAAATCGTTAAATACAGCCATTATGGATGCTGATGCTGCGATCGGCCAAAGTATGGAAATTTTTGACGAAATTCAACAGCAAGAACAGATTAATAACTTCACCACCAATATTTGCCTGACACAGGAAAACCAGAAAAATAGAAACGCGACAGCCACATTTATCCTTTTGATTACTTCAGTAATGGAAGTTATTGGTGATACCAATTGCGACTCTATTAAAAATCAATCTGAGGTAATGAAAGAGATTAACCATGTCAGGGAAAATAAACTCAATGAAACAGCACGTAAATATACTACCACGACTAAAGTTTTAAAAATCGTTAATGAGTGTGTAACTGTAGTTACCTTTGCCGTAAGCGCAGTCTTAATTGTTGTTGGTCTTCTTGCTGCAGTTCCAAGTGGTGGTTCAAGTATTGCGGGTGCATTGGCACTTATTGGAGGAATAGCGGGCGCAGTAGTATTAGGTGTAGATATCACTTGTCAAATCGCTCTGGGCACCACGGCTACCGGCTGGATTTTAGGGAAAGTTGTAGAAGGTCTTTCGGCTGCGATTAAAACAGTTGATCCCACTCTGCTCGCAATCACCGCGCTTCTGGACGTTATTGGTGTCGATCAAGATACGATTGAACTGGTTAAAAGTATTTACGCAAGTGCAGCCGCTTCTATTGTCATGGCGACAGTAATGATTGGTGCAGCTGTAATATGTTCTGTAGCAATAGGGGCCGTTGTTTCTGCATTATCAAAAACAGCCGCCGAAGAAGTCACCAAAGAAATAACAAGCACTATAAAATCAACCATTGAATCCATTATTAATTCCGTTTCAAAAAATATTATAAAGGTATTAGACAGCGTATGCAGCGTGCTACAAACATCAGCCGTAGTGTTGAAGTTGATTGCCAAAATAAGTAATGGCCTGGAGAAAATAGGCTTACTCATCTGTGCAATAGCAACATCGACGATGAATTGTTTTGTTGCTGGAAACTCTGCCGACATGGCAATTTTACAACAGGACATGAGTAATCTATCAAAAACGCGTGAACAAATGCTTTCAGTATTGCAAAGGGTGGATAAAACCGTCGAACAAGAGGTAAGCCAGATGGTAAGAGTATTACAACACCGAACTGAAGCCTTAAAATTTGCTTCCCATTCTATCGTATAAGAGGGTTTTAACATGGCCACCTATGAAATTAAAAATGCGACCAGCATACATAATATTAACAATCTCGATAAAACAATCTTTGATAGAGATTATGGTAAAGAAAACAACATACCAAATGATAATAAAATTGTGCAATACTATAACCTTAAAGATATTAAGCATGACATAAGCTCTCAGTTTATAATATTAAAAAATACAGACAGAGAAGTCTGTCCGGAACTAAGAGTAAAACTTTTGGATAATCTTAATTACTCAAGGAATACGCTAGATAATTTGAGGGGTGACCTTGACCAAGCTACAATTTCATTCAGTCAATCAAGCAGTTCTGCAGAACAGAGTTCTATTAAAATATCTAAATATAATATCCTTGATATGCTAGATAATTTGACCATGCGACAACAGGCTGTTATGGAGGAATTTTTAAGGGTATTCACATCAATGTATAAAGCCTCTGCTATGTCTGAGGCTATTATGAGCAACGTTTTTGAACAACTTGTCCAGTATCAGAAAACAGAAACCGTACACGCCACAATGGCAAGTTCGGCAGGTGTTCTTGCCGGGTCAACAGTTGGCGCAGCTGGAGCTGCAGCATCTGTTGTAGCAAATTTCAGAAGCCATCCCGAAAAGATGCAAACCCTTACACCTGATCAGAAGCACACTATCAGTGGAACTGATGATAAAACACAGCGAGGATTAAAAAGGGAAGTTCAAGATCAACAAGCTTATCTCAAGCAAATAGATGAAGAAATAAAAACAACAACGAAAGATACAACACTTGATGAAGAACAAAAAGAAGAGACCCTGAAATATTACGATAAAGAAAAAGAAACTACGGAAGAAAAAATTAGAGATAAAAACGAGCGTATTAGTATAAAACATAACAGGAAATATAATAAATATTTTACTATAGGTAAAGCAGATGTACTTTCACAGCTTGTTAATCAATCAACTCAAGCATCACTTAGAATTCTAGAAAGTACTACTCATGCAGAAAAAGACATTGTTGAACAGGCTAAAAATGTCATGCATTCAGTTATGAGTAGCTATCTGGATCAAATTAATCGTGATGTTCAAGGAAGAGATCAGGCACTCAATTTATTACAGCAAATAATACAAACCATTATTGATACTGATAGTGCTATTGTTCAAGGAATTCGCTCATAAATTATTGCAATAATAGTTTCTTATATTTAAGGAGGAATGACACATGATTAATAAAGATAATAATTTAAATATAGATATTCTACGTCAGCAGAATGCAAACATTCCTCTTCAAGAGGCATCCTCGCAAAGTGAGGAGCCTCATCAACTGGAAAACAGCAAAAGCGAGGGTAATTTGCATAACAGCGCCAGTAAGGATAATAATATTGGCGCTATGCTCAAGAAAGATGTTGAAAAACTATCAACTTTAGTCAGTGAACGTAGCCCGCGAAATGAAGACTGGAAATGCCAGCATGACATACAGCTTAACTTCGTTAAAAACATGCTCAGAAATTTCCCAACTGAGAACCTGTCAGAGAAAGGATCTGCGCTCTTACACGAAAGTTATTCGCTGATAAAAAACGTTCTGCAGCTTACAGAAAATGTTAATACTATTGACGGAAAATTAAAGGATCCCGCTAAAATATTGACCTTGCATAACTCTGTGAGAAAAACCCTGGCTAACGTTGCTCACAACACAACCGGGTCAAGTGCAATGGCATCGACCAAAGGTACCTTAAATCACGCTATCGCTTCTTTAGAGAGTTCTGCGCCTGAAATGAGAAGTTCAGCAACCAGCAGTACTTTAACGGCCAGTAGTTCAAACGAATTTAAAAGTGATAAATATATATGCAGTGATATTGCTGATTTGATGAGTGTGCTCGGTAGCGACTACCTCGAAATCTATGCAAATAGCGTTGAGATAATGAGCGCATACTGGCAGGACTTCAGTGAACATATCCAAAGCAATATGGGAAAATGGACTCACTCTAATAAAAAAGGCGATGCGATAGTTTTTGACGTCAATGCATTCCAAAAAGCCTTGATGCATTTTTATTATATCGATAAATATCCTAATGGTGATTTCCACTATCATTACAATCCAGACTATGTTTTATACCCTCCGGCACCTGCTGACAAAATTGGTGTACCACTAGAAGAAGCAGAAAAATGGTACGCCGCTTTAGGACTTCCGGTAATTCCACCCGATCCCAAACACCGCACACCTTCTCCGATTGTCGAAGTTGAACCGCAAGGTAGCGGTCTGTATGTTATTATTCCCAACCCTCAGATTATTGACAGTATGAGTCAGTCTTCAGACTCAATGGTGCATAGGGACGATAAAGGGAAGGAAAAAAATATATCTAAAGAATTCACCGGTTATGAAATAAGCACAGCTGAATACCAGGCATGGCTGGCGGGTTATAACGGCCAGGCAGAAAACATGAAAACCGACGTGCAGGTTATCACGACTAAATACAGTACAGCCAACTCCACCTACGATACAATTATCAAATTATTATCTTCAACCATTACTGCGTTGTTTGATTCAGCGAAAGATTATTTACGTTTCTGATTAAGTAACACCCACAATTATCGCCTACTATCTGGTCCCGAAAAATGGGACCAGCGTTTCATATTATTAAGCATCTGCTTTCATTCATTTCTTCATCACAATCTTACAAAATGAGCGTTTTTTGATAGAGCAATTCTGCCAATACTTTATTTTATATTAATCAAATTAATACTATGAATAGAGAAAACGGAAGGAGCGTTCTATGCAACTGCAACATGGAAAAAATAATACACAACAATATATATTTGGCGACTTTGTATTAAAAAACAATGGAATATTATTATTCAAAAACAAAGAATATCATATTCCCCCGAAAGAACTTGGCGTTATCATTCTATTACTTAATGCTGACGGTGAAATTGTTAGCAAAGAAGAGATTATCGATAAGGTCTGGAGCGCAAGTGTTGCCAGTGATGAATCTCTAACACGATGTATTTATGCATTGCGCAAACTTTTGCATGAGAATAAACAGTGTAAGTATATCGAAACGGTCTATGGTCGTGGATACCGTTTTACTGTACCTATTGTGATTGTGACCGATAATGAACCGGTAAAGTCGACCACCACTCTTGCCGTTTTTCCCTTTCGTACTGAAGGTTCGATCAATGTTCTAAAACTCCATTACGAACTTGTCCAGGGCCTTTCAAAATATGCTTTTTGTGGTTTAGATATTTTACCCGCTTCGGTAACAAATGAGGCCAGTGATTTCTCCACCATCCATCAGTTTATCAATAAAACAGGTCCAGAATATTATATTATGGGTCAGGTCGTTCACTATGGTAAAAACTGGCGTTTATTTATTGAGTTAATCCATGCCAGAACGCATAAATTGATTGATCATCAAAGTATTGATTTCAACCCCGATAATCCTCTTTCCGTATTATTATCACAAGTAATTAATATTCTTATTGAAAAAATACCCAACATTAATTTTAAATCTATTAATACACAACAAATGCCATCTCTGGATTCTGCTGTTATGTATATGAATGGCAGGATGGAAATGTACCGTTATACACCAGAAAGTTTGAAACGAGCATTAGTAATATTTAGAGATTGTGTGAGTACGCAACCGCAAAATACCTTGCCCTACTGTTGCCTGGCGGAATGCCATATATCATTAGCACTCCTTGGAATCAGTGAACAAAAACAAGCAATAACTACGGCAGTAACCTCCATTGAAAAGGCTCTGGAAATTAACCCTTCAAATTCTCAGGCATTGGGTTTACTGGGTTTAATCAGTGGGCTAAAAGATGAACATTCAGTGTCTAATGTGCTATTTAAGCAAGCACATTTACTCAAACCTAATTCGCCAGACGTTTATTATTATCAGTCGCTGCTATATTTTTTGAACGGCGACCTTGCAAGAGCATTTAATTTAATAGAAAAAAGCATTGCTCTTGAACCCAATAAAATGGGCATAAGCATTCTTAAATTAATTATACTTTATTACACATCCCCCCTCGATAACGCGATATCTTTTGCATTAAATCTTAACAGTCAAAACACCTGTAATAATCCAATTATTACCTCTATTCTGGCTATGTTCATGGCACTGAAAGGACATAATGACAAAGCCAAAAGTTTATTGCTTAAACTTGAGCCTGAACATGGTCTTGATTACACCTGCGTTAACTCGCTTTATACGAAGTTTCTGATCTATGGCGCATCTATAAAAAATGACATTATGAAGTTACTGGCAAATATTAACACTAACAAAATCAATGGTGTGATTTTGCCGTTAATTTACACTGTTTATGGTAAGAAAGAATATGAAAAGCGCTGGCAACAATTAATTAAAGAGAATGATTTATGGTCAAATGTTTTGCTTCATGACCCCCGTTTGCTCAGTGTAAAAAATGAATTTAATACTATTGGTGTGATGCGTACTTCTGCGTAATAACGAATATAAATTGCCCTGCTGATGCAGGGCAATTTAGTGATTACTTCGTTAATAATACTCTACGCACAAGCCAGAGGACTTTCCTGTTCCAAGCTCTGATATACCAGTTTCAGGATTAAATTTCTCGTGTACTCCCATGAGCTGAGTGCTTGTCCAATAATCCGTACCGCTAAAAGCGTTCCCATAAGTTTTTAAATTACCATATTCGCCCCACAACGTACCTACTTTTCGCGGTACTACCCCACCGCTTGGCCGCTGCGCTAATTCTAAAGATGACGGCATTTGACCATAACTACATGAAGTATTTATGATATCCCAGGTATTACTACTGGTAGCACCTAAACTAGTAAACCATTTTTTAATCTTGAATTTAAATACAACATCATTCCCTTTACCATTCTTGGGTTTCCCGGTAATAGTAACTTCACTTCTTATCAGCACAGATAATGTTACTTCTCCATTACTGTCAACATTAATTCCATAAATCCCAGCCGTCCAATTATAATCCGTATTTTTCATATTATGGGTTAGTAACAGCGTGAATTTTGCACCATCAAACCCTGTTTCTGGAAAACCATCTGTCGCCCTGAATTTTACACCATTAACACTCAGCAACTCGACTTCCACAAAAGGAAGGATGGTATAGGATGGTTGTCCGTATATACGCCAACCTTTAATCTCCATAAATGAAGTTAAATTTTCTCCTTCTTGGTAGGCCATATATGTACGTTCATATATGCCATCACCCACATATCTCCATTTTTCCCCTTCTTTTTTTTCTACATTTTGTAAGTACACTGTATCATCCAGCAAATCCAGACCGTTATCCACCGGATTTCCAAAATCATCAACTAATAAAACACTGACAGGTAAATCCGCCCCTTCCACTACTAAAACTTCTCGTATACGAAGCTGTGAACCAAGCGGACTCACTTCACCTGGTTTGATAGTGTAATTGTTTGAATAATTGGCATCGCTCCAACCAGCCATCTTCAGTTGCGCATTCAAATTCGCTTCCGCAAAATGCGCCATATACTGCCTTTGATATTGCCCATTGCCGTTGTAAACCCAATTATTGCCCTGGATAGGATCCGCATTCCTGACTTGTACGTTTTCCTCATTAAGCTGAACGACACCATCAGTAATAAAGTTACCCTGGGCGTCTTTAAGAACAACGGTCACCGTTATGCTATCCCCAGCGATATATATCGTTTTGTCCGCGACAATCGTTGATTGAGTTTTTGCCGCTGCACCTGGTTGTATCCCGTATAGCGAGGACTTAATCTCCTCTGCCCATGTTTTTAATTTCAGACTGGCAACCAGATTTTCCTCGGCAATCCATGCTGTCCAGACAATGGTATATTCACCATTATTCTGCTCGACCCACCGCATAGAATCGGGAGTTGCGCCGCCTACCGCGAAACTATCAATATAAGACTCGATGACTTCTGATGTCAGCCCTAAAGCAGGGTTACCAAACTCATCCCGCAACGTTATTGTGACGGTTAATGGCTCCCCGGCGATATATGCCGATTTATCTGTCCTGATAGCAGAATTTGCCTGCACCGGAGCACCGCTGTGGATGGAATAACTCTCTGATTGTTTACTGCTGCCCCATTCAGACAACTTCAGCGTCGCGTGGTGAGAGTCTCCCGCCATTTGCGCCGACCATGTAGCAGTATAAACACCGGCGGTTTCAGACCATCCTCCTGAACGTACGGCTCCTTCTACTGTTACGTTATCACCAGACAATAAGGACTCGCCCCCTTCAACCAGGTTACCGTGCGCGTCTTTCAGCGTCACAGCGACGGTTATAGTGTCACCAGCGGTGTAGGCGTTTTTATCCGTAGCGATAGTTGATGTGGCTTGCGCCGGAGAACCGGACTGTATGTCATAGCGGTCTGACGTTACGCCATCACTCCACGTCTGCAATTGCAGGTTGGCGTGCTGATTGGTGCTGGCAATCGTCGCCATTCGGGTTGTGGTATACACGCCACCTGATTCAACCCAGCTTCCCGTTTCTGACGGGTCAGTGCCAGCCACCGTCAGCACACCATCAGCGGCTAACTGTGAAGCTGCACCGGTTACCAGATTATCGAACGCATCCCGGAGCGTTACCGTGATGGTGATTGTCTCTCCAACCGTATAGTTCGACTTATTTGTTTCAACGGTTGAAGTGAGCTGCGATGCATCACCAGGTACAAAGGTGACGTTCTGGCTCTGGCTGCTGTTGTTGATGCTGGCGGAGACTGTACTGGTGCCCGCCGTCTGGCTGGTGACACTGATCTCCACCGTGCCGTCCGGCTTTGTGGTCACCGTCGAAGCAACCGTTGCGCTGTTGCCCGCCAACACGCTGACCGTCTGTCCGGCAAGCGTATTACCGTTAGCATCGGTGACCTTCACCTGCAGCGTATTCGCCGTCGAACCGTCTGCCACCGCGTTATCCCGGATGACCTCCAGTTCAGCGATCTTCGCTGTCCTGACATCGGCGATAAATGTCACGTCCCGGCTCTGACTGCTGCTGTTGATGCTGGCAGTGACTGCACTGATTCCCGCCGTCTGGCTGGTGACACTGATCTCCACCGTGCCATCCGGCTGAGTGGTGACCGCCGGAGCGACCGTTGCGCCGTTACCTGCCATCACGCTGACCGTCTGCCCGGCAAGCGCATTACCGAATGCATCGGTTACCCTCGCCCGCAGCGTGTTCGCCGTCGCACCGTCTGCCTCTGAACCGTCCTTAATGACCACCAGATCCGCGATCTGCGCCGTGCTGATATCGGCGATAAACGTCACATCCCGGCTCTGGCTGCTGTTGTTGATGCTGGCGGTGACTGCACTGACTCCCGCCGTCTGGCTGGTGACACTGATCTCCGCCGTGCCGTCCGGTTGCGTGGTGACCGTCGGAGCGACCGTTGCGCCATTGCCTGCCGTCACGCTGACCGTCTGCCCGGCAAGCGCATTACCGAATGCATCGGTCACCCTCGCCCGTAGCGTGTTCGCCGTCGCACCGTCCGCCTCTGAACCGTCCTTAATGACCACCAGATCCGCGATCTGCGCCGTCCTGACATCGGCGATAAACGTCACGTTTCGGCTCTGGCTGCTGTTGTTGATGCTGGCGGTGACCGCACTGATTCCGGCGGTCTGGCTGGTGACAGAGATCTCCACCGTCCCGTCCGGCTGCGTGGTGACCGTCGGAGCAGTCGTGGCACCGTTGCCTGCCAACACGCTGACCGTCTGTCCGGCAAGCGCATTACCGAACGCATCGGTGACCCTCGCCCGCAACATATTCGCCATTACACCGTCTGCCGCTGAGCCGTCCTTAATGACCACCAGCTCCGCGATCTGCGCCGTCCTGACATCGGCGATAAATGTCACGTTCTGACTCTGACTACTGCTGTTGATGGTTGCAGTGACTGTACTGATCCCCGCCGTCTGGCTGGTGACACTGATTTCCACCGTGCCGTCCTGCCCTGTGATGACCGTCGGAGCGACCGTTGCGCCGTTATCCGCCAACACGCTGACCGTCTGCCCGGCAAGTGCATTGCCGAACGCATCGGTCACCCTCGCCCGCAGCGTGTTCGCCGTCGCACCGTCCGCCTCTGAACCATCCTTAATGACCACCAGATCAGCGATCTGCGCCGTCCTGACATCGGCGATAAACATCACGCTCTGGCTCAGGCTATGGTTGTTGATGGTTGCTGTGACTGTACTGATCCCTGCCGTCTGGCTGGTGACTGAGATATCCACCGTACCGTCCGGCTCAGTGATGACCGCCGGAGCAACCGTTGCGCTGTTGTCTGCCAACACGCTGACCGTCTGTCCGGCAAGCGCATTCCCGAACGCGTCGGTGACCCTCGCCTGCAGCGTATTCGCCGTCGCACCGTCTGCCGCTGAGCCGTCCTTAATGACCACCAGCTCCGCGATCTGCGCCGTCCTGACATCCGCAATAAACGTCACATCCCGGCTCAGGCTGCTGTTGTTGATACTGGCGGTGACCGCACTGGCTCCCGCCGTCTGACTGGTGACAGGGATCTCCACCGTGCCATCCGGCTGAGTGGTGACCGCCGGAGCGACCGTTGCGCCGTTACCTGCCATCACGCTGACCGCCTGCCCGGCAAGCGTATTACCGTTAGCATCGGTGACCCTCACCTGCAGCGTATTCGCCATTGCGCCGTCAGCCACGGCGTTATCCTGCGTCACCTCCAGACTCGCGATCTGCGCCGTCCTGATATCGGCGATAAACGTCACATCCCGGCTCTGGCTGCTGTTGTTGATGCTGGCGGTGACTGCACTGACTCCCGCCGTCTGGCTGGTGACACTGATCTCCGCCGTGCCGTCCGGCTCTGTAATCACCGTTGGGGCAACCGTTGCGCCGTTGCCTGCCATCACGCTGACCGTCTGCCCGGCAAGCGTATTACCGAACGCATCGGTCACCCTCGCCCGCAGCGTGTTCGCCGTCGAACCGTCTGCCACCGCGTTATCCTGGCTAACGACCAGATCCGCTATCTTCGCCGTCCTGACATCCGCGACAAACGTCACGTTCTGACTCTGGCTGCTGTTGTTGATGCTGGCGGTGACCACACTGATTCCTGCCGTCTGGCTGGTGACACTGATCTCCACCGTGCCGTCCGGCTTTGTGGTCATCGTCGAAGCGACCGCTGCACCGTTGTCCGCCATCACGCTGACCGTCTGCCCGGCAAGCGCATTACCGAACACATCGGAGACCCTCGCCCGCAGCATATTCGCCATTGCACCGTCTGCCACTGAGTCGTCCTTAATGACCACCAGGTCCGCGATCTGCGCCGTTCTGACATCCGCGATAAATGTCACGTCCCGGCTCTGACTGCTGCTGTTGATACTGACGGTGACCGCACTGCTGCCCGCCGTCTGGCTGGTGACACTGATTTCCACCGTGCCGTCCGGCTGCGTGGTGACCACCGGAGCGACCGTTGCGCCGTTGTCCGCCAACACGCTGACCGTCTGCCCGGCAAGCGCATTACCGAATGCATCGGTTACCCTCGCCCGCAGCGTGTTCGCCGTCGCACCGTCTGCCTCTGAACCGTCCTTAATGACCACCAGATCAGCGATCTGCGCCGTCCTGACATCGGCGATAAACGTCACATCCCGGCTCTGGCTGCTGTTGTTGACGCTGGCGGTGATCACACTGGTTCCGGCGGTCTGGCTGGTGACACTGATCTCCACCGTGCCATCCGGCTGCGTGGTGACCGTCGGAGCAGTCGTTGCGCCGTTGCCTGCCAACACGCTAACCGTCTGCCCGGCAAGTGCATTCCCGAACACATCGGTGACCCTCGCCCGCAGCGTGTTCGCCGTCGAACCATCAGCCACTGAGCCGTCCTGCGTCACCACCAGCTCCGCTACTTGCGCCGTGCTAACATCAGCAACAAAGTTCACCGTTTTACTATCGCTGCTTTGATTGATCTTAGCCTCAACAGTGCTGGCATCCGCTACGGTACTGCTCAGATCAACCTCTGCCATGCCATGCGCATCCGTCCTGATATCTGCGCTCTGCCCTGCATTGGCAAATACAGCCGCCCCCTTCGTCACCGTAAAGGTGACGGTCTGCTCCGACAGCACATTGCCAAACTGATCTTCCACCCGGACATTCACCGTATGTCGATCGCTGCCATTCGCCAGCACATCCGGGTTACCCGTTGTCACTTGCATCGCAACAATTTGTGCGCTGGCGGCATCGCCACTAATACTGTAATCATTTGAAGTCAGAGCGTTCGCCCAGCCGGACATCTGTAGCTGTGCTTTTAAACCGGTGCCAGGGAGTAAGGCGGTATACGTTGCGGTATAAATTCCTTTTTGATCTTCATTCCAGGCAATGCTTTCCGCTTTTGTATTTGGCAGCTGGATAGCCAGGTTGATAGCGTCTCGTTGCCCCCCGACCAGGTTTTCATAGCTATCCTTGAGTGTTACCGTAACTTTTATCGCGCCGCCCGCGGTGTAGGCCGTTTTGTCGGTAACGATGGAGGAATAAGCCAACACAGCTCCGCTTTCGCGGATGGCATACGCATCGGATTGCTGCGCGCTACTCCATGTCGATAGTTTCAGCGTGGCGTAATGGCGATCGCCAGCAATCTTCGCGGTTCGGGTGGTGGTGTAAACGCCATCAGACTCTTCGCTCCAGTTACCCGTTTCATTTTTATCTGTACCGCTCACCTCGACCACACTGCTACCCGCCAGCAGCGAAGCCATCCCTTTCACCAGGTTTTTCTGCTCATCCATAAGGGTAACTGACACTTTTATCTTGCCACCCGCGGTGTATGACACATCGTCCGTCTTGATGGTGGAGGTCAGCTGCGAGATATCGCCAGTGATAAAGCTCACTTCCACAGACTGACTACTGCCATTGATCTCGGCCTTGATAAGACTGTTTACCGCCTGGTCACTGGCAAGGTTAACGCTGGCAATCCCGTCTTTATCTGTCGTCACAATACCGCCATTTGGATCGGCAAAAACCGCCGCACCATTCACGACCGTGAAGGTAACATTTTGTCCCTGCAGTAAATTTTGATGCACATCCCTGACCGTCACAGCGACGGTATTGTGATCGCGTCTGGCAACTGCGTTATTCGCGGTGATCTGCATCGCAGCGATTTTGGCGGTATCTTTATCACCCGCAATACTGAACGCATCCGAATGTTTGGTTTGCCAGCCGGGCATCGTCAGCTGGGCCGTTAATTTGTCGCCAATGAGATGGGCCGTATAGCTTGCTTTGTAAATTCCCTCACTTTCTTCCGTCCAGGCACTAACGTCATCAGCCTTCGTGTTGTCAACTTTAACGGTTTGTTTGAGAAGTTCTTTTCGTCCGGTAACCCCGTTGCCGTTATCATCTCTCAGGGTCACTTTAACGACTATCGGCTTACCCGCGACGTAATTATCCTGGTCTGTCTCAATCGTGGAGTCAGCGCGGGATGCCGTATTCGCCACGATAGCAATCAGCGCTGGCGTCTTAGCGATATCGTCGCCGTTAAATTGCGGCATCAGCGATAACGCGCCAGACGTCTTCCCGGCGGTAACTATTTGGGTATAGGTTCCGTTACCGTTGTCTTTCCATTCGCTTAAGGCGAAATCCTGCAAACCTTTCACCTGTGTTTTTAACGTCATACCTGGGATTGGCTTGCCGCTGGAATCTCGCGCGGTATAGGTCAGCGTTGAGGTTGATTTTCCATCAGCAAGCAGGATTTGCTGATCGACAGAAAGCGTTGAATCGGTGAGGCTTAGTGTGGGTTTTTCCACGACCACCATACTTTCTTCACGCCGGGAGAAATTTCCTTTCGAATCTTCCGCTGTAACCGCTATCGGGTAAGTGTTGTCGGTTTCAGGCATTGCCGTGAATCGGTAGGGAGGAATAGTGACCTGAATATCCTTGCCGGAAACAGCTACTTTTCCGCCCGCTGATTGCAGGGAGGCGGCTTCAATGTCATAACCTTTCAGCGCATATTTGGTTTGCAAGGAAGAAACCAGCGATTTAACCTCACCCGGCTTGCCTTTCAACGGATCGGTCAGCGTCAGCCGCACCAGCTCTTTCTTGCGATATTCGAGGACAATATTGTTATTACGATCGACCAGGTCATAGCGACTGCCCACAAGGCTGCGTCGTGCTGCAACTTCAGCCGGATCGAGCTGTTTTTGCAGTGAATGGCCGGGTTGCAACGTCAACTCCATACCAATTCGGGTGTCGTTTTCTCCCTGTTTGCCCTGCCGTTGCTCGGCACTAAAGGAGATCAGGGGAACGGGGGTGTAACTCAAACCTGCGGTAATCGCGTGAGGATCATTTTGTCGCTCGTCTTTACCAAACAGCGCCACTTCATCGCCATAATATTGTTCATAGACCAGCTTGCCGCCCAGCTGCGGCCAGGCCGGTAACCAGCCTTCGGCGCGAAGATCCCACCCGTTCGCCGGACGTGCTTCATAGTCATTGTCGAGTTCCGGTGCACTACGCCAGTTACTGAGGCGCAGATAACCGTTGCCGCTCAGTTTCAGGTAATCGCGCCAGTATTCAACGCCCATCCCGGTTCGGGTGTGATAGCGGGTCAGGTCATGATCGATAAACATATTGACGCCAGACATCCAGCTCGATGTGAAATAACGCCAGCCGATACCGTGGTTGGTTTGAGTGCGATCATCCGTACGGTGAAGTGTGTGCTGGCTGAAGACCAGGTTATCCGGCGTTTCGTACCAGGGATGGAGAAATTCAAATGACGAGCTTTTAAGGCTGAAATCTTCATCCACACCAAGAGATACCCGGGCAGTTCCCCAACGACTGAGCCAGTCCGTTGCCTGCGCAGAGGCAGAAGAAGCCACCCAGCCACGCGCCATACTCGCCGCCTGTTCACTGTCCATATCGCGTGCTAAAAGTGTTCCGCTTTGCTGCGCCATTTCCGCGACCTGCATTTGCGGATCTTTGCCGTCGCGCTCCATCTGCATTGCTTTCAGGTTGCGCGCTTCAGGGCTATTACTGTTAATGAGGGGCACATCTATTTCATCGCCCTGACGCACATTGTCAAAGCCCCGCGCAAAGGTACGGAACTGATTCAGGCGACGTAATTCATCAACGGTGATACCAAAGCGTGCCGCGACCGTTGGTGGCGATTCCAACGCACCCAGGGTATATGGAATAGTTTTAACGTTCGGCAGGATCAGTGACGCGGCAGTATCCGAGTGCGCAGAATTAATATGCGTAGGGGCAGCAGCCATAACAGGGAAAATAGTTTGTGTTATCAGGCAAATACCGGCGGTCAGACGACGTAAACGATCCCCCAATCCACATATGGTGTTATCGCCCCGACGATCGCCATTCCCATGCGCTTTCCCTGCCATTTGTCATCCCTGTCGCTATGCGTTCAGATTAAATGACCTTTCTTTAACATGAGGGAAAATGATGATTCATGATTAGCAAATGATGAATACAGGCGGAATAATGGAAATAACAACAAGATAAGAACAATACCTGATCAAGGGTTATCAGGGGGAAGAACAGGAGAGCTTTCCCGCCAGAGCAGTAACCCCTCCTGTAAATACGTTACTTCATTTTCACCTTTGCGGTGACCAATAACGCCGTCAGCAACATCAATGTGCCGGACAACATCAACGGCGAAGTCAGACCAATATTATCCAGCGCATAACCGCCGATTGCCGCGCCACAGGTATTAGCAAGCTGAATAACCGCCACCTGAATAGACCCGGCTTTTTCTGCCTGATCGGCCAGTGAGCGGGTGATCCACGTTGACCAGCCGACAGGAACCAATGCAAAAGTTAGCCCCCAGATAATCGCCACGCCGGTAGCAACGATTTTATCGCTTCCCCACAACGTCAGCACCAACGCACTCACAGCCAGTATTAACGGCGCGCCTGCTAAGGCCAGTTTTACCGAACGTTTAAGAATGAACGACGAAAGCGACGTACCAATAAAGCTGGCGATACCAAAACTCAACAGCACCAGCGTTAAGCCATCCACGCCGAATCCCGCCAGGTTCATATACACCGGGCGAATATACGTGAAGAAAGCAAACTGCCCGGCGAAAGACATGAATATGGCGATCATCCCTGCCATCACACCCGGACGTTGTAATAAGCGGAAAGTATTTTGTTTCTGATGCGAGGGTTCGCCTGGCAGCGAAGGCAATGATTTGATAATCCAGAAAATACACAGCACGCCCATCACCGCCGCCG
>OGXO01000852.1_pt1 | contig 17117 bp, 21 predicted proteins | sample 1576321 | NCBI WGS metagenome assembly OGXO01 (sample SAMEA3541568, study PRJEB24748) | human gut metagenome | biome: human gut; feature: human-associated habitat; material: faeces | place: China | collected 2012 | reverse complement strand
CCGGCAACCCCTGATTTCATAAATCTTGCTTTGGATGATTTGTAAGTCCATAATTCTTATATTTTAAGTTGTTAAGTGATAAGTTATCTTTAGGTAACTGGTCACAGATGGTGACCAGTTACTAATCTACTAAATAGCAGCTATCTTTTGGGTATTGATTTTCTGTGCCAGCAGTTCCATATCGTTACTTAGTTTCGTATCTATGACCTTAGCATAGATTTGAGTAGTGCGAATGTCCGTATGTCCCAACATCTTAGATACGCTTTCAATAGGTACGCCATTGGCTAACGTAATGGTCGTCGCTAAAGTATATACTGAAAAGGTAATCATTAGCAATAAAACGTAAAGCGCAGATAATCATGTATGTTTGTCATTTATAGTCGTTAGCTGTCCACCCTTGAAAAAGAAAAAAAGAGCGTATTCAGACAGTAGTTCCGTTGCTTATCCGTTACCCTTTTTAGAGGTCGGCAACAGACAGCAAAACAAGGAATTAGGACGGACTTCTGCAAATCGGCTCGTTTCTTTCTTTTCACTGTCCTTATTAGACCTTTGAACGGTCTGTTTGTCAGTGGCTTGCATTATTTCAAATAACTCTGTTAGAAGTAATTTTATCAACTTAAAAAACAGAGATATGAAAACAGAATTGAAAGTACATTTTTATCTAAGAAAGACCGATGAAAAGAAAAACGGTGAGTGTCCCGTAATCGGAAAAATCACTATCGGAAAAGGTGTTGTACAATTCAGTGCAAAAGTTACCGCCAAAGCATCCCTTTGGGATATTGTTTCAGGTAGGGTAACAGGCAAGAGTAAACACGCCACCGAAATAAACGCCATACTGGATAAAATGGGGGTGGCGATAAATACCAGTTACCGTAAGTTGCAGGAAGAAAAGAATATTATCACTGCAAGCGAGGTAAAGAACGCATTTCAGGGCATCGCATCCCAGCAGGAAACACTAATCAGGTACTATGAACACCACAATGAAGAATTTAAAAAGCGTGTAGGCGTAAATCGTGAGTTATCCACACAGGTACAGTATGAAAATTCCCTGAACCATCTTAAACGGTTTATGTCATTGAAATACAAGCTGTCGGACATTCCATTTACACAGCTTGATTTCTCTTTCATCGAAAAATACGATTTTTATCTGCGTGTAGAACTGAAATTAAAGTCCAATACAATATTAGGTATCATGCGCCATTTGCGTAAAATGATAAAACTTACCATTGGTGAGGGGATTATAACCCGTGACCCTTTTGACGGTTATTTACCTGAAAGACCGAAAGCCGAACAGAAATATCTGACACGTGAAGAATTGCAGAAGATAATAACCACACCCTTAGACCATCCATGCAGATACTTAACCCGTGATATGTTCCTGTTTTCTGTTTTCACCGGATTGGCGTACAGGGATATTTGCAATCTTACAGAAAAGAATATTGTCAGGGCTTCCGATGGCGTACTATGGATAGAAACCACCCGGCAGAAGACCGGAACGCCTTGTGAAATACCCCTGATGGAAATTCCCTTGCAAATTCTTGACAAGTACAAAGGTTTAGCTCCTGACGGTAAACTGTTACCGATGCAAAGTTGCGGCAGGACGAACAAGAACCTGAAAGTTATCGCCCAACTTTGCGGACTGAAACGGAAACTCATCTTTCATGCCGGAAGACATACATACGCATCCGAAATTTGCTTATCCCAAGGCGTACCGATAGAAACAGTAAGCCGTATGTTAGGGCACAGGGATTTACGTTCCACGCAGATATACGCCAAAATCAGTAATAATAAAATATCAGAGGACACCGATAAACTGGAAGAACGGATAAAAGATAAATTCCGGTTGGTTGGCACAGAGCAATAAACAAATCATTCTAAATAACTATCAATATGGAAAAGAATACAAAGGCCCAAAGAAGCACCTTTGCTGTCTTGTTTTACCTCAATACGTCCAAACGCAGAAAAGACGGTACTTGTCCGATTGTCGGACGCATAACGGTAGATGCGAACTCCGTACAGTTCAGCACGAAAATAAATCTTTCTTCCCCTGATTGGGACGCAAAGAAAGGACGGGCGAAAAAAGAAAGAAAAGAACTCACGGAGATAAACCGAACGCTTGACCGTTTGGAGAAGCAAGTAAAAGCCCATTATTTGCGGATAGTGGAAACCGAAGGGTATGTAACAGCCGAAAGAGTAAAAAACGCCTTAAACGGTATCGGGGAAAAAGCAAGGAACCTGTTACAACTGTTTCAGGAACATAATGCAGAGTATGAAAAATGCGTAGGTGTAAACCGTGTTTATGATAGTTACTATTGCTATCTATTGACATTCAAGCACCTCTCTAACTTTATCCGTATGAAATACAATTTGGAAGATGTGCCGTTAGTCAGCCTTACGCATAAGTTTATAAACGATTTCGATTTCTATTTGAGAGTAGAAAAACGGATGCAGGCAAGCACCGTTTTGGGACACATGATTTCACTAAAGAAGATAGTCACACGTGCCATCAATCAGGGAACGCTTAGACGTAACCCGTTTATGAATTATGTGGCGGAACAGCCCTTAAAAAAGTACAGGTACTTGACGGAAGAGGAATTTCAAAAGTTATTCACCACACCGATAGCGACCAAAAGATATTACCGTACAAGGGACTGGTTTGTATTTTCGTCTTTTACGGGTTTGTCGTATGCGGATATGTGCGCCTTGTCGGTTGATAACCTGACAACGGAACAGGATGGCAGCACATGGATAAAGATACCACGCCAAAAGACGGGAACAGTATGCAGCATCAAACTGTTAAGCATCCCTCTGATGATTATAGAGAAGTACAAGGATGAAAGAAAAACGGATAAGGTCTTTAATATGATAAGCCTTTCCAATATCTGCATTAACCTGAAAGAAATAGCCAAATTGTGCGGTATAGAACGGAATTTAACCTATCACATGGCACGCCATACATACGCTACCCAAACGTGTATCTCACAGGGAGTTCCGATAGAAACGCTTAGTAAACTCATGGGACACCGTTCTATTCAAACGACACAGATATACGCAAAAATCACCAATCAGAAAGTGAACGAGGACATGAAGAAGCTGTTTAATAAGGTAAGCGGTAAATACCAAGTGATTGAAAGCGATATAACCGCAGAAATAGCACACAAGAAATTTCCCCACTGGAAGAAAATCAATCAGATATTTCCCGAAAAGAAATAAGATATTGCATAAAGAAGATAGGGTTTGCCTATCTTCTTTCTTAATTCATGCCTGCAACCTTAATTAATTGCATTATCTCTGCCAATGTACCTTTTGGTTTGATTGTTCCATTCAGGAAACCGCCCAATTCATTTTCAAGCGTCTGACTGTCATAAACCGTACTAATCGAACCACTGAAAGAAAAATCCTTTTTCCCTTCTTCATTCAATAGTTGTAGCAAAGTATCAACAAATTTATCAGCCATTTCACGCCTTTTAAATACAAGATTTGTCAGTTGTTTTTCCTTGTAATAAATAGTCAGTACGGCAACCGTATTTTCATTTTCACTTAAATCTTCCATATTGGTAATATCTTAAAAGTTAAATTTCCACGAAGATAGAAAAATACAAGCAATTACTATCCGGCTTTCGTACTTTTTCCAAAGCTGAATAAAACATTAACAAAGATAAGCTCCGTATTCCGTCCGTTCAAGCCCAAGCCCTACGGGTTTGAAAGAAAATCTCCACACCTCACGATGTTCGGGTAGTATTTTCTTCCAAAGGCTTGCACAGACGGAATACTACACTAATAAAGTTAATGTTCTTAGTCAGTTTCGGAAAAAAATGTGTGTTTTTAATAATGGTAGGTCATTCTTGCCGTTCTTTATTATAGTAGGTTTGTAAAAGCCTTTCTATATCGCTTTGACGGTAGATTATTTTGCCTTTTATCTGTATGTAAGGGATAACGCCCGTATCTCTCCATTCTTGTAGCGTGCGGATGCTTACTTTCAAACATTTGGCAGCATCCCTGTTGCTTAGGAACTTTTCATCGTTCAAATGCGGTCTGTTTTCCTTTGCCAGTCGGCTGATACCGTCTAACATTCTTTCCATAGACTGAAAGAAGTCCCTAATTATTTCACTATTGCCGTTTATCAGTTCCATATTGTTATATCGTTATATTGATTTATAATTTGTTTGAATGATTGACAGACATACCCCCGTCAGTTGCGCATATACTCGCCATAGTAAAATATGGAAATACTATCTTTTACCGCATCATAGCCTATATAAAGTCGTTTAAAGGCTTCAACGATGAAGTAACGGTTATCTTCTTTCTGTATCTCGTAAACGGCTGGTTTCGCCTGTCCGTTATCCGATACGTGGAGCATCGAAAGGAAATACTTTTTCTTGCTTTGATATATCATCACCGTAGGATGAAGATTTAAACTTTCCCATATTCCGACAATGGCAGACAATTTGAATGACTGGTTTATTTCCGTATTATTTTCTTCTTTATTTTCCATAGGGCAATCTTTATTTATTGTTTGATTGATAATTCGCTTTCTTGTTTTCCGTACATTCTGCAATCAGTCTTTCAATATCGGCAGATTTATAGTACAGTTTGTTACCGATTTGGGAGTAGCCCAGTTTACCGCTATCCCGGTAGTTCTGCAAACTTCGGATGCTGATACCGAGCAGGGCACACACTTCACGACCTGACAGCCATTCATCCGGCTGACGGGTATTCTCTTTACAAATCCTTTCCACCTGACTGGCGAAGCCGGAAAACCGACCACACGCCTGTTTAAAGGTCTGTTCCTCAATAGTTATGATATTCATACGTTTTTCTCTTTTGGCTGGTTGAATATTCCTTTCTGCATTTCTTCCCGATAGAGAGCCGAAAGAACATCATTGTGCGTATTCAAATGTTCTCCCAGTACGTTATCAATGAAATTTCCAATACTTACCTGCTTGCCTGTAATCACGCCTACAATCTGCATGATACGTTTCTGTATCTCTCCGCTTATGTACACGCTTTGTCGGTTGCAGATTATTCGCTTTTGGAGATACACCGCTTTGTAGTTCTCCTGTTTTTTCTGTAATGATTGTTTTACTTCTTCCATGCTTTCAATTTTTAATGGTTTATAAATAAGTTGATTGATGTCTGATACTGATTGAAAGAAAGCCAGCCAGTTTTATAACTATATCGCTTTATCTTTAAATAGCTTTCAAGCATAGTTTAAAACCATTTCTAAAGATTGTTTGGCAGTCTTATATATTGCTTTCATTCAATCAATTTCCGGCAAAGAAAGGGGTAAAAACAGACGCTTTTTAAAAGAGTGTTACTTTGACCGTTTGTGTCATAATTTGGCGTAGTGGGCTATATTTCAAAGACAAATTGCTGTCTGTAATTTTGTAACCAATAAACAGACATAGGAAGAAGCCGAACCGCTTGCTTTGGCAATCCGACGGAAGGAGGATTTTTATGTTCATTAGAACATAGCAAGTTGTGTTTTGAGGTCCGCTATTCGCTTTTTGCACCTCAAAACCTTGCCACCTGATAAGGTGGTTTGGTTTACTCCGAAGTCGTAAACCTTGTAAAAATTATAATTATGGAACAGAAAAAGAAGTATCAACACAATGGAGGGCGTAAACCAAAACTTGACCCACGCACACACCGGTATTCGTTCAATTTGGACGATGTGGAGAACGCCAAATTCCTGTCATTCTTTGACAGGTCAGGCTACACTATCAAAGCGCATTTTATTAAAAATTGCGTTTTCGGTAAGTCGTTTAAGGTAACAGTCAGGGATAAAAGTAAGGTGGATTATTACATTCAGCTAACACAATTCTATTCACAATTCAGGAGTATAGGGCAGAATTACAATCAGGTAGTGAAAGAACTTCATTCTAATTTTTCAGAAAAGAAAGCACTTGCTTTACTTTACAAACTGGAACAATGTACTTTGGAATTGATAAAGACTAATGAAATGATAGTGCTTTTAAGCAGACGGTTTGAACAGTCCTACCAAAGAGAAGGGACAATATCGGCAGAGGAATAAAAACGACTTGCCCAAAAAGAACTATCCCGGAGTTGCCACGTGTACAACTTCGGGATAGTTCCTTTCTTATTTATCCGTTCCGTGTTCTTTCTCAAACTTTCGGAGCGTACCCACATCAAACCTTTCCTTTATGAACTCTCGTACGTCAGAAGCCCGATAATAGGCTTTTCCGCTAATCATCATAAAGGATAGCATCTTTTTACTTCGCAATCTCTGTAATGTTCGGGTACTTACTTTGAACAACAGGCATAAGTCCTGATTATCCAAAAGTTTATCACCCGGCATTACTTCGGGATTGGTTTGCAAACTCTTTACATCTTTTCCTACTTCTTCCAGTTTATCAAGTAGTTTTTGCATCCAGTCTTTGAACTCGTAATTATCTACATACATATTTACTTCATTTTTCAGGTTATACATAAATGATTACCAATCGATTGATGAAGCAAAGTTCGGTAAAGGAAAGCAAAGAAATTACGGGGTAACAAAGCTACCCCGTATAAATTGATACTAAGTCATTGATTATCTATACCCTTTATTTTCGTGTTCCTTGCGGATAAGGGCTATTAGTCCATTAAGAAATTCTGTTAGTTTAGTGGATTTCCGTTTTATTACATCTTCGTGCTTTTGGTAATAGTCGCCCAGTTTGATATTGAATAACCACTCAAAACCTTTGCCTAAGTCTGTTAAGTGAACGGGTTTTCCATTCTGATATACGATGTGTTTGGAAAGAAATAAACCGCTGACTATTTCCATGATATTGACAAGGCTCGTTTTGTCAGCCAAATAGAGAGGGGAAAGAAACAGCTTGTTTGCGTGCTGTTTGAATTGTTCTGGGTATTTAATGCGCCATTTTACAATGCGCATTTCAGTGTTTAACAGTCCTATTGCTTCATCAATCAAATGCAAATAGGGCATTTTTTTCTTGCTCAAACCGCACACGATACGATTTAAGTCGATGTAAACCAAAGGAAAAATAACGTAGTAAAACGCTATAATCCTGTTCGTTGATACTAAAATCGGCTAAATGTATAGCCAATTCTTCAATAGCTTCTGCAAATTCAGATGCAGAAACTTTACGCTGCGAGTATTCCGATAATAACCGGAAAAATCTCTGTTCTAATATGTTCTTATTATTCATTGCATATTTGTATGCATTTTCATTCAAGCAACTTCTTCATCTAAATAATCTTACTTATCGGAAAAGAGCAAAACTTAATCTCCAACTTTTCCATTATAATAATTAAGAAATGCAACTTCACCTATGGCTTTTAAAAGTTTCTGATTTTCAATAAAATTCTGTCCATATTTTAGCCAACGTTTGGTAAATCTTTTAAATTTGACACATGGAAAATCAGTACATTGGAAACAATGTGTTATTTCTTTCTCCAAGCAACATAAATGAAATGTTTTACATTTATCACAGCGAGAACTATTCAGTTCAGCTCCTTTGCAGGGGCTTTTTTCTCTTGTATATATGGGGCATCCCCCACAAAAGACACCACAAGCAGGAATGTGTCCGTTATAAAATTTCATTTAGTCAGTTCCTTTGCCATCCAAAAATTAATAAGAGAAAGTTGATTGGCTTTGCGCTTTTGTTCTTTTTCAACTATATAACCTCTTTTCTCAAAGAAAGGACGGGCTGTTAAACTTACTTCAGATGTAATCCGCATAATACCATTTGAAATAGCATATCGCTCTATTTCTTCCAAAAGCATAGTTGCTATGCCTTTATCCTGAAAGTCTTTGTGAACAAACATAGAGTGTAGATAACCTTGCGGTGTAATAGATGAAAAGCCTACAATTTGAGACTGTTGATTAACAGCCACTATAAAATAATGGGTCTTAATCATTTCTTCTATATTGGAAAGATTATCTCCACATGATGCCCAATCTTCCACTTCTGCCTTTGAATAATCACGCTTATTTATTGTGAGGACTGTATTTTGAAATAAATCTTTGAGTTTAGAGGCATCAGACAGCCGGGCTATTCTAATTGTAAAATCTGTATTCATTTTTTTTAGTGCTAAAACGTATATTTGTTTCTCTGAATCGTTATTAAAGACTTCTTCTGTAAAATCTCCAAATTTGTGAATAATATTAAAGCCAGCTTGTTTGAAATATGAATCTAACTCTTGGGGAAAGAACAATCTCATATCCATATTTTGGATTGAATGAAATTCTCCATTTATAAAATAGTGCCATTTTATACGGTTAATTTGAGTTGCGCTTTCATAGTGCATACTTTGTTTTATCAACACATTTCTTTCATTATTAGTCGTATATTCGGCAATAACTTGTTGTTCCCTTTCTTTTTCAACAATATATTGAATGTTAGGATTGAAACAATCCAACAAGAACAAGCCTTTCTCTTTAAGATGATTTTGTACGACTTTTAGTACCTCAAATAAATTTTCGTTTTTATATAAATGATGGATTGAATTAAACGGAATAAAAATAAGGTCGAATTTTTCTTGTAAGTTTAATGTTCTAATATCAGCTTCAATAAAATTAATCTTTAATTTACTTTGAAAGGCTTTCGCTTTTGCCCGTTCAATCATTGATGGAGTGTAATCAACCCCACTAATATTATATCCATCTTTTGCTATTGGAATTGTAAGCCTCCCCGTTCCACAACAAAGTTCAAGTATTTTTGCGTCCTTATTTTGAGGTAACCATTTTTTGTAAAATTCTAAATCAGACAAGTAAATATTTAACCCGTCATAAATGTCCGCATCATAAACCAAATCGCCAACTTTATAATCCATTTTTATGCTATTCCTCAATTTTATTTAAGTATATATCACTTATTACTATATCTACCTGCAAAAAGCTGTTTTCCTTTCTGTGTATATTGTTTTATAAAATCCCCCTTATGTAAAGTGTACATATCCCTGTCATACTTATATTGCTCCCATAAATTAAATTTAAGTTGTTCATATTCTTTAGCGATAGCAGTATTTGCTTGAAGATAATCCCTAAAATACAATTCATCGTTATCTCCCTCATAAGATAAGTGTAAATGGAATACCTGTTCGGCAAATCCTTGTAAAGTATAACCTTTATTAAAATCAATGCGACAGTTGTTTTCTGCCATACAGATATAACCACATTTTTCAATCCTACCTTGTAAATTGGAGAGCTTTTCTTTTCTTGGAACTTCCACAAGTATATCTATGATAGGTTTTGCCCAAATCCCTTTAATAGCCGTGCTACCTATATGGCTAATGCGTCCAACATCGGACAAATTCTCTTTCAGTAATCCTGCTTCTTCTTTAAACCAGTCTGCCCAACAATCTTGATGTGCAGTCAAGATTATAGGGAACAATTGCCAAAGTTCTTTTAGAGATAGCTCTGCTAATTTTCTTTTCATATATGAATTATTTTATACTCAATACATTAATTGTAACAATCGGCAAAATAAAGAAAAATAGAGAACAAAAGCCTTGAAAAATTTCAAGACTTTTGGTTGAACAATATTTTCTTACGGATATGGCTAACTGTTTCAGGTGTTACTCCTAAATATGATGCTATACTTTTTAAAGGTATCACTTCTTTCAAATCAGGACATCGTTTCATCAACTTTAAATATCGTATTTCTGGTGTGCAATATGAATCAAGTAATTGTTTATATATCATTTCAAATAGACTTTCAGCAGCTAATCTTCCATACTGCTGGGTGTCATAATTCATTTCCCAATAATTGATAATATCATGACGAGATAATATGCATATGGTACAGTCTGTTATAGCCTGAATATTAACTAAGGAAAGAGTTCCTCTCATCAGAGATGAATAATCACAAACAAACTCGTCCTGAAAAGCATATCCAACAATGTGTTCCATACCCTCTTCATCTATATATGTATATTGGAATACACCACTTCCTACCCATCCGATAAAATGTGATGTTTCATTTTGTAGAATGAAGAAATCTTTCTTATGATAAGTTTGGTATTCTCCTTTTTCTTGTATCAACTTCTTTAAGTTGGAGTAATCCCAATCATTTAAATATGAATTAAATTCTTTCATTACCAATGTCTTTGCTACAAAAATACAAGAAAGTTCTAAAATGTGACAGACTGTATTTTACATTTAGAAGAAAATAACTATATTTGTAGTGAGTATTTTGAAATGCTGCAATTTAGACCGAATTAAGGTGAATAGCACGTTGCTAAAACGTTACCCTTTTTTGAATTACTTTTTGTAACAAGTTATGTTACAGTATGATATATTGTAATGTTATAGTAGTGGCAAATGTGTGCCTTGCAAGGTGGAACGTGATATTTTTGTCGATACCACATAGAACGGCTATTTCTTTCAAATAATCATTCATCTTTTGATTGCTGATAACAGGTAACAACTGACCGTTTTTTAGTTTCCCCTCGTATTTGTTCAGGATAGCTTTAGGAATATCCAGTAAGCGGATGTTTGATGTTACTTTAGTCTTGTGACGTTTCTTTATAATCCATAGATTATCATCAAATGCCAAACGTATGTCGTTACTGGTTAATTCGCATATATCCACGTATGAAAGTCCCGTATAGCAGCTAAAAATGAAAATATCCCGTACCTGCTCCAATCGCTTTGAAGCAAAATCCTTATTGCATATCCTGCTTATCTCGTCCTTGTCAAGATACCCTCTTTCTATATACTCGAATTTCAGTTTATAATTGGCGAACGGGTCGGCTGTTATCAATCCTGTACCCTGTGCAAAGTTTACCACCGTGCGGAAACGCTGTATAAACTTCATTGCCGTATTGGGTGAACAATCGTGGTTCTTTATTATATACAGGTAGAAATTCTCAATAAATACTTTGTTGATTTGGCGTATAGGCAAATCCGATACACGATATTCATCTTTCATGTATTGGGTTAAGCGTAACTTTGTCAGTTCGTATCTGCTGTACGTTTTGGGTGTGGCTTCTCCTGCTTCGACCTTTTTCTTGTATTGGTCGTTGTGCTGGGTGAAAAAAGAAATAATGGTATTTGCTTCTTCCTCTTTTCCCAATAGTGCATTTTTCACGCTTTCGGGTGTAACATAGCTATCCCGCATTAATTGATTGTGGAAGTGGGAACGGATATTTGCTTTGATGTCGTCCAGCATGGAATTAAGCCTTTGTATCTCCATTGATTTACCTATGGCTCTGCCGGATTTCCAGTTAGTTTCTAATACTTCTAACTTGGTATTGAATTGGGTCTGTTTGCCGTTGATTGTGATACGGGCATGAATGGGTACTAAACCATTCTTTTTCATCTTGTCTTTTTTCAGGTAAAACAATACGCTGAAAGTACTTTTTTCATTCTTCATAATCTCACTTTTTTTAGATTGCAAAACTAATTTTAATCGCTGTAAATGAGATAAATAGAGTATAGACAAATCACGTCAAAAGTAAGCCATTTTCCGACAATCGTACCCCCTAATCGTTTTTTGGGAAAGGGGGTACGATTTGGATACTCAACCGTGTCTTTTCGTGCCCCTTTTTTGTCTTTTAAGCAAGACTGAAACAATAAAAAAAAGTCCTACAATACGTTGATATTGTAGGACTTGTCTCTTTTTTGTCGCCGTTTGGCTTTGTTCTTATGTGATCCGCCTGGGGCTCGAACCCAGGACCCCAACATTAAAAGTGTTGTGCTCTACCTGCTGAGCTAGCGAATCAATCCTTATTTGCGTATCAGTTATTTCCTGATTGCGGGTGCAAAGGTAGTGACTTTTTTTATATCTGCAAGCTTTTGGGTGAAAAAAGTTTTATTTATTTTTCGTCATCTTCCTCTATCTTCTGATTATCAGATGTTTCATGTGTGTCGTATTTTATTCTCTCTTTGTTGATGATGAAACGTTGATAATAGGAGAGCATTAGGGTGGTGAGCGGGAGTGCTATGATCATACCTAACATCCCGAGCAAGGATCCCCAGATGGAAAGAGATAAAAGAATGATGGCAGGGTTGAGCCCTGTGATCTTTCCCATGATTCTTGGGACAAGGAAACCATCTTGGATGGCTTGAACAACAATAAAAACAACGAGGGCACCTGCCAGGATTACCCAGAAATTCTCACCGGTATCAGCAGCTTTTAGGATTGCTAATATGACGGTGGGCAAGAAACCGATAATCTGCAGATATGGAACCATATTGAGGGCACCGATGAAAAGTCCCAAGGCAATAGCCATCGGAAAGTCGATGATCAGGAACCCAATGCTGAACAAGATGCCGACACAGAAGGCAACAAGTGCCTGGCCGCGGAAATAGCGATTCATTCCATCCTGTATGTCATTGACCAGATTGGATGCAAAGGTACGGTATTTGCCTGGTAGCAGGTGAAGCCATCCTTCTGCGATGGATTCATAGTCGAGCAAGATGAATACCACATATAATAAAATGATGAATGAAGCGAATACGCTAAACAGAATATTAATAGATTCCGCAACGAGTGCCCAAAGTTTAGGAACAGTCTCTTTAATGGTATTCATTATATTTTCTTCACTTAGGATTCGGTTCAGTGCCTGAAGGTCGATATGTCTGTGGATAAATTCCGAAAGAGTAGGAGGCACTGTTCCGGAACGATAAGCACCATTAGTCAGATAAGTAACCAACAGATCGTTCATTCGTCCTATTTCGGCAAGCATTGGGGGCACTAAAAGGTAAAAAATGGCAATTCCTACTATGGTAATGCTGAACAATGCGCAGAAAATAGAAATGATCCTGCTTTTAAAGCGTAATTTATACTGGAAAAATTTGACGAGCGGATAAATCATATAAGCGATAAGCCATGCCACAAAAAAAGGTAGCAGTACGCCGCTGAGCCTTTTAAAAAGTATCAGTAATCCCACAATGAGCGCACAGCAGATGGAACCACGTATGAAACTATCAAATGTAATCTTTTTCCTTTCCATAATAATCTGACGTTTGATGTGCGACCTCACCGGAAATGTCCGGGCTTTGCTACCTTGAGGTCATTATGATTTTTCTTTGTCCTCTTGCAGGGCTTTCTGGTAACACTCCCGACATAAAGGTTCGTATTCGGCTGTTTCACCCAATAGCACCTGTTTGTCGTTTTTCACCGTACGGTGTGAAAAAGAGGCTAATTGTCCACATTTTACACAAATGGCATGTACCTTGGATACTTCGTCGGCAATGGCACACAAAGCTGGCATCGGACCAAACGGTATGCCTTTGAAGTCCATGTCCAATCCGGCTATGATGACACGTACTCCGTTGTTTGCCAATTGATTGCATACATCTATTAAACCACTGTCGAAGAACTGTGCCTCGTCAATGCCTACCACATCAATTTCGGATGTGAAAAGCAGTATGCTGGCTGAAGAGTCGATGGGGGTGGAGGAAATGGTATTACTGTCATGTGAAACAACGTCCCCCTCAGAATAGCGTGTGTCAATGGCAGGTTTGAATATCTCTACGCGTTGGCGGGCAAATTTGGCCCGCTTCATGCGACGGATCAGTTCTTCGGTTTTTCCTGAAAACATGGAACCGCAAATTACTTCAATTCTTCCTCTTCTTCTCGTCTCTTGTATATGATCTTCTGAAAATAATACCATGCTGATGTATGTTATAATTGGTTGCAAAAGTAATAGTTTTATTGGCTTCTCGGTGTTTTTTCATTATTTATTTCTACATTTGCGAAGTCATTCAAGAAGAAATTCAGATGTAGATATGCAAGCATTGTTGAACGATATAGAATTGGATATTCAGGAACTTAAATGCCTGATGGAGGCCGTTTCGCGTAAACCGGATTCTGCTTTGCGTGAAGTGGCAAAGAGAAATATTGTGCAAATGCGTGGCCGGTTGGACATCTTACTGGAACAGTTGGATCGGGGAGCAATACCGGAAAACGAACTTCCTGACCGGATTATAAATCCAATGCCGGAACCTGTGTCAGCAGCAGCAGCAGCAGCAGAAGAAGAAGAAGAAGAAGAAGAAGAAGAAATAGTTGTGGGTAACCCAGAGAAAGATGAAGAGCCTGTAATAGTTCCGGAGGCTCCGGAGATGCCGGAATCTGAACAATTGGAGTTGCCTGAAGTGACCGTAGAACCGGCACAATCGGCTGAAGTATCTATGAAGATTGAAACCAATACGGCTTCTACACCTATTTTGGCCGAGCGGATTAAAACAGCCGGAGATTTACGCCGTTCAATCAGTCTGAATGATTCGTTTCGCTTTTCCCGTGAACTGTTTGGGGGAAGCATGGAGCAAATGAATCATGTATTGCAACAGATTGGGGAGATGCATTCACTGGATGCGGCTCTTGTTTTCTTATCTTCTAAAATAAAGGTGGAAGAGGAAAATGAAGCTAAAGTTGATTTAGTGGAACTTCTCAAAAAGTACTTTATATAAAAACGTGATTATTAGGATATGGGAAAACTATATGTGGTACCGACGCCGGTCGGGAATTTGGAGGACATGACATTCAGGGCTATTAAAGTCCTGAAGGAGGTCGACTTGATTCTGGCGGAGGATACCCGTACTTCCGGAATCTTGCTGAAACATTTTGAGATTAAAAACGCGATGCAATCCCACCATAAGTTTAATGAACATAAAACGGTGGAGAGTGTTGTTAATAGAATAAAGGCAGGAGAAACCATTGCTTTGATTTCGGATGCCGGAACACCGGGAATTTCTGATCCGGGTTTTCTGGTAGTTCGTGAATGTGTGCGCAATGGTATCGAAGTACAATGCCTGCCCGGAGCGACAGCTTTTGTTCCGGCGTTGGTAGCATCGGGATTGCCTAACGAAAAGTTTTGTTTCGAAGGTTTTCTCCCTCAGAAAAAGGGGCGTATGACAAAATTGAAATCGTTGGTGGATGAACACAGAACAATGGTGTTTTATGAATCCCCACATCGTTTGCTGAAAACATTGACACAGTTTGCCGAATATTTCGGTCCCGGACGTCAGGTATCTGTGTCCCGTGAAATTTCAAAGATTCATGAGGAAACGGTTCGCGGGACTTTGAGTGAATTGATAGAACACTTTACCGTTACCGAACCCCGGGGAGAGATTGTGATTGTACTTGCAGGAATAGACGATTAATAATAACTTCATTTAAAAACGTAAAACGTAATCGTATGAAAAAGTTAGTAGTTTTATTAGTATGCGCAGCTATGTTGGCTTCGTGTAACGGCCTGGGTGGTGGAAGTAAGGACCTGAAGGCAGAAAATGATTCTCTTTTGATGGAGTTGACCCAGCGCAATGCCGAATTGGACGAAATGATGGGTACTTTCAACGAAGTTCAGGAAGGATTTCGTAGAATAAACGCAGCTGAAAGCCGTGTTGACTTGACCCGTGGCACTATCTCTGAGAATTCTGCAACCGCAAAACAACAAATAGCATCTGATATTGAATTCATCACGAAACAGATGGAAGAAAACAAGGCACAGATCGCTAAGTTGCAGGCTATGCTGAAGAATAGTAAGAATAATTCGGCACAATTGAAAAAAGCCGTTGAATCTTTGACTCAGGAGTTGGTTGCTAAAACTCAGCGTATCGAAGAACTTCAGGCTGAATTAGCTTCTAAGAATATCCGTATTCAGGAGTTGGATGCTGCAGTAACCGGACTGACTGCCGATAAAGAGTCATTGGCTGCTGAAAATGAAGCCAAGGCAAAGACCGTAGCAGAACAGGATAAGGCCATCAATAGTGCATGGTTTGTGTTTGGTACTAAATCGGAACTTAAATCTCAGAAGATTCTTGAAAAAGGGGATGTGCTGAAGAGTGCGGATTTCAACAAGGATTATTTTACTCAGATCGATATCCGTACTACTAAAGAGATTAAATTATATTCTAAACGTGCTGATTTGCTCACTACTCATCCGGCTAAATCTTACGAGCTGGTTAAAGATGATAAAGGTCAGCTGACTTTGAAGATCACGAATCCGAAAGAATTCTGGAGTGTATCTAAATATCTGGTAATCCAGGTCAAATAAGTAGTATAAAACAAACGTAACTGATAAGGGCACGGACTACACAGTATGTAATCCGTGCTCTCTTTTTTGAAATGTACCTGATATATTAATATGAAATATAGAAACCTGTTTTTTGATTTAGATGATACTCTCTGGGCCTTTTCCCAAAATGCGTATGATACGTTTGAAGAAGTTTACGATAAATATGGATTGGGAAGGTATTTCGATTCGTTTTCCCATTTTTATTCTCTTTACCAAAAGAGGAATGCGGAGTTGTGGGTAGAATATGGAAACGGGGAGGTGACTAAAGAAGAGTTGAATCGACAGCGTTTTTTATATCCTTTGAAAGCTGTTGGCGTTGACGATGAAATGCTTGCAAAACGTTATTCTGACGATTTCTTTTTGATAGTTCCTACTAAAAGGCGGCTAATGCCGTATGCGGAAGAGGTACTTTCGTATTTGGCACCTAAATATAATTTGTATATTCTTTCAAATGGTTTCAGGGAATTGCAATCCTGTAAAATGCGTTCGGCAGGCATTGATACATATTTTGATAAAATAATTCTTTCGGAAGATCTGGGAGTGATGAAGCCTTGGCCGGAAATTTTTCATTTTGCTTTGTCGGCTACACAATCCGAACTACGTGAATCATTAATGATTGGGGATAGTTGGGAAGCTGATATTGTTGGTGCCCATGGAGTGGGAATGCATCAGGCTTATTATAATGTGTCCGGACGCACTGATTTTCCTTTCCGTCCTACTTATTCAATGACTGATTTGAAAGAGTTGGTGGAACTGTTGTAACATTTATAGATATATTGTATTTTTGCGTTCAATATAGAACGCATAAAAATACAACTATGGACACTCTCTTGCCTTTTGCTTTACTCTGTTTCACTTCTTTCTTTACATTGACTAATCCGTTGGGTACAATGCCCGTTTTTCTGACCATGACTCATGGTATGACTGATAAAGAGCGGCAAGCGGTTGTTCGCCGTGCCACTTTCGTCTCGTTTATCACTTTAATGGTATTTGTTTTTGCAGGGCAATTCCTTTTTAAATTCTTCGGTATTTCGACCAACGGATTTCGTATTGCAGGTGGAGTGATTATTTTCAAGATAGGCTTTGATATGTTGCAGGCACGGTACACTCCGATGAAATTGAAAGAT
>OGXO01000841.1_pt1 | contig 17220 bp, 10 predicted proteins | sample 1576321 | NCBI WGS metagenome assembly OGXO01 (sample SAMEA3541568, study PRJEB24748) | human gut metagenome | biome: human gut; feature: human-associated habitat; material: faeces | place: China | collected 2012 | reverse complement strand
ATCGGGAAGTCAATCACCCAAAGGCAAACAAACTTATTCTTATCACGCAATCCCAGTTGAGCACCCATTTCCAGACGAAGCTCACAAAGTTGTTTACGTGTTTTCATTACATCGTCGCCAGACAGAATCAGAATCAAATCACCCGGTTTAGCTCCGAATGCTTCTTTCATTTGCTGGAGCACCTCCTGCGTATAGAATTTATCTACACTCGATTTCACCGTTCCGTCGGCTTCCACACGGGCATAAACCATTCCTTTCGCACCAATCTGCGGTTTCTTTACAAATTCGGTCAATGCATCCAGCTGCTTGCGGGTATAAGTCGCAGCACCTTCTGCACAGATACCGCCCACATAAGCCGCATTATCGAATACAGAGAATCCGTGACCTTTCATGACGTCCATCAGTTCCACGAATTTCATGCCGAAACGCAAATCCGGTTTATCGCTACCATAATATTTCATGGCGTCCGCCCAAGACATACGTTGGAATGGTTCATTCAGTTCCACACCACGAAGAGTCTTAAACAAATGTTTAGCCATTCCTTCGAAAGTAGTGATAATATCTTCTTGCTCAACGAAGCTCATTTCACAGTCGATCTGTGTAAATTCCGGCTGACGGTCGGCACGCAAGTCCTCGTCACGGAAACATTTCGCAATCTGGAAATAACGGTCGAAACCGGAAACCATCAACAACTGTTTCAAGGTCTGCGGAGACTGCGGAAGTGCGTAGAACTGTCCCGGATTCATACGTGACGGCACCACGAAGTCGCGTGCGCCTTCAGGAGTAGAACCGATCAAAACGGGCGTTTCCACTTCGATAAAACCCAGACTATCCAGATATTTGCGAACTTCAATTGTCATTTTATGACGCAGTTCCAAATTGGAACGTACAGCGTTACGGCGTAAATCCAGATAACGGTATTTCATGCGGATATCATCCCCCCCATCCGTGTTATCTTCGATAGTGAACGGAGGAGTCATGGCAGTATTTAGTACGTTCAGTTCGGAAACAATGATTTCAATGTCTCCGGTAGGAATGTTTGCATTCTTGCTGAAACGTTCATTAACCGTTCCTGTCACTTGAATGACGAACTCACGTCCCAATTTATTAGCACGTTCACAGAGTTCAGCATCAATTTCTTCATTAAAAACCAACTGGGTAATTCCGTAACGGTCGCGAAGGTCAATGAAAGTCATCCCTCCCATCTTACGGCTGCGCTGTACCCATCCGGACAGCGTGACTTGCTTGTTTACATCAGAGATTCTAAGTTCTCCACATGTGTGCGTTCTAAACATATATTTTTTATTTAAACGATTATCACTCGCGTTTTTATTTTGATCGAACCAAAACTGCGCAAAAGTACGCAATAATTTGTAATTCGGTGTCAGTAATCCGTTATTTTATCAGACTTTCTTTGTCAGCTTTTTCAATATTTTCTTGTTTCTATCTGTTATATTGTCGACGATGGCTTCATTCATCAATTTGATGCCATTCATATATTCCTGCGCTCTTTGGAGCACATTGGCTGCGTCCTTTTCCGATGCTCGTGGCACTACCACGCGCAATCCTCTTTGAATCAGTTGAATATTTACATTGGCATCCGTTTCCATGGGGTCACCATCAAAATGCACGACGCCCGGAGTAGTCCGGCGGATGCACAACTGCTTGCAGCGGAAAGTCTTGATACGGCTATTCTGATCGATTGTTTTATTGAATAATTGAAAGGCCAATGAAGGAACGTCCAATACGGTGAACGGTTCGAGAATGGTCACATCCAGCAAACCATCTGTCAGAGTGGCTTGCGGTGCGATATAAGCATTGTTTCCGTATTGCGACGCGTTTCCGCAGGCAATCAGGAAGGCTTTATATTTGGAGACTCCGTTTTCCGTTTCCAGTTCGTACGTTTCCGGCTCATATTTAAGACTTTCCTGCAAGGTTTTCTCCAGATAAGTCAATAGCCCCCGTTTACCGGCATGCGCAAACTTCAGACTGACAAACGCGTCGAACCCCACTCCGCAAGTGCAGAAAAAATCCGTACCGTTGATCTTACCATAATCTATCACATCCATGCAACCTTCGTTCAGCACTTCCAATGCTCTCTTCGGTTCCATCGGTATATGCAGATGCCTCGCCAGTCCATTGCCCGATCCGCAGGGAATAATTCCCAGCGCGGTATCAGTATGCACCAACGAACGAGCTATTTCATTGATTGTTCCATCCCCACCAATAGCCACTACTATATCTGTTTTCTCTTCGGCAGCTTTGGCAGCTATTTCTACTGCATGACCGGCTCTTTCCGTATACACTACTTCCCAAGAGTATCTCGCCTTGTCTATTTTTTCGTCCAGCAAGTTAAGAATCAATTCTTTACTTTGTGTTCCCGAAATAGGATTGACGACGAATTTTATTTTTTTCATTCTTTCGTTCATGCTATTCTTGTCGATTGTAGACGACAAAAGTAATATAAATATCTTAAATTTTAATCTATTAGAGGTTTCTAATCATACGAGAGCAACTTTTTTCTCTTAAAAAGAACAGATAAAAGCAAATTTTGTTATCTTTGCCCCCTGTTTTTAAACACTTGTTAAGATAAAAGGATGTAAGATCGTCAGCGAACGATCTGAGTATGAGTATAAAAATTATAATTCATGGGATTATTACAAGAGAAGTTAGCTAAGTACGACCTGCCACAAAAGTTTATGGCACAGGGCGTTTACCCATATTTCCGTGAGATAGAAGGAAAGCAGGGTACAGAGGTAGAAATGGGCGGACACGAAGTGTTGATGTTCGGTTCCAATGCATACACTGGCCTTACGGGAGATGAAAGAGTGATTGAAGCTGGTATCAACGCCATGCATAAATATGGTTCCGGTTGCGCAGGCTCGCGCTTCTTGAATGGTACGCTTGACCTGCATGTTCAGTTGGAAAAAGAACTGGCTGCCTTTGTAGGCAAAGATGAAGCACTCTGCTTCTCAACCGGTTTTACGGTGAATTCCGGAGTTATCCCTGCTTTGACAGACCGCAATGATTATATCATTTGCGATGACCGCGACCACGCATCTATCGTAGATGGACGTCGTCTCTCCTTCTCTCAACAATTAAAATATAAGCATAACGATATGGCAGATCTGGAAAAGCAACTTCAAAAGTGCAATCCGGATTCAGTGAAACTAATCATAGTGGACGGTGTGTTCTCTATGGAAGGTGACTTGGCAAACTTGCCCGAAATCGTACGTTTGAAACATAAATACAACGCTACTATCATGGTAGACGAAGCTCATGGCTTGGGCGTATTCGGAAAACAAGGACGTGGCGTCTGCGACCATTTCGGTCTGACTCACGAGGTTGATTTGATTATGGGTACTTTCAGCAAGTCACTGGCTTCTATCGGCGGATTTATCGCTGCTGATTCTTCTATCATCAACTGGTTACGTCACAACGCACGTACTTATATTTTCAGTGCATCCAACACTCCGGCTGCTACTGCATCTGCTCTCGAAGCTCTCCACATCATCCAAAATGAACCGGAAAGACTTGAAGCATTGTGGGAAGCTACCAACTATGCATTGAAACGTTTCCGTGAAGCTGGCTTTGAAATCGGTGCAACAGAATCACCTATCATCCCTCTTTACGTACGTGACACGGAAAAAACGTTTATGGTTACCAAATTAGCTTTTGATGAAGGCGTATTCATCAATCCGGTTATTCCGCCGGCATGTGCACCGCAAGATACTTTGGTGCGCGTAGCATTAATGGCTACTCATACAAAAGACCAAATAGACCGTGCTGTAGAAAAGCTAGTTAAGGCATTTAAAGCATTGGATCTTTTATAATCTACGAGAAATATATCACTCATTATTGGGTGAATAAAATGAAGTCTGACACAAATCAATGTGCCAGACTTTTATTTTATCTTATTCACTCTTGAGTACTTCTGCTGGATTTTGCCGGGCGGCTTTCCACACGCGCCAGATGATGCTTAAGAAAATGACAAGGCCCATTCCTATAAATATAACTGCATATAACCACCATTCCATCGGTGTTTGCTTTATATAATTTTCAAGCCAATGCTTCATCATAGCATATCCTAGCGGAAAAGCAAAGAACGATGAAAGTACAAGTAAAAATAAATATTCTTTAAAGAATAGATTCAAGATTATTCCTATATTGGCTCCATTTACCTTGCGTATAGCTATTTCTTTACGACGTTGCTGACAGGATAAAGTCACTAACGAGAATATACCAAATACCGCAATTAATATACAAATAGCAGAAACCACACTCAACAGTTTGCACAATGTTCTCTCTGATTTCATGTAAGCGTCGTAAACTTCTTCAATATTAGACAACATCAATTCTGCATTTGGATTAACTTTATTCACTTCCGCTTTTATCTTTTCAGAAACAATATTCCAAGTTCCCTCTTTCACTTTGAATATAATACCTCCTCTGTCTCTACTATCTGGTAAATGAAACATAGCAGGAGCTACCGGATGTATTGGAGCATTATATGAAATATTTTTAATAACACCTTTCACTATACATTGCTTTCCTAATTTTCCCATTTTCTTTCCAATCGGTTGTGTCCATCCGAAAGCTTTCATAGCAGCTTCATTTATAACAACCATATCTTTTCCATCCTTTTCATCCAGCATACTTCCATTCAACACCTCTACTCCAAAGAAATCGGCATAGTCCTGATTAATCGTTTCATCTTCCAATTCAATATATTGTTCACTATCAGCGACCTTTCCATCCCATTCCTTTACCCTATATATTGAATAAAACATCTTAGGAATAGGTGTATGAAAACCATTCAAACATTCTGATACCTCTGGTATCTGACTTACAATTTCTTTGAAAGGGATATTTTCAGAGCAATAAACAACTGCTCCTACATTATGCCGTTCTATTCCAAGTTCTCTAGTATTTAGTAAGAAATGAAGTTGCATCATCATTACCAGAGTACAAAAAACAAAGCCTATACCGATAAACAGCTGAAATAAAATGCTACTCTTATAAAACCAGCCGGAGAGATGAAGATTGGATTTCTTGTTTATATTACTAAGTAGAGTTCGCCTACTAATATATCTTATAAGCAGAGATGCAAAACCAACTGTTACAGCAATCAATGATAGTATATAAACAAATATTTCGATATAAAAAAATGAAGCACCCTCATTGATTTGTGACAAACGTTTAAAAGTCGGCAGGATGAGTTCTATCAATACCAACCCTATTCCTGAAGATAAAATTAGTAATAAGACAAGTTCTGTAAGAAGTAAAGTGAGTAACCCACCATTTGATGAACCATTGACTTTCCTCAACGCTAACTCACGTTTACGCATCCGGATACGAGTTATCAACATTGTTAAATAATTACATATTCCACAAATTATAACCAAACCGCTAATACATACAAAAAGACAAATATGATTCAACTTCACATTCACATCTTCCCTCGGATGACTACTCCGCAATGTGGATAATGGAGCAATAAGCGTAGAATTTGGATATTTATGACCATCTTGTTGTACTTCATATTCTGACAACCTCTGTTTCAATGCTTCTATATCACAGTTGGGATAAATACGAAAAAGCGTTTGGCATCGTTGGTTCCCCCAATTGGGGTTTGTATCATGAAATGGCAATAATATATCAAATGAAAACAAAGAGTGTCCTTCCCATGACTTTACAACTGCAACGATTATTTTTTCTTCGTTACTTTCCTCTAAAATCAAGTGTTTACCTATCGGAGATTCTTTCCCAAATATTCGCTTTGCCGTATTTTCTGTTATAGCAATTTCATCCTTTTTTAGCTGTAGATGGTTATCTCCATCCAATACTTTAATATTGAACATTGAAATGAAATTTGAATCTACCTCTATACGTCGTACCACAAACTCAACATCCTCATTCTTAATCTTTTTTTCATTCCAGTCATAAAAGATACGACATACTTTCTCTATCTCCGGACAATTCTTTGCCAAATAATCAGCTAGAAAACTAGATGAATTATAGGTAAATCCGTCTCCATAAAGACGAAAGCTACTGCCTGCCAGATAAATGCGATCGGCTCCCTCATGAAAATTATCATACGTCATTTCATAACGTATCCATAATACCGACAGCGCAAAACAGGTAAAGCCGACTGCTAATCCGATAATACTAACAAGACTTTGTGTTTTATACTTTATCAGATTACGAAAGGCTACTTTCAGATAGTGTTTTATCATGATATTGTTATTTTATTATTCATTTTTGATAACTTCCGCAGGATTCTGTCGGGCGGCTTTCCATATGCGCCAGATGATGCAGAGTAAAATAATAACTGCCACTACAACGAAAATCCCTACATATACCCAACCGTTAATCGCAGTTTGTCTCACATACGTTTCAAGCCACTGCCTCATAACCACATATCCCATTGGGAAGGCTATAACAGCAGCAATAACCAGCAACAGCAGGTATTCACGGAAGAACATCTGCAAAATATGACGAATTTGCGCCCCGTTTACTTTACGTATGGCAATCTCCTTTTGACGTTGCTCACACGATAGAGTGACCAATGAAAAGATTCCGAATACGGAAATGAGTACACAGACCAATGACACGAAGCTCAATAGCTTCATCAGTGCATCTTCGGAACGAAGATATTTACCATATTCCTCCTCCTCGCTAAACAACCGTAAGTAAGCATTGGGGAATTCTTCTTTGTGGAGTTTTTCTATAGCTTCACGACATTCGTTCCAAGTCCCCTCTTTGAATTTAAAAAGGATACCGGCACGATTCAGGAGATATTCTTGTGCTTCGGGGCGTTGAAAGGCAATAAGTCCCGGCTTGCTTGTCGGAGAACGATAACTAAAGTTTTTCACCACTCCGACAACTTTGTATGTAATGTCCTGACGACTGTTGGTGTTATTGCCGAAAGTCTTTCCTAGAGCATGTTTCCATCCGAATTTCAGGCACGTACTTTCATCAACCACAACTTCATTCTGCTGGCTCTTTTCAGATATAAATTCACCTTCCAGTAATTTCAAATCATAAAACTTAAAGAATTCCTCCTTTGCCGGCATTATGCCAACAAGTAGTGTTTTTTCTGTCACCTTGGGCAGCCCATCCCAATTTGTTATTTCTGCATACATCATCGGACCGGTTGGAATAATTGGAAAGTACGCAGGAGGTAAAGTTTCTGTTACCATAGGGAGAGCTTTTATTTTCTCTGTCCATTGATGAATGTCTCCATTCCACAATGCCACATTAGCTACATTATGACGCTCCATACCTAAATCCGTATTTTTCAGGAAATGTAGTTGTTTCATGATGACAACCGTGCAGAAGATAAAGCTAAGGCTAACCATCAACTGTACGATAATACCTATTCTGCGGAATAAGTACGGACGGGCAGTAGCAACATTTCCTTTGATCGTTTCCTGCAATGTTCGACGACGAAAATAGGACAATGGCATCAGTGTAAACAGAAATGACAGGATAATTACTGCCAGAAGATATACCAAGATTTCTCCATAATATGAGCTGGGCTCTATCTGCGTAAAGTTCAGGAACCGGGACATACTCATCTCCACCAGCAGCAATCCGCTGAACAGAGCAATACATAAAAGCAGCAATAACTCAATGGCAAACTGTACAGACAAGGCTTTATTGCTTGCCCCATTCACCTTACGAAGTGCCATTTCACGGTTGCGCATACAAAGGCGACTGATAAAAAGCGTCAAATAATTGAATAACGAACAAATAATCACCAGTCCGCCTGCCAAGGAGAAATAGAATATATAACTGAAAGAGATAACAACATCTGCTTTATCTACATAATCCGAATAGCGCAAAGCTGACATTCGGGTAATCAACAGATCGGAAAGTTCGCTCTCTTTCTCAATATCGTTGATGCGAATGGTGCTCATTTTTGTTCGGAATGCGTCTATATCTGTTCTTTCGCGTACACGAATAAATAGCTGCTCATTCGAACTTCCCCACCGAGGAGAATGTCTTGCCGGAGCCAGTATATTATATGGAATATTGGAATGGTTCGACCATCCGCTCACGATTGCTCCTATTTTACATACGCGTCTGCCTACTTCCACTTCTTTCCCCAATGCATCCTCTTCTTTGCTGAAGAGCCGCTTTGCAAATTCTTTGGTGATAGCCACTTCCTGACCATCGCTTTTCAGGAAGTTGACAGTACCTTTCAATAATTGTATATCAAAAAAGTTCATGAAAACAGAATCTGCATCAATCATTCCGACCTCCTGTTCTGTTTCCTCCAAACGAAATTTTACATGATGCGGGGTGAAAGCGGTTACAGCTTCTATCTCCGGCATTTTGTCTTGCAAATATTCCATTAAAGGATATGGAGTAAAATTACTTGTACCGGGCTCATTGGCGTAATGCGCACGTACCATATAAATGCGGTCGGATCCTTTATGGAAGTTATCATAAGTCATTTCATAACGTATCCATAAAGCAGATAGTGCGAAACAAGTGAAGCCGACTGCCAATCCGATGATGCTGACAAAGCTTTGTATCTTGTATTTCATCAGATTGCGAAAGGCTACTTTCAGATAGTGTTTTATCATGATATATTCTTTATCGACAACTTATGTTTACATACTAACTTCAGTCACCACCTGTCCGTCAAACAGGTTTATAATGCGGTCGGCATAACCGGCATCATGTTGTGAGTGAGTCACCATGACGATGGTGGTTCCCTCATTATTCAGTTCGCTCAACAGTCCCATCACTTCTTTACCGTTTTTGGAGTCCAGGTTACCGGTCGGTTCATCAGCCAGAATCAATTTGGGATTGGCCACGACGGCGCGGGCAATAGCAACACGTTGTTGCTGACCGCCGGAAAGTTGTTGCGGGAAATGCTTGCTACGATGACTAATAGCCATTCTCTCCATAGCTGCCTCTACCCTCTTTTTCCGTTCGGAAGCAGAAATTCCCATATAAAGCAAAGGCAGTTCTATGTTTTCGTATACATTCAACTCGTCTATCAGATTAAAGCTCTGAAACACAAACCCTATCACACCTTTGCGAAGACTGGTACGTTGCGATTCGGTATACCGAGAGACTTCCGTTCCATTCAGATAATACTCCCCTCCTGTCGGGTTATCGAGCAGCCCCAAAATGTTGAGCAATGTTGACTTACCACAGCCGGAGGGCCCCATGATGGCTACAAATTCGCCTTGTTTCACTTCGATACTGACGTTATTCAACGCCCAAGTTTCTACTTCTTCCGTTTTGAAAATCTTCTGTAAGTTAATGGTCTTAATCATAACTGTATTGTTTTAGAATTATATTTTTATTCGTTTTTGATTACTTCTGCGGGATTGATACGTGCAATCTTCAGTATTTTAAAAATAATGGTGATTACTGTTAATAAGGTTACTCCTCCAAATATGCTTCCCCAGTATAATATTCCATCATTAAAAAATAAATATCTTAAATTCATTCAGTTTTCATAATTTTAGCAGGATCAATATGTGCGATCTTGTTTATTTGCCAGAATAGAGTCCCTAAAGAAATACCACCAACCAATAGCAAAGCTATGAAAAAGATTCCTATACTTATAGGGGCTTTCACTACAAAATCCTTTGTGTATTCATATATCAGATACCAGGATAATGGAAGAGCTACTGCAAAAGCCCCGCTTAATATGATGAGATATTTACGTCCTAATAAAAGATATAAATCTTTCAGTGATGCTCCATTCACTTTGCGAATTGCAACCTCACGGGAACGCTGCCTAATATCAAATAATGAAATACCAAACAAACCAAGACAAACTATTACAATAGCTATGCAAGCAAAAAGAGCATAAACAGAAGCTATCTGGCGATCGTTTTTATAAAGTTCAGCTACATCGTCCTTCAACAAAGAATATTTAAAATCCTCTGTACCATACACTTTTTTCTGAATACTTTTCAAATAGTCAATAACTGCCTGTTCTTTGCCGGAGTGGCAATATATCTGATATAAATCACCGTCTAGATAACTGCCAACCATAAAGACCATCGGATGAATACCCGTACTAATATGTCCGTCATAGTAATCGTCTATTACAGCAACAATAGGTTGAGCCGGAAAATCCGGAACATTTCTTTTCATCCTTTCATCAACCAACATAGCTCCCTCACATTGCGTATATCCCAAGGCTTTCAATGCAGCACGATTCACAACAGCAACTCTATTTCTCGAGTCTTCATCCATTTCCGGCAGACTTCCCTCCACAAACGCAAGATTGAAAACTTTAAAGAATTCAGGAGTAACGTAAGACTGCAACAATGCAACTGTTTCCCCTTTTACATTTTGAAAGTTTGTTGAATAATAGGCTCCCAGAATAGATGAATGTCCCGTCGTCCAATATTGGATATCCGGACAACTCTTCATTAGTTGATCTATTTCAGTTATCCTCTTCTGCCGTTGTTTGATTGTCTCCATAGTATAAGCCGAAAAATCCCGTGATTCGTATATCATGTTTGCCTGAATAACAGACTCTACACGGAAACCGGGATCAGTGTGCAACATAAAATTCAGCTGCTTGCCGAAATAGATTGATAATACCACCAACAGGAAAGTAATCATATATTGCAGAAAAAGAAATACCATACGCGAACGGACCGAACGATTATCTGTACCTACTTTCTGGATCGAAATGGCCAACAAAGAACGCTGGCACTGCACAAACGCATAAATAGATACTAACAGAGGCAAAAACAATAGAATAGAAAACGATAATATCCCATCAAATGCAGTATACATCAGCTGGCTGCCAAACATAGATGATATAGAAATATTTGTCACCTCTACAATGAGCCAGGCTACTATCATGGAGGCAGCAATCAATAAAAAGTTTTCTATGAATATCTGCTTAAACAACGCTTTTCTGTCAGCTCCAAAAACTTTCCGCAAGCTATACACCTTCCCTCGTTTCATCATCAATACCAAATAAAGATTAATGAAATTCATCACACCTGCAAGTAATACCAACAAGCAAATCCCTCCTAAAATAAATAGTTGAGAACGATTTCCGCTAACTAGCATATCTGGTCCGGATCGACCAATTAACGCCTGATCCCAATACATATCACTTACAGGAATAAGAGAGAAAGTATATTTCCGACTATCTCCACTACGAGAATCCTGATTGATAAACCGGGGATAACTCCCAGCCTTATTGGCTTTCATTACTTCCGTCTCTGAAGTAAAACGAATAAAATCCAAAGGCATACGCTCCCATAATGATGATAGTTTTGAAGAAAGAACCAAGTCAAAATTAAACATTCGCTTATTAACTGGTTCCTCTAATATGCCTGTCACTTTAATCTCCTTTCCATTCGAATAGGTCAAAATCTTGCCGATAGGATTTTGTTTGCCGAAAAGTTTTTCAGCAAAACTTTCCATTAACAAAACTGATGCCGGATCTTCCAGGGATGCTGAACCTTGTAACACATGGTAAGGGAAAAGTTCAAAATAAGCACTATCTGCCGCCATAGCATGAACAGGGATACGATTTGATTGATAGGTTAAATAATCATTTTCGAGCAACACGATACGCGAACGTGTCACCATGCCACTATTATCAATATAAACACTATCCCGATCCCCTATTTCAGCAACACTTAACACGCGATTTCCTTCAAACGTTGTCTGTACACCATACACTCGATTACGATCTATGCAATGTATGTCTACCGTAAGTTCACGATGGATATAACGAAGCAGGATAATACAGCAAGCTAAACTAAAGGCCAGCCCGAGCAAATTAATAATAGTATATGATTTTGTACGCAACAAAAAACGTATCGCATAGTTCAATGTTTTCATGCTTTATCTATTTATTATTTTTCATTTATTTCAAAATCAACTCTTCTGCATCCCCAAAGGTATCATATCCGGTTGTAATTACCCAATCTCCCGGCTGTAAACCTTCTACTATTTCATATTGCTGCGGATTTTGGCGACCAATACTCAATGGCACACGGACTGCTTTTGTCTTTGATGTATTTACTTTGTAAATCCATTGTCCGCCTGTAGACTGGTAGAAGTTGCCTCGCGGAATAATGAGTGCTTGCTCCGGCTGTCCCAATTCAATCTGCACACGGAAGCTCTTGCCAACTCGTACATTATCGGGCATATCTCCTGTAAAGACAAGATCGACATCAAACATACGGTCTTTCACTTCGGGAACCACTTTTGTTATTTTCAGCGGATATTTGTTTCCCTGATAATTCACTGTAGCCGGTAATCCGGTGGTGATCCTGTCAATGTAATATTCACTAAGTGAAGTGTGGATTTTGTATTGGTCTAATACTTTTATTTCAGCAATACTTTCACCAGAGGAAACCTGTTGCCCCGGAGTGACCTTTACAAAACTAAGCTGGCCTTTCAAGGGAGCTATAATCACCAAACTATTCAACCGTTCGCAAGTACGTTCATACTTCTTCCGTTCCCGCTCCCGGTCGTTACGGATCAGTTCCTTGCGTATCATCGTAACGGCAGAATCATGCCGCAGACTCTCTTGCTGCAGGGCTGCATTTTTCAGTTTGTAGCCGTATTCATCTTCTGCTACCTGCAATTGAGCCTTACTCTTCACGCCCATCTGGAATTCTTCGCGGTCGAGAGCGATGCTTTTTTTCAGGCGTTCCAATTCGTAGTTGTTGGTAAGGGCTTGCTGTTTCAGGTTCAGACTTTTTTGTTCCATTTCAATCTCCTGCTCCTGATAGGTAATCATTTGCTTTTCCCACTCGTCGCGCTGGTCTTCAATACTACGAAGCAAATCGGGATTGGAAAGAACAAGAATAGTGTCTCCCTGTTGAAGCAAACTTCCCTCTTCACCGACAATTCTTTCCACACTTCCTGCTTCACGGGTATTGATCTTGATGGTTAGTATAGGCTGAATGAGCCCTTCCACGTCCACATATTCCATGAAATTAGACACTTTTACTTCTGCAATCTGTATATCTTCGGCATCTATCCGCAGTTTTCTGGGACCTAAAGACAAAGTAATCACATAAATCAGGAAGGCGACAAACAATATCCCTCCTATCAGATAGTATCTGTAACGAATGTACCACGGTTTCTTTTCTAATTTTATATCCATGAAATTATCTGGTGTTTTACAAGTTTCTACTAGCTATGGTTCAATTTCTATTCTTTACTGACTTTTCGTTGTTCTCTATTCAACCAGAAGATGATAGTCTTCTGTCAGCATCGTATTTCGCTCAAAATCATATAGTGTCATGCTACGGAGTGTGTAATATAAACTCCAATAATTATATAAAGCCGAAATATAGTTACGGCGAGCACTGTCTTTCTCTGAAATAGAGGCATTCAAATCAAGAATAGTAGATTTACCTAATAAGTAGAGTTTGCGTGCCACTTCGCTTCTTCGTTGGGCTGTTTCATCTGTACGGGCAGCAATGCGGACACGTTGCGTTTGCAGATTGAATTGTTTGACGAGTTTACGGACGTTCAGTTCAAAGTCTGTCCGGCTCTGTTCTACTTGTGTGTACACCAAATCACGATTGGAACGGGCTACTCGTACCTGTCCTTTTCCACGCCCCCAGTCTAGGATAGGAAGAGAAATGCCGATGCTCACGTATTGCTGGTCCAACAAATTTCGATAAGCTTCGGGCAGTTTGTCAGCAGTCTGCGTCAATCCGAAACGGAGATAGATATCTGCTTTCAGGCCAGCATTGGCACGGGCTTTCGCAACTGCACTCTCACTTTCCAGTTTGCGTCTTTCCATCGTCTGTATGTCCGGACTGTTTTCGTAAGCTAAAACCAGTGCTTCATTCAGGTTCACACTGAAATCCGGAACTTGGGGACTGACAAGAACACGCAGATCCCGGTCTTCGTGAATACCGAGATAGGAACGGAGTTCCTGCATACAATTATCCATTTCAATACGGGCATTCATGCGATTCGTCTCTTCCGTCAGACGGTTGAGTTCCAGTTGTAGCATTTCATTTTCTGTGATGGTACCTATATTATAACGGCCTTGTGCATAGCGGTAAAGTGTATCGGCATTGGCATAATTAAAGGAAGCAATATCGTAATCGCTTTGGGCAGTGGCCAAGGCAAAAAATTTATGAATCGCATTGGCTGATACGAGTTCGAGTGTCTCTACGTAGCTTTTCTTTGCCTCCTGATAGCGTACAGGTTCTATCCGTCTATCCCATTTCAGGCTATTGTAGCCAAAAAGAGACTGGCGATAACCTATCATAATAGGGGAAGTCTGCCATGAGTATTTATGTTCGCTGAATAAATCCATACGTTGAGCAGAGGTTTCAAGAAAGAAAGAACCACCAGTCCAGGATAAATTCTGTGAAAGATTCAAGGTTAAATCCGTATTCAATAAATTTTGTTCGACAAACTTTACCGAACCGTCCCCCATCGTTATCTTATTAATGGCACGGTTCAGATTCGGATCGGATGTCAAACTTAAAGACGGTAGATAATTGGCACGATAATATTTATAGTTCCAATATGCAGAACGGAAACTGTGACGTGCCGTTTGTGCATCGGGGGATTCCATACGGGCCATTTCTATGACTTGCTTCAATGATAACTCTGTAATTTGATTTTGAGCAATCAATAATTCTGTCGACAATAGTCCGAGATATATGAAGATTAATTTCAGATTCATTCGTTGTCTTTATTTGTTATTCATCATTCAAAAGATGTGCCATTTACATAAATCACTATCATTCAACAATTTATCAATATCCATTCAGTTGATTGTGTGTGCATATACGCACAAAATTAGTGCGCAATCGCACACACAACACATGAGATTTATCCATATCTTTGCTCCCGGAATCTAATAGATTATAAGATATGGAAGAAGTGAACAAATTAGGAAAGATACTTATAGTAGATGATAACGAGGACGTGCTCTTTGCTCTCAACCTGTTACTGGAACCTTATACGGAAAAAATAAAAGTAGCTACTACCCCTGACCGTATCGAGTATTTCATAACCACCTTTCATCCTGATCTTATCTTATTAGACATGAATTTCAGCCGGGATGCCATCAGCGGACAAGAGGGATTTGAAAGTCTAAAGCAGATATTGCAGATTGACCCACAGGCTATTGTTATTTTCATGACTGCCTATGCAGATACAGACAAAGCTGTTCGGGCCATCAAAGCTGGTGCTACTGATTTTATTCCCAAGCCTTGGGAAAAGGATAAATTGCTGGCTACGCTTACTTCAGGAATGCGATTGCGTCAGTCACAACAGGAAGTCAGCATTTTGAAAGAACAAGTGGAAGTTCTTAGCGGTCAGAATACTTCGGAGAATGATATTATTGGAGAATCATCTGTTATGCAGGAAGTGTTTACCACGATAAATAAACTAAGTAATACAGATGCCAATATACTAATTCTCGGAGAAAACGGTACAGGCAAGGACGTGATTGCCCGACTAATATATCGTCGTTCTCCACGATACGGCAAACCTTTTGTCACGATCGACCTGGGAAGTATCCCCGAACAATTGTTTGAAAGTGAGCTGTTCGGCTTCGAAAAAGGCGCTTTCACCGATGCCAAGAAATCGAAAGCTGGACGAATGGAAGTAGCAACCAACGGGACTTTATTTCTGGATGAAATTGGCAATCTATCACTTCCTATGCAATCCAAATTACTGACTGCCATCGAAAAAAGGCAAATCAGTCGTTTGGGAAGTACGCAAACCGTTCCCATTGACGTCCGTTTAATCTGCGCCACTAATGCTGATATCCGTCAGATGGTGGAAGACGGGAATTTCCGTCAGGACTTATTATATCGTATCAACACGATTGAAATACATATACCTCCACTCCGTGAACGTGGCAATGACATCATCTTGCTTGCAGATCACTTTCTGGACCGTTATACCCGTAAATATAAAAAGGAAATACACGGACTGACCCGGGAAGCCAAAAACAAACTGCTGAAATATGCATGGCCCGGAAATGTAAGGGAACTTCAACATACGATAGAACGTGCCGTAATTTTAGGAGACGGCTCCATGCTGAAACCTGAAAACTTTCTTTTTCACACCACGTCCAAACAGAAAAAAGAGGAAGAAGTGGTACTGAATCTCGAACAACTAGAACGACAGGCCATTGAGAAAGCACTCCGAATCAGCAACGGAAACATCTCCCGTGCTGCCGAATATTTAGGAATTACCCGTTTTGCATTATATCGCAAACTTGAAAAATTAGGCTTATGAAACGATTTGAGTTTAAAGTAATTCTGCACATCATAGTTATCTTTCTACTTTCCATTAGCAGTTGTCTGCTGTATCAAAGGCAGTTATGGTTCAGTACTACCGTCTGTATTCTCCTTCTAATAGGCGTCGGCATACATCTCTACCGAATACAGTTCAAACAAATCGCCTTATTACGGCAATTAACGGATGGACTCCGATACAACGATATAACGCAGAATCTTCATCCTCCTTTTAAAAATAAAATGATGGATGAGTGGGCACAGGAACTATCTAATGCATTAAAGGACTTTCGGGGAAAGCTATTGGCAGAAGAAATCAAGCATCAATATTACGAGAATTTATTGAATAAAGTAGATACCGCCGTACTCGTAACCGATGTAACCGGGCATATCGAATGGATGAATCAGGCAGCAGTCACTCATCTGGGGCAACTATCACAACTTCCGGAAGTTCTTCAGGAGGCTTCTACCAGTAATGACATATCCATTATTCGCATCGAGCAAAATGGCATCGTTCTGGAAATGGCAATTTCCTGCACCACATTTGTCACACAAGGTGCGTTCGCCACACAAAGCAAAAAGCAACGGCTAATTAGTTTAAAGAATATCCATTCCGTACTGGAACGAAATGAAATGGAAGCCTGGCAAAAGCTGATTCGTGTATTGACACATGAGATCATGAATTCCATCACTCCTATTATCTCTCTTTCGGAAACATTAAGTGAAAGAGGAATCCCCGAATCACTCGGAGAAAAGGAGTATTCTATCATGTTGCAAGCCATGCAGACTATTCACAGAAGAAGTAAAGGATTATTGGGATTTGTGGAGAATTACCGGCGACTGACACGTATTCCGACACCTGTCCGCACCAAAGTATCTGTTGCCGAATTGTTTACGGACTTAAAGAAATTATTTCCGGAAGAGTATATTCATTTCGAAATGCCCGCATCCGATTTATATTTATATGCAGACCAGATCGGAA
>OGXO01000831.1_pt1 | contig 17369 bp, 6 predicted proteins | sample 1576321 | NCBI WGS metagenome assembly OGXO01 (sample SAMEA3541568, study PRJEB24748) | human gut metagenome | biome: human gut; feature: human-associated habitat; material: faeces | place: China | collected 2012 | reverse complement strand
TACGCGTGTATTGTAAGGTATGTCCAGTGCATCGTATGCTACGAACAGATAGTAGTAGCCTGTCTCGGCATTGTAGATGATTTCAGGGCCTTCGCTGGCTTGCCAACGGTTGTTGATGTCGCGGGTGGCTATCAGCTGTCCGTATTCCGCCGGAGCATTTCCTTCTGCCCAGGGTACACCTAAGTCTTGTTTAGGCATTCCTGTTTCGACATTCAACTCCATAGCAACGATGCCGCTATGCCATGAACCGTATATCAGCCAGTGGGTATTTTCAGGAGTAATGATGTAAGAGGGGTCGATGGCATTCCATTTGTAATAACAGTTGTCGTATTGGGTGCTGGGTATGTTGAAGTTCAATCCCTTGTCCGATGCGTTGGTCACTACATATCCTTTGTCCACCCAATCGCTGTTGTTGGCAGGGTTGCTGTTCTCCATCATGCCGATAAAGGCACGTTCACTCCAGGCGGTTGCTCCGGTTCCGCCGTCCAGATAGCCGGGTACTACGATGGAGTAGTACATGCGATACAGTCCGTTTTTAACTTTCTGCACATTTGGCGCCCAGTATCCGAAGTCACTTTCTGCGGCAGCGCTTGCTTCCAATCCCATTGCTTTGCGTATCTCATTTAACTTCGGCATCACCCAGTCGGGAAACTTCGGCATGGTTCCGCCCAGGTATTCCCAATTCACGAGGTCTTTGGAGCGTCTGGCGTGAAAGTGCCCATGTCCTGTATGTGCATTGCCGTAGGAGGCATCTGTCTGATACATATAGTAGTATCCGTCTTCGGCAAGCACTACGCTGGGATCGTGCACGTTTGCCAAGTTCCATTGAGTACGGTTGGACCAGCTTGCAATGCTCGCATAATTATCTTCGTATTCCGGAGCTACATAGTTCTTTAATTGTTCATTAATGTCTGTGATTTCTATGGTCGACGTGAATGTTTCCGAGTAAGTGTAGCGGCTGTTGCCATACACGTATGCGCGTATGTAGTAAGGGGTATTGATTTTCAATCCGGAGAGGGTAGCACTGAAATTCTCATCCGCTTCCACCACCATGTCTTTGATAGTAGGATTTGAGACATTTACACTATAGCAAAATCCCTTCTTGACTACGCTGCTCAGATTGCCGGTGATTGATGATTTAACGCTCAGTGAGGTGCCCGTTGCAGTTGCTTCGGGAGTGGCTAAAACTACATCGCTGTTTCTGTTGTATTCGATGTTGTCAAGCCCATCGGAACAAGCTGTGAAAACGAATACTGTCAGTAGGGATAGTAAGAAAAATGTTGTTTTTTTCATTTGGGTAAGTTTTTAAGATCCATATCGTTCCGTTGATAAAAAGGAACGATATGAATGATAAAGAATTTAATAGTTATTCTTAATTATTGAAGACGAGATGGCAACCGTCAACGGTTAGTGCGAAGTTCAAGTCATTTGCATCTATGGTGTTGATACCCCAATAGCATTGGGTGGAGATTGTACTTGTAGTACCTACCATTACTGCCTGAACGTCGGCAGTACCATTACCGCAATTAGTCACGTAGACCGTAACTTTGGCTCCATTCATACCAGCAAGCCAAGTGGCCCAGTCGCCTTGTGTTCCGTTAGGAGTGCAGGCGCCATATCCAGTGCCCCAGCCATAATTATCGGCGCGAACCACTGCATATTCGGTAAGATCGGCTTTACGGAGAATCACAACAAAGTTGTTCCAATTATCACTCAGACTGCTGTAGTTGGTGAAAGTGATAGACTTTGTTTGACCTGCAGGTACATTGAAATCATCCGAGTGGGCACCCCAGAAGGCTGTTGAGTTATCTTCGGTTCCTATCATGTCGGTACTGTTCTTCACGACAGTCGCTTCGGAGACGGTGACATTTACCGTTGCGGTGATGTTTTCTCCGGCGGTAATGGTAACCGGTTGCGAACCGGCCTTTGCCGGAATGGCAGAGAAGCTGAGTTTCGCGTTGTCAATGACTACCGAACTTCCGTCGGAGTAGGTTCCCGTAACTACCATACCTGTTGGATCGAAAGGCATCGTGCAACTCTTGGCATCTTCCGAGGTATAGTAATAGGGCTTTGTGCGCGAGGGTGCAGTGGTTATTGAAATAGATTGAAGTACTCCCACAACCTTAAAAGACGCGTTAGCCACAATCGGTTTGTCGCAGTTTTCGCCCTTGAAGGTTTTGTTGTAGACAGCTACAAGAGTCTTATCTCCTGTTTGATTTATATCTGGGATGGCTGAGAATGAGAGTTCGGAAGCCGTTACGGTTTTAGTCACTCCCTCTTCAAAGGTTACAATGGCAGAGATGTTAGTCATGGCCTCTTCAAGCGAAGTACCCAAAGATATCTGTGCGGGTACATTCTGCAATACCATTGATACCGGATTTTTGTCTGCGGCAGATGTAAGCCCACCGACAGGAACGATGTTGGTTTGCAGGAAGTCGATGTAAGAGCCTTCGGGGACTAAGAAGCAGCGAATGTTGGTGTTGCTTGCATCTACATTCAGGTTGGGTTCTTTATTCGGTTGTGCATAGGTCTTAGTAGCCACACCGTTGGTCATCTTGACGGTGAAAGCATTTTCGCTGGTGCGGTCTACGGTGAGCGTCACTTTGCCACCCAACTTTTGTACGTTCTCGTCTTTGTTATCAACGGGATCAAGAAGCAAGGTACCCGATATGTACTGGAAGTCAATATGATCGCCCCATTGAGAGTTATAAGTTTCAGGGTTACCTGTAACATCAAAGCGGATAGCTCCATATTCGGTATATCCCTCACCGTCACGTTCCACATCATTGGTGATGATAAGGGCAAAGTTCTTATAATATGTGTTATCGGCAGGGTTGATGTTAAGATTGAACACCGCGTTCCATTTCTCGCCGTCAGGTATCACATAATACTTAGAAAAGGCAGCCCAGAAACCGGAGGTGAAATCCGTATTCCCGATGGTGTACACATCTTCCTGCATACCTTCGAGTACTTCATCTTCCGGTTCTTTCTTGGAGTCTTCTATTTCCTGTATTTTATCGGAAATCCATTCGGGAGCATTTACGTCATAGAGTTCGCCTCCTTCGCAGCTTGCCAGGGCCAGCATCCACAAGGCTGCTGCACAGCAGAAGAATGTTATTTTATAGAAATGTTTCATTTTCTTTATTTTTTAATAGGTAATGGTTTGAAACGTTCCCCGCCCTGCTCCGGTTGAGGCCGTAGGGCTGAGGGGAGTGTGTTTCTAAGTTTATTTACTTGCTTAACTCTACGACCGGACGTACTTTCCATCCGTTTTCCCGGAAGTAAGTGGAATTATCTGTACTGTGATTGGCAGAGTTTCCTGTCAGGTTCGGGTTGTTGTTCATCAACTGTTGTACGATAGGCAGGAACTCATGTCCCGGTCTGTAAGTATCGAAAGTACTCTTCAGTTCGGAGTCGCTTGCTATATCGCTGTACTTCACAGGATCCTTTACTCCATTTATGGAGCGGCGCACTGTGCCATGTTCTTTTAGTTGTTGCAGGCGTCCGCTGTCATAGAAGAATCCCCAGCGGATGAGGTCGAAGCCTCGTCCGAATTCGCATCCGAATTCCTTAGGACGTTCCACATTGGCTATCTGTTCAAAGAGTTTGTCGGCAGAATTAAAGTCTTCAAGTTCCAGATCTGCCAGATTAGCGCGGTTACGCACTTCATTGATCCAATCGATAGCCTGCTGTGTGGGACCGTTGACTTCGTTCTCGCACTCGGCAGCGCGTAGCAGTACATCGGAATAGCGCATCAGCCGCAGGTTGATGCCATCGTGCAAGCCCGTAACCACAGTGCTATACAATCCGGTACGGAGATTCGTGAATTTGGCAATCGGCAGACCTCCGAAAGTATTGTTGGTTACGATATTATCAGTGGATTTAAGTGTATTTGTATAAGCCACATTGCCATACTCGAAGTTCTCCCAATCGGTTTCATAGGTACCAATGGTCCAATAGAGTCTGGGGTCGAGTTTTCCACCGGTGGTGCGCTCTTCTTTAAAAAGCTGGTAGAGCCAGGGCGAAGCCGAGATGTCGGCCCATCCGCCGTAGATACCCGGAGCGAAGTTGCTCTCGACGGCCGAGCCTTGTGTGGCATTGGGGCTTGTGTTTACCGGTGTCCATTCGTCGTCGGTGCCTTGTGCTCCATAGTCGAGGAACTGTACTTCGAAGAGGCTCTCTGCGTTGTTCTCGTATGCCGAACCTTCGCGGAAGTTATCTCCGTAGTTATCCATCAGTTTATAAGTGCCATACTTTTTGCCGATGATGTCTTTCAATACCGGAAGTGCTTCGCTGTATTTTTGACGCATCATGAGGGCGCGGGCATAATAGCCGGCCGCAGCACCGCAGGTGGCACGTCCGCCGCTCCATTCACTGCCTTCATCGCGGGAGGGAAGCAATCCCATTGCTTCCTGAAAGTCTTTCTCTACTTGGTCGAGCACTGCATCGTAGGTGCTGTTGGCGCCATAAAGTCCGTTCAACGAAGAGTAGGTGGCATAATCCGTAATGAGAGGCGGATTCTGATAATAGCCCACTAAGTTGTAGTAGGATAGAGCGCGAAGGAAAAGCGCCTGTCCTTTGATGCGTTTCATTTTTTCGGTAAGCTGGCTGTTATCTTCACCGCAACGTGAAATGGTGAAGTTGCACACATTGATGGTATAGTACCACTCACGCCAGGGCCACCATGTGATGTCCGAAGTGACTTCAGCATTAAGATCATCAAAAGGCAGATACCACACTTGTGAAGAGTTCCAGGCTTCATCGCCACGACACACATCGATGGTGTAGCCTACACGAGCATAAGAACCTTCCATGCGGATGTGGTTGTAGGCGGCAATCACACATTCCTCCAAGTCGTCAGCATTAAAGCCGAATGTACTTGAGGTTTGCTGGTTGGGATTCAACAGTTCCAATCTGTCGTTGCAGGAAGTCAGCACGCCAAATCCCAAAATGAGAGCAAGTGAATATTTATTTAGTTTCATAAGATATGTTTTTAATTTAGGTACTAGAAAGTAACGATTAGAATGTAAAATGAACGCCACACATGAAAGTACGTGCAGTAGGATAAGAACAGAAATTGTATCCCGGAGTGAAAGTTCCTCCTGCGTAATCCACATTGTAACCATGATAGCCGGTGAATGTGTGGAGATTCTGTGCCGATACGTAGAAACGTACATCGGATACATATTTACCGAACCACTTATCCGGGAAGTTGTAGCCCAATTCTACATTGGCTATTTTCCAGTAGGCTGCATTCTGAATCTTGCGTGAACTGAAGAGGTCGTTCCAACCCAAGCTGGCACTGTTGGTGACATAGGTGCGTGGCACGTTGGAAAGGTAAGTGCTGCCGTCTTCGCTAAAGCGGTTGGCTTCGAGCATACCCACTTCTTTGTTTCCCCAGCCATAGCAAGAGTTGAGTGAGTTGTAGATGTCGTCGCTAACGTGATAGTTCAGTGCGCCGAACGTTGCGATGCTCAGGTCAAAGCGTTTGTATTCAAAACGGGCATTAAGGCCGAAATTGATTTTTGGCATGCCGCTGCCCAATACCACTTGATCTTCGGAGTCTACTTTACCGTCATTGTTTACATCTTTATAGAGGCAGTCACCAATTTGGGCGCCTTCTTGTGTGGCGTGGTTGTCAAGATCTTCTTGCGTGCGGGCGATACCTTCATAAACCCAACCGTAGAACTGACCGATTTCTTGGCCTACTTTAGTGATGTAAGAACCTGAGATATAAGAATCGGTGCCGAAACCTAATGAGGTTACGCGGTTGCGTAATGTGCTAAGGTTGGCCGATACTTCATATTTGAAGTCATGGTCGCGATTACGGTAGGTAGCGGAGAACTCAAAACCGGAGTTGTTCATCGAAGCGGCATTCATCGTTACGGTGGTGTTGGACACTCCGGCTTGTTCCGGAACAGGAACAGCATACAGCAGGTCTTCACTGGTATTCTTGTACCACTCAGCTGTAAACTCCAAACGATTGCGGAACAAAGCAAGATCGATACCCACATTGTAGGTCTTCTTTTTCTCCCATGCAAGGTTATTGTCCACGAAAGTGGAAACGGCAGAACCGGTCACTACGTTACCGTTGAAATTGTAAGTCATATTATTGCGTGACATGACGGCCTGATACATGTATTCACCGATGTTCTCATTACCAAGCTCGCCATAACTTGCACGAACTTTGAACATGTTCACGACGTCCGGATTGAAAGGGAAGAAGTTTTCTTTGTCAAAGCGCCAGCCCACAGAGACGGAAGGGAAAGTTCCCCAACGGATACTTCTGGTCAGGCGTGAGCTGCCATCCCGGCGTACTGTTGCCGATAATAAATATCTGTCATCGTAGTTGTAATTGATACGACCGATGTAGGACAAGATAGCATGCTTGTATTCGTAACTTTCGGAATACGTGTTGGCGGCATTCTGCAGTTGTAGGAAATAAGGTTCGGTGAAGTTGATTCCCCATCCGGTCAGCAGGTCGGTGTTTTCTTCTTCGTAAGACTGGCCTGCCACTACGTTGATGTGGTGTTTGCCTATCGTACCATCGTAAGTAAGCACATTCTCTATCAAGGCGTCCGAATAAATACGGGAACCCTTGGTCAACCGTTCATTACTCTTGGACAGATAGACGCGGTTACTCTGCACCCATGCCGGAATCCAAGTGAAGTCCTTGCAGAAGGTTTTGCTGTAAGAGAGGTTTATTTTATAGTTGAGTTTGTGGTTTTTGCTGTTGAAGCCGAACATATTGAAGATGTCTACGTCTGCCGAGCCTGTTCCCACGAAACGGTCCACACGTGTGTTGCGTTGCAGCAGGTTGTTTACCAGTAATGGATTGGAAGCGGAGATATCACCATGTATGGTATCGTAGTATACGCCATAGCCGTAAGCGTCATAATTGAAGTTGTTGGCAATTCCCACCAAATTGTCGAGCACCCATGTTGAAGAATCGTATGCTTTGATGGTGGGCTGCATCAATAAGGTTCCGCGTAGAATGTTGGTTACGTCGCCATACAGGCCTTGAACGTATTCGGAAGCATTGGACAGGCCCATGTTGTCTTGGTCGGAGTGGGAGTAAACAAGGCTGGTCTGGAACTTTATGAACTTGGTGTCCATACTGTTGTTGACACGTGCGGTGTAACGTTCGTAGTTAGGACCGGCACCTTCGAGTGTTCCTTTTTGGTTGAAATAGTCTAATGCTATATTATAAGTGTTGTGAGCACCACCTCCGGAAAGGTTTACATTATGGTTTTGACGGATACCCGTTTTGAATACTTCGTCGAACCAGTTGGTATTGGTGTCATCTTGGAAATGGTATTTCCCGGTTTCGCTGTTGAGCTTGTATCCCGATGGCAGCGGAGTGTTGGAGTTTGCACAAGCCTGACCGATGTACTGGCTGTATTGGTCGGCATCCATTACATCATAGACTCCCTTAGGAATATAATCCATACCGAAATATCCATTGTAGTCCACTTTCAGCGGTTGGTCTTTTTGTCCGCGTTTGGTGGTGATGATAATCACACCGTTGGCAGCACGTGAACCGTAGATGGCGGCAGCCGAAGCATCCTTCAATACCTGGATGGTTTCAATATCGTTGGAAGAGAAATCGCGGATGGAAGTTCCCATGGGAACGCCGTCGATGACATAGAGGGGAGAAGTACTGCCGAAAGATCCTACACCACGAATACGTACGGTAGGATCGGCACCCGGCTGTCCGTCGGAGGTGACTTGCACGCCGGAAACCTTGCCTTCAAGCATGGTGGAGATGTTGGAGTTTGATGTCTGTTTCAAAGCTTTCGCATCTACTACGGCAACAGAACCGGTTAAGTCGGATTTCTTTTGTGTACCATAACCTACAACAACCACTTGTTCCAGCATCTGGTCATCAGCCTGTAATTGTATGGTATCAATAATGGCGCGGTTGCGAACTGCTACTTCGCGTTCCTTGAAACCCACATAGCTTATCAAAAGGATAGCGTTTCCGGGAACTTCCAACTGGAAGTTTCCATCCAGGTCGGTAATGGTTCCGCCTTGTCCGCCTTTAACTCTGACGGTAGCTCCTGGCATAGGTTCACCTTGTTCGTCGACAATCTGGCCACGAACCTTGATAGTCGGAGATTGTGTCACAGTAGCCATGGCAGGTGTAGGATACACCGTCATACCGCTAAAGGCACACAGACCAAGCATTACGGAAAGAAATAAATGTTTCCTCATTTTTAAAAGAATTAAGATTATTAAATTAATAGATTAGATCACCGTTAACTATATTATAATATTATATTGGTCAATATACGATCCTATATTGACCGCCGGGAGAGTCAGGTGACAGACTTCACAAAACTGGGGGAGGTTGAATTTAGCCAATGCCATCTACGATGGACAGCCGTTCTCTTGTCGTTCTTCATATTATTAATATTAAAATTAGATTTCCAATCATTGCTTTTCCTTGAGGGATTTCCTGAAGAAATAAGCAATGATTGTATGGCAAAAGTAGGGCTTATGGTGTAAATAGGGGTGGACAAATGGGTTTTAGAGGTGGATAAACGAATTTTAAGTGTAGAGAATACAGCTTATTATGTAGATTTATTGTTTTTTGCCGTAAGTAAGGGTTATTCTTCCTCATTAAGCAGTGAACTTGGCGTCGTATTGAAGTATTTGGTGAAGCATCTCGTGAAGTATTTAGGGTCATTAAATCCTACTTCATAGGCAATTTCCGCAATGTTCATGCTTTTATTTTCCCGGTTTTTCAGTAATAGTTCGCGGGCAATGTTCAGGCGGTAGTTGCGTATGAATTGTCCGGCAGACTGCCCGACAAGACTTTGTAGCTTTTTGTTCAACAGGCTTTTGCTCACACCTGCCGCTTCGCAGAAATCGCTCACCTCGAAATAGGAATTTTTGTAGTTCTCCTTAATGACATCCATGATGCGGTTGAGGAACTTCTTGTCGCCCGATTCCTCTTCCATATTCAAGGCATCCACATCCATGGCTATGGCAAACTTCTTTTGATAACGTTTACGGTTCTCAAGGATATTTTCGATGCGGGTAAGCAGTAATGTCTCGTCAAAAGGTTTCAGTAAATATTCGTCAACTCCTATGCGGTAGCTTTCCAGGCGTGATTCCTGCGATGTCTTGGCTGTCAGCATAAGGAAAGGGATATGGGAGATAGCGAAATTCTCTTTTACCCGGCGGGACAGTTCAATGCCGTCCATTACGGGCATCATCAGGTCGCTGATGATAAAGTCTACCGAATGTGAGTTTAATATGTTCAAGGCTTCTGCTCCATGGGCAGCTTCGAATACATTGTATTTATCCCGTAGGATGGAACGGATATATCCACGCATATCCGCGTTGTCCTCGACCACCAGGATTGATAAACCTTTTCCGAAGGTATCGGATGGGGGTAGCGCATCGGAAGTCATAAGTTGCGGGGCGCTTTCGGCCAGTGTTTCCACCGTATTGCTTTCCGGTGTTATTGGTAGGAGGATGCGTAGCGAGCAGCCTGTCGTATGGTTGTTTTGCGCATGGATTTCACCTCCATGCATCTGTACAATGCGTTTACACAAGTAAAGTCCGATGCCGCTTCCGGCCTGTCCGTACATCGGATATTTGGTTTGTCCTTGCGACTGGTAGAAACGGTTGAATATTTTGATTGCGTCATCATCGGGAATACCGCTGCCTGTGTCGCTGACGCAGATGTAAAGCATGGATTTGCGGTTATCGGCAGGAGGTAGCAGGGCTATGAACAGAGACACACTTCCGCCGTTGGGTGTAAATTTAATGGCATTGCTCAGCAGGTTCGTCAGCACTTTGTGCATCGCTTCTTCATCGTAGGAGATTTCCGGTGAAGGCATCCGGAAATAACGTTTCACTGTGATGTCTCTTTCTTTGGCAAAGACTTCAAAAGGTATGATCAGTTCATTGGCAAATTTCAGAAAATTATTCCGGGATTTTACGATTTCCAGTTTGCCCGACTCCACTTTACGGAAGTCCATAAGCTGATTGACAAGCGATAACAGGTATTTGGAATTGCGTTCCACGAAATGTAGCTGCTCGATGACTTGAGGGTTGTAGCTTAACTTTAATGCACGCTCTATCGGCCCTATGATCAGTGTGATTGGGGTGCGGAATTCGTGTGTGATATTGGTGAAGAATGCTATCTTGTCCAAGGTCAGCTCTTGTATCTTACGTGTCATTTTGGTAAGCTGCGCTTTCTGCCGGGTAATTTTCTCGTTTTGTTGCTTCAACATCCGGTTCTGACGGGACAACTCTTCGGTCTGTTCTTCCAGTAGTTGTTTCTGCTTTTTCAGTTCATGGGTGCGTTGTTCCACCTTTTGGTGTAATCTTGCTTTTTGCTCTTTCAGGCTTCGTATGCGCCATTGGTAGAATTGCCATGTAGCGAATGTGGCAAGGATTATTACAAGCAGTATAAACCAGGTTGTCTTGTAAAAATAGGGCTGGATTGTTATTTGCAGTTCCGTTATATTATCCTCTCCGGTTGGGGTGTAGGGCGTGTACTTCACTTGCAGCGTATAGTTTCCCGGAGACAGATTGGTGTAAGTAGCAAAACGCCGGCTGGCAGGCACGTGTATCCAACGGTTGTCAAAACCCAGTAGGCGGTAACTGTAAGTGGCGGTATTGTCGGACTCGTAGTTGAGTGCGGAAAATTCCAGTGAAAAAGATTTTTCACGTTCGTGGATGCGGATAGCCTTACTGACGGCAATATCGAGCGGCAAGTATTCGTTGCCGGGAAATATTTCCTCGTTTCCTACTTTCAAACGGGTGAACCGTACTTTGGAAGACTGGGTTGTAAGGGCAGGCAGGTTGCAATCTATGGCAACCAGTCCGGATACGGTGCCGAGGTAGAGCTTGCTGTATTGTGAACGGTGAGCAGCATTCCAGTAAAACTGGGTATCGGCAAGACCGTCTTGCCGGTTGTAGTTGATAAAGTGGTTTTCTGTGGGTTGGAAGCGCGACAGCCCATTGTTGGTCGCTATCCAGATACATCCTTTATCATCTTCCAGGATACTGCGGATACTGTTGTCTGGCAGACCATGAAGGGAGTTGTAACAGACGAACTGTTCTTCTCCATCTTCGTTCTGCATACGTTTATAAATGCCATAACCGTTGCTGCCCAACCACAGTGTGCCGTCCTGAGTTTCGTAAAAGCAACATATCTTTTCTATCAGTCCGGAAGACGGATCATCCAGTTTGTACTTCAGATGACGGTAACGGAATGTTCCCTCAGGCGATGAGACGGAGCGGGAGTGCAGGTCGATGATATAAACGCCGTCCAGACATCCCATCCATAATTGCCCGTCTTTGTCTATGATAGAGCCGATGCAACCTCGTATGTCCTCGGCGGCACGCTTGGCAAATGGTGAACAAAGCTGTTTATGCGCCAGGTCATAGAAAAATAATCCCTGGTTTGCTCCGATCCACATACCGTTGTTTATGGAGTCGTAGACCAGTGCTCCGATAAAGTCTATGGGATAGTTGTCTTTATTTTGGGCTGTGATTGCTTCTATTCTGTGCTGTGGGTTTTGCGGGTTGATAAGGTTGATGCCGCCGCCCCATGTACCAATCCACAATCTTCCTTGCCCGTCGGCGGTGATGGCGCTGACAGAGTTGTGGGTAAGAGTGCCGCTTTCGTATGTATAATGGATGAAGCTGTCGCTTCCTACCGCCTTTTTATTCAGCCCCCCTTCTACGGTGCCTACCCATAAGTTTCCGCTATGATCTTCGTAAACGGCGTTCACCGGATTGTGGGAGATTGTTTGGAGATTCTTGTTATCATGCTGATAGTTCTGTATGGACAGACGCTTGGCGGTCATTTTATTGATGCCGCCACTTTCGGTCCCCACCCAGATATGCTGCCCTTCTACGATGATGCAGTTGATGAAATTGCTGTTCAGTAGCTTACTGCCGGTGTTGGATGCCTGATCGCTTATGCGTTCAAAGTTGTCCTTTATGGGATTGTATATGTTGATGCCTTTCAGGCTGGCAACCAGTAATTGTTTGTCGTTGGTTATGGCGAGACAGGTCAGGAAATTTTGTGAGAGGGAATGCGGATTGTCGGAGGCATGCACATATTGCTTCACTATACCTTCATTTTTATTATATCGGTACAGGCCTTTGTCGGTGGCGATCCATACTTCATTCTCTTTGGCTATGAAGTCTGTAAAATATAGATCCGGTGCAAAACTCAGGCAGTCGTCGATTAAGGTTTCCTCCAGTTTGTCTTGTGCAGTGATACCTACTTTGTATAGTGCACCATTGATGCCTATCCATACTTTTCCCTCATTTTCCACATCCTTAAAGACGATATCGTACCGGTAAGGATTGGGAACCTCCAGTGAATGAATACTTTCTATATCTCCATTGGTACGGAAAGCAATACGGTGCAGGCTATTGCCGCAATACAGCCAAATACATCCGTTGGCATCTTGTGTAACCATGAATGCCGGTTGCTTAATGAGTGTCTCCAGCTTCTTTCGGGGATCATGAGGCAGTACGGACTGCATGGTTGTCAGGTCGATAATATCCGTTCCCCCTTCCGATACAACCCAAAGCCGCTGAAAGTTGTCTTCATGGACTTTGCGTATGAAGTTGCTCTTGAGCCGGCAATGTGGGGTAGCCGGAGTGAAGTTAACGAATTCATAACCGTCGTATCGGGATAGTCCGCCTCCCGACATGGAAATCCAAAGGAAGCCTTGCCGGTCTTTGTAGATATCATCGACAAAATTATTGGGAAGCCCTTCATTCATGGTTATGTAGATTGTGTTATACCGGTTGGTAAAAGACTCCTGAGCCCACAAAAAAGCGGGGCTTGCCAAAGCGATATATAATATAATAATGTGGAAAAACTTATGCATTGTTTTATCATTTGGTATTAGCACAAGCAAAGTTAATGGATTACTTGTGATGACAATAAAAAGTCTGCGGTCTTTTTTGTGAAGTTGGAAGATTGTCCACCTTAAAAGGTCATATATCCACCTCTACTGCTTTGGGCATGGCGTACATTTGCATTGTATTTTTAATTTGCTGATATTATGAGAAAAATGTTATGTGTGGCCGTCACGTCCATGGGAATTCTGTTTGCCGGTTGCAATTCTCCGGTTTTTACTCCCATAGCTTCGCCTAATCCCTGGCAGGATGACTACTCTTTTTTGTCCTCTATGGACAACTATCGCTCGTGGGGAACTTACAATGTACATGATCCGTCTTGCCGTAAATTGGGCGACTATTATTATATGTATTCCACCGATGCCATTTTGGGTGAGAACCGTCAAGAAGCCGAAGAAAAAAATGTTCCGTTGGGATACATACAAGTGCGCCGTTCCAAGGACCTTGTCAAATGGGAGTTTGTCGGCTGGGCTTTTCCGGAAATACCGCAGGAAGCTGTGGAGTGGGTACGTTCACATGCCGGAGGTGAGGGAGCAACGAACATCTGGGCTCCTTATATAATCCCTTTCGGTGATAAATACAGACTCTACTATTGTGTATCGGCTTTTGGCCGCAAGACATCGTATATAGGTATGGCAGAGGCTGCATCGCCCGAAGGCCCTTGGACACAACGAGGTTGTGTTGTCAAGACCAATGAGGCTTCGGTAATGAATGCAATTGATCCGAGCGTCATGGCCGATCCTGTCACCGGAAAGTGGTGGATGCATTATGGATCATTCTTTGGAGGGTTGTACTGCGTAGAGTTGGATCCGGAAACCGGACTTCCCGCCGAGGAGGGAGATCAAGGGCATCTCACCGCACGCCGCGCCAATTATCAGAAAGATAATCTGGAAGCTCCCGAGATTATTTACAATCCTGATCTGAAACAGTATTATTTGTTTGTTTCATACGATCCGCTGATGACCACCTATAACGTGCGGGTAGGGCGTTCGGACAAAGCGGAAGGCCCGTTTGTTGATTTCTCCGGCGTGGAACTGAAAGACACTACTAATAATTTTCCTATTCTGACAGCTCCATACCGCTTTCATAATCATCCGGGTTGGGCAGGGACTGCACACTGCAGTGTATTCACCTCGGATGAAGGGCAATACTTTATGGCACATCAGGGACGCCTGTCACCCCATAACCAAATGATGGATCTTCATCTGAGGCAGGTCTTTTTTACGCCCGACGGATGGCCGGTGGTGTCGCCCGAACGTTATACAGGCAGTGTTTCCCGTAAATTCTCGGCAGAAGATATGGCAGGAGAGTGGGAAGTTATACGCATACAGGAACCTGCGTATGAACGCCGTTTGCAGGCAGGCCAGATCCTATGGGGGGAGGGACAGCTCAAAGAAGAGGAGTGGAACGTGTCTCATTTGCTGTCCTTGGAGAAGAACGGACATTTAGGTGAGAATAAGGGTAACTGGGAATTTTTGGAAGCAAAGCAATTATTGTCCCTGACTCTGGAAGGTGAAATTATAAATAATCTGATTATATTTGCCGGACACGATTGGGAAAACGAAAAGGAAACCGTTCTTTTCACAGGACTGGACAGTCGTGGCAGGTCTATATGGGGAAAGCGAATTAAGTAATCATATATACATTTTATACCATGAAAAAATACAAAGGTTTATTGGCGGTGCTGGCTCTTGCGGCAGGTTCGGCACTGCAAGCACAAACAAATGAATTGGTGATACAAGCCGGGAAACCGGGAGCGGAAATTCAGCCTACTATGTACGGTTTGTTTTTCGAAGATATCAACTATGCTGCCGACGGCGGTCTGTATGCCGAACTTGTGAAGAACCGTTCATTTGAGTTTCCGCAACATTTTATGGGGTGGAAGACATTCGGTAAGGTGTCCCTGAAAGATGACGGCCCTTTTGACAGAAACCCGCATTATGTGCGTTTGGCGTATGCCGGACATCCGCATAAACAGACTGGACTGGACAATGAAGGATTTTTCGGTATCGGAATAAAAAAAGGCGCGGAGTATCGTTTCTCTGTATGGGCACGTGTGGCAGAGGGGGAACCCGCTAAAATCCGCGTGGAGCTGGCCGATACGAAATCTATGGGCGAACAGCAGGCTTTTGCAACTGCCGATGTAACGGTCGATTCAAGGGAATGGAAAAAATATCAGGTGATACTAAAGCCGGAAGTGACCAATCCGAAAGCTATTCTTCGTATTTTCCTTGCTTCCCGGCAAACGGTGGATTTGGAACATATTTCCCTTTTCCCGGTAGATACCTGGCAAGGACATGAAAACGGGCTTCGTAAAGATTTGGCGCAGGCACTGGCAGATATAAAGCCGGGTGTATTCCGTTTCCCCGGCGGATGTATTGTAGAAGGTACTGATATTGCATCACGCTACGACTGGAAAAAGTCGGTAGGTATGGTGGAGAACCGTCCGCTGAATGAGAATCGTTGGCAATATACTTTCCCGCATCGGTTCTTTCCCGATTATTACCAAAGTTATGGTTTGGGATTTTATGAGTTCTTCCAGCTTTCCGAAGAAATCGGTGCGGAACCGTTGCCGGTGTTGAGTTGCGGTTTGGCTTGTCAGTTCCAAAACCCGAATATGGATGCGCATGTGCCTCTTTGCGACCTGGATAGTTATATTCAGGATGCGCTCGATCTGATAGAATTTGCAAATGGTGCAGTTGATACTCCCTGGGGAAAGGTACGTGCCGATATGGGACATCCCGCACCGTTCAATCTGAAATTTATAGGTATAGGTAACGAGCAGTGGGGAAAGGAATATCCCGAACATCTGGAACCCTTTGTCAAAGCCATTCGCAAGAAATACCCCGACATAAAGATTGTGGGTAGTTCCGGCCCTAATTCGGAAGGTGAGCAGTTCGACTATCTTTGGCCGGAAATGAAAAGACTGAAAGCCGATTTGGTGGACGAACATTTCTATCGTCCCGAAGCATGGTTCCTAAGCCAGGGAGCGCGTTATGACAATTATGACCGTAAAGGCCCGAAAGTCTTTGCCGGAGAATATGCCTGTCATGGCAAAGGAAAGAAGTGGAACCATTTCCATGCTTCATTGCTTGAGGCGGCCTTTATGACCGGACTGGAACGGAATGCGGATGTTGTGCATATGGCTACCTATGCACCGTTATTTGCCCATGTGGAAGGTTGGCAGTGGCGTCCGGACATGATATGGTTTGATAACTTGAATTCAGTGCGTACAGTGAGCTATTATGTACAGCAGCTTTTTGCAACGCATAAGGGAACGAACGTCCTTTCTCTGACTATGAATAAAAAGCCTGTAACGGGTGCCGAGGGACAGAACGGACTATTTGCGAGTGCCGTATGTGACAAAAATAAGAATGAGATCATAGTGAAAGTGGCCAATACCTCAGACAAAAAACAGCCTTTGTCTTTGATTTTTAACGGATTGAAGAAGAAAGAGGTTTTGTCGGGAGCACGTTGCATCAAACTCTCTTCCGCTGACATGGATAAGGACAATACTATTGAGAATCCATTGGCAATCATTCCGCAAGAAACATCTTTGGATGTGGATGGGCATACTTTGAACGTAGATCTGGAGCCTGCCACCTTTGCGGTATATATTTTGAAGTATTGATGTCTTGAGCTTTAAAGGAATATCATGATGAAAAATATATTTATTTTTTGGGTTAGTTCTTTGATGCTGGCAGTTCCGCAAGGGCTGTCGGCACAAAGTGACACTACTTTTGTTGTTGCGGGAAATCCGATAGTAAAGCATAAGTTTATTGCAGATCCGGCAGCGATGGTGCATGATGGAAAGATGTATATTTATGGCGGCCATGATGAGTGTCCTCCACCGGAAGAGCATTATGACCTGAAAGAATGGTGTGTCTTTTCCTCTTCCGACTTGAAAACGTGGACCGAACATGCCGTCCCTCTAAAGGCTAAGGACTTTTCTTGGGCAAAAGGCGAGGCTTGGGCAAGCCAGGTAATAGAACGTGATGGCAAATTCTATTGGTACGTAACGGTGGAGCATAAGACGATTCCCGGTAAGTCCATTGGTGTAGCCGTATCCGATTCACCGACAGGACCGTTTGTCGATGCCCGCGGTTCTGCCCTCATCACCAACGATATGACAACCGACCGTAGCAAAAGTTACTGGGATGATATAGATCCCACCGTTTTTATTGACGATGACGGGCAGGCATATCTCTACTGGGGCAACAGTCAGTGCTATTTCGCCAAACTGAAAAAGAATATGGTGGAATTGGACGGGCCGATTATTCCGGTTGACTTACCCCGTTTCACAGAAGCTCCTTGGATTCATAAAAGAGGCGATTGGTATTACCTTTCCTATGCTTCCGAATTCCCGGAGAAGATATGCTATGCCATGAGCCGTAGTATAACGGGCCCTTGGGAATACAAAGGGATTTTAAATGAATTGGCTGGAAATAGCAATACGAATCATCAAG
>OGXO01000825.1_pt1 | contig 17401 bp, 14 predicted proteins | sample 1576321 | NCBI WGS metagenome assembly OGXO01 (sample SAMEA3541568, study PRJEB24748) | human gut metagenome | biome: human gut; feature: human-associated habitat; material: faeces | place: China | collected 2012 | reverse complement strand
GGCCGCCGGAAACGGCGGTCAAAAAATGAGCCAGTACTCATGGTTTACCGTGTACCAAATGACAGAAGGGAAACGTAACATTATCCATCAGCTACTGGAAGAATACGATATTCAGACAGCCGAAGATATTCAGGATGCTCTCAAGGATCTACTTGGCGGAACAATCAAAGAAATGATGGAAACAGAAATGGAGGATCATCTTGGGTACGAAAAATCTGAGCGTTCAGATAATGATGATTACCGGAATGGTTACAAACGTAAACGTATAAACAGCAGCTATGGCTCTATGGAGATTGAGGTTCCACAGAACCGCAAATCAACTTTCCTGCCGCAGGTGGTCAAAAAGCGCCAGAAAGATATCTCTGATATCGATCAGAAGATCATATCCATGTATGCCAAAGGAATGACAACCAGACAGATTTCTGAAACCATAGAGGATATTTATGGTTTTGAAACTTCAGAGGGGTTCATCTCTGATGTGACGGATAAAATCCTTCCACAGATAGAGGACTGGCAGAACCGCCCTCTGGATGAAGTATATCCAATCCTCTTTATCGATGCGATCCACTATTCAGTCCGGGATAATGGAGTGATCCGCAAACTGGCGGCATATGTGATCTTAGGGATCAATACGGAAGGAAAGAAGGAAGTTCTTACCATTCAGGTTGGAGATAACGAAAGCTCTAAATACTGGCTGTCCGTTCTGAATGAGCTGAAAAACCGCGGTGTAAAAGATATCTTGATTCCCTGTGCTGATGGCCTGACCGGGATCAAAGAAGCCATTGCAGCCTCCTTTCCGAAAACAGAGTATCAACGCTGTATTGTCCATCAGGTAAGAAACACCCTGAAGTATGTTCCGGATAAAGACAGGAAAGCCTTCGCAACGGATTTGAAAACCATCTATCAGGCGGCAGACGAAAAGAAAGCCCTGGCAGCCCTTGACCGGGTAACAGAGAAATGGACGCCAAAATACCCGAATTCCATGAAGCGCTGGAAGGATAACTGGGATGCGATTTCTCCGATTTTCAAGTTTTCAGCAGCTGTCCGGAAGGTCATATATACGACAAATGCGATAGAATCGTTAAACTCCACCTATCGGAGACTGAACCAGCAGAGAAGCGTTTTTCCGAGCGATACGGCGCTGCTGAAAGCCCTATATCTCGCTACCTTCGAAGCCACCAAAAGATGGACTACTCCCATCCGGAACTGGGGCCAGGTATATGGCGAGCTGAGTATCATGTATGAAGGCAGGCTGCCGGACTAAAAATATTCAGGTTAACGAAGGCAGAAAAGCCGCCTGTTATTGACATGCCATCAGCCAGATGGTATATATATAACAAAGGTGAAAAGCTTATTTTTTAAGCCTTTCACCCATTCTTATCATAGAAGAATCTTATTTACAGACTTTTCTTCACAGTCTCGCGCCCTTTTTTAAGTGCAAAAGTTATATTTTTCAACCTATCTCCCTATTCTTAATAATTGGAGAACGAGTCGAAATCAACGAAGTGCTCCTCAGTATTACTTTACTTATAATCTCCAGAATCTCATACCAGACGCCTTCAGTTCATCCAATCTATACAAACTCTTAACGTCGATAAGAACTTTCTCTTCATCCGGTACATCCTTAAACATTGTTTTCAGATGCATGGTGGACATGCTTCTAAATTGATTGTGACCGACTGCAACAATAAGACAGTCTGCTTTCGGCAATTCTTCAAATGGTACCAAGTCCACACCGTATTCGTGTTTGGCAACCTCAACATCTGCCCAAGAGTCGGAAACGATAGGATTAATATCATATTCCTTCAACCTCTTGATAATATCAACGACTTTACTGTTTCTAGTATCAGGGCAATTCTCCTTAAAGGTAATACCTAAAATGACAACGTTTGACTTCTTCGGAGCAAGGCCAGCTTCAATCATCTGTTTGATAGCTGCATCTGCAACAAAGGCGCCCATGCTATCATTGACCTTTCTACCATTCAAAATAATCTGGCTGTGATAACCAAGTTTCTCCGCTGCGTTTGTCAGGTAATACGGATCAACGCCAATACAATGACCACCAACAAGACCCGGTTTGAATCCCAGTGCATTCCACTTAGAGTTCATACCATAGATTACCTCATCAGTATCAATGCCCATTCTGTCACAAATCATTGCGACTTCGTTTACAAATGCGATGTTAATATCACGTTGGCTATTTTCAACAACCTTTACAGCTTCAGCAGTTTTAATTGTGGAAACAGAAACAGTGCCTGCCTTGATAACAATATCATACACTTTCTTAATTTCGTTTGCAGATTCCTCATCCATACCAGAAACAATCTTTCGAATGCTGGTCAGTGTATGTACTCTGTCACCAGGATTGATACGCTCAGGAGAGTAGCCAATCTTCCAATCCACGCCGCACTTAAGACCTGATTCCTTTTCAATGATTCGCACACAGATATCCTCTGTAACTCCAGGATAAACAGTCGACTCAAATACAACGATTGTACCCGGAGTGATGTTCTGTCCAACTGTACGAGAAGCACCTTCAACAGGTCTAAGGTCAGGTGTAGTATCATCATTTACCGGTGTCGGTACTGCAACGATAATGAATTTTGCTTCTTTCAGGCGAGTTGGATCAGCTGTAAAATCAACTGTTGTGTTCTTGATTGATTCGCCAACCTCATTGGTTGAGTCAATGCCATTGCGATATTCCTCTACACGCTTTTTATTGATATCAAAACCAATAACATTAATATGCTTAGCGAATTCTACCGCAATAGGCATCCCTACATAACCAAGACCGACAAGTGCCAGCTTTTCTTTGCCAGAAATGAGACCATTATAAATAGTGTTGAATTCCATTTTCTTACTTACTCCTTATTCTTTTCAGTCGTTCAGTCAGCAGCTTCTATATTGCGAGTGCATTTAATGACGCAGCACACTACGCCTTGGTTAACTACTGTTTTCTTTCTTATAAAAACGTCTCTAATTTTGAGACGTCTCCATTTTATATAATTGCTTTCTTCAACTCTGAAACAACCAAATCCACATCTTCCTTGGTCTTATACGGATCAAGGGGAAGACTAAGAACTGTTGTGCAGAGCCTCTCAGTTACAGGACAATCTGCATTGGCAGAATCCATTCCAGCAAATGCTCCCTGCAGATGCATTGGTTTTGCATAGTAGATCATGGAAGGTATACCTGCTGCTTTCAGTTTGGCCTGGACTTTTTTGCGGTCAACGCCATCAGGCAACTGAATTGTATACTGTGCCCAAGAGCTGACGTAGCCTTCTTTCATTTCAGGCAACACAAGTCTTGTATCTTTCAGACCTTCTGTATACCAACCTGCAACTTTATTCACATCATCGAGCTCATAATCCACAAAAGCCTTAAACTTAGGAAGCAGGATTGCTGCTTGGATGGTATCTAAACGACTGTTCTTTCCGATACGAATATTGTTATATTTAGCGTTGGGGTCGTTAGGATTGCTGGTATCTTTTCCGTGTACACAGATAGAGCGAATCAAATCAGCCCACTCATCATTGTTGGTAAAGATTGCACCGCCATCTCCATAGCATCCCAAAGGCTTAGCCGGGAAGAATGATGTGGTTGAAATATCACCGAAACTACATGCGAGTTTTCCATCAATATTTCCACCAAATCCCTGTGCGCCGTCTTCCAAAAGAAGCACCTCGTATTTTTCACAGATTTCCTTTATTGCAGGATAGTCAGCAGGAAGTCCGAAAAGATCAACAGCTACCACTGCTTTAGCTTTATATTTCCCTTCAGCAATAACCTTCTGAATAGCTTCTTCAAGTTTTGTGGGATCAATATTATATGTTCTTTCATCTACATCAACATAAATAGGAGTTGCACCTTCATCAGCAGGACATTCGCCTGATGAGAAAAAAGTGAAGTCAGGAACAAAAACTGCATCTCCCTTTCTAACACCCCACGCTCTCATAGCAATTGTAATGGCATCAGTACCATTCGCACATGTAATACAATGCTTTACCCCGACATATTCAGCCAGTGCTTTTTCCAGTTCTTTGACTTCTAATCCAGAGATGAAATGCGCTGAAGCCGCAACATCAATCATCTTTGCATCAATCTGAGACTTAAGTACCTCATACTGTTTCTGCAAATCTCTAAATTGCATTTATTTGACCTCCTCCAAACCTTCATTTGTTTCTTTATATTTCCGCCCGCATTTAGAGCAAACAAGGTTTTGTGGTAGCAACTCGCCACATTCACATGCCCAACCTTTTCTTTTCGCCGGTACGCCGAGCATAAGTGCATGAGCTGGTACATTGGATGTCACTACTGCTCCTGCTCCAATTAGTGCCCACTTTCCAATCTTGTGTCCACAAACAACTGTTGCGTTAGCACCGATACTAGCTCCCTCTTCAACAATGGTTTTCTTGTATCCGGTATGTCCCTTCGGATATTTTGCTCTTGGAGTCAGATCATTTGTGAATACACACGATGGGCCACAGAAAACATAATCCTGCAACTCTACACCTTCATAGAGCGAGACGTTATTCTGGACTTTGACGCCCTTTCCAACTACAACATTATTGGAAACATTCACATTCTGACCAAAGGAGCAATTCTTACCGATTCTCGCACCAGACTGGATGTGGCAGAAGTACCAGACTTTAGTCCCTTCACCAATCTCAACATTGTCATCAACTATGCTGGTTGGATGTACAAAAAAGTCGTTCATCTCAATTCTCCCTCACCGAATCTTCCAACAAAGTCCATTGTAGAGCAGCTCTCAAGAGGCAATTTCACAGGGCGATGCTCTGCAGCAGATTTGTAAATAGCAAGGACTAGTTCGAGGGCTCTCTTTCCTGCTTCTCCATCAACATAAGGCTGACGACCAGTTTGAATAGCATTAATAACATCTGCGTAAAGAGGTATATGGCCAAATCCATATACGTTCGGAGGATTCTCTCCGTAGGTCTTTTTAACGTATTCCGGATCATCCAAACCATCTGCGAAGTTCCATTCTTCAATAATATTATCAGAGGTTCCTGCTGCCTTGGCTGTTCCCTTTTGACCAAAGATGTACAATGTCTCCTCTAAGTTCTTCGGATAAACATTTGTGGTGCCTTCAATCAAACCATAAGAACCATTGGAGAACTTCACAAGAGCCATACCAAGATCTTCTGCTTCAAGGTAAGGATGCTCAAGCTGATCTGTATAAGCCATAACTTCCTCAATGTCATCGCCCATCATCCAACGCAGAAGGTCAATGTTATGGATACACTGATTCATAAGGCAACCACCATCCTGAGCCCAGGTGCCACGCCAAGGTGCCTGTTCATAATAGCCCTTGCCACGGTTCCAACGGACATGCGCTGCTCCATGTGAGAGTTTTCCAAACCTGCCCTCTTCTAAGGCTTTTCTGATATATTGAACAGACTTGTTGAATCTATTCTGATGGTTTGCACATACCAGGACCCCTTTTTCCTTACCGGCTTTAATAATGGCATCGGCATCAGCGATAGAAAGCGCGATAGGTTTTTCAATTATCACGTTGCAACCAGCAGCTATACAGTCCAATGCAATAGCCGCATGCTTACCAGACTCTGTTGCAATTGCCACAAGCTCTGGTTTTTCTTTTTCAAGTAATACTTTGTAGTTTGTGTATTTGTGTACAGCTTCAAGTCCAAATTTCTTAGCTTTCTCCTCCATCGTCTCCGGGAGAACGTCACACATAGCTACAAAATCAAGTTTGTTATTCTTTGCCGCCTCGATATGATTTGGGCTAATGCGGCCACAGCCAATTAATGCGTACTTCATACTTTATCTTCCTCTCTAGCTATTATTCAAGTTCTTTTTTTACCTCATCAATTAATTCGTTAAAATCTTTCCAATGTGGTTCGGAACTATAAAATGCGTTTTCTACTTCTTGTGGTTCATCTCCATTACAGTTAAAACTCAATCCATACTCTTCAACAACCTTTTTTTCTCGTGGAGTAAAAAGAAATTTAAATCCGGTAAGATCTCTTGGGCTGGGCATTTTCTTCTTAGATTGATAATATGCTTTCATACACTCTTTGCATTCAATTACAGATTTTTCTTTTCTCTTTTGATAGTGTTCATCAAGGTTACATATTATTTTGGCGGGATTACCGGCAATAACCACATTATCAGGTATATGTCCATGAACAACACTTCCAGCGCCAACAATTACATTATTTCCAATGTGGGCCCCCATAAGTACTACTGTATTAACACCCAAAAAAACGTTTTCTCCCATAATGGTTTTTTCACCTTCGCCAATCCATTCGCCATAATATCGACGTAAAACCGATAGACTATAATCATGAGTTAAAATAATGCAACCTCTTGTTATTTTTGTATAGTTGCCAATTTCAATTAACCATGGTCTTGTTCCATCTATAAGGGTATTCCGTGGATCAAATATAATAACTCCTTTTCCAATACGTGCTCCCCCCTGCTCTAAATCTCGCAATATATCATCACTCGTTGCACCAAATACTTTCTTTTTTATCTTTTCAATATATCTCACTAAGTTCATAATTATCTCCTAAAAACCTACAGTATATAGTTAATAAGTGTGCATTTACTTCTAAATCTATTTAATACTAAACATAAAATAGTAGGAATCATGATCACTAATACAAATGTGATAATGTACTGAAGCATATAATCCATATTAGGTATTACTCTGTGAATCAAGAACGAACATCCTATGATAATGCCAAACTGCATTACGTATATTGAAGAATTAATCTGTCGAATTAAACTCGTATCAATCTTAGGATTCCAATATTTCAAAAAACAAATGAGAAAATATTACAACAGGCATAAAAAAATAAAACAATCTATCCGCATTAGTATTTATATGTTTTATTATGAATCAGTACAAAAGGAATAGATGCAACCAATAGTCCCGTCAGGTACCATAAATAAGCGGGTGTCATAAACAAAAACTCCTGAATCAACTGGAAAAAATCTATTTGATTTTTTTGAATCAATATAAAAGGTGTGTACAATGTTAACCAGAAAAGTAATTTTACAGCAATTTTGAAATCATATGCTTTAATAGCATTAATTGTTCCCTTCTTCTGAACAGATGACGATAAAAAATAACCTGACACAGCATAAAAATATGTAACACTTAACCTAGAAATATATTGTTGAAATACATAAATATCTTGATTGCTTATCCCCCACAGAACTATGAAGGATTGGTATCATACAAGCAAGCAATAAACGCCCTATATCGATATCGGTTAGCTTATCATTCTCACTTCTTTTCATTTTCTACCTCCTTAATATGCGAAAAAGTGTAAAGCAAGTAACTTACATTCAACACGCTAGAGCATGCAACAACCAAAACTGTAGCATAAGCTGCTCCTATAGCTCCCCACCATTGAATGAAAAAATAATCCGCTACCACATTTATCAAACCACAAAATATTGCAACAAAAAGATTAAACTTAAGTTTTCTCTGTGTAACAAGAAGATTGCCTGCAATAATTCTAAAGGTTCCAGAAAAAAAGTAATTGACAGCAAGCACCCGAAATATCGGAACTATATCGAGGTACTGTTCGCCAAAACATAACAAAATGATTATCTTTGCAAAAACGAAAAGAAACAACGAAATGGCTACATTAAGTAATCCGATGCCAAGAACCACTTGTTTATATTTATTTAAACACCATTCTTTATTATTCTTGTTTTTAGCAAAGTATGGATAAATATATGTAACAAATGACGAAGGGATAAAAACCAAAGCTGTTGGAATAATCGTTGCAACTCTATAACCAGCAAGAATGGCTTCGTCAGCAGCAACAATGCCTAGTACAAAAACATCAAGAAGATATAACAACTGCGATATGGCATTGTTTGCCATTGACACGATTGCTATAGATAATATGGATTTTTTTTCTGCCCTTTGAATATCATCGCCCTTATGTGTAAAGGATATCCCTAGCTTCTTGTTTGCATATATGGTGCTTAAAAAATACGCGACATAATACCCTATCACCATGCCTTTCTCTCGAAATAGCAAAACTCCGCTAATCGAAGTAACAAATATCAATATTGTGTTTATTAAAGAAAGTCTTGCAAATTGCTGATTCCGTTTCTGTGAACGTAGGACGATAAGAGATACATCATAAAAAAACTGAACAATCGGCAACAATCCTAATAATAATAGTAGTTGGCTTGATCCGGTAATTTTTAATGGCGCAAATAACGCTACTCCAATGAGTACTGCAACTAGCAATAAATCAAATTTAGTACCGATTCTTATACCATAGCTACTTATCCTTTTGGTATATGTTTCTTCTCCGACCTTTTCACTACATAACTGAAGAACAGCTGAAGTCATTCCCAATCCATTAAAGAGAATAACAATACTATATATGTTCCATGAATAGGTAAAAATGCCATATTCTGTTTTTGTAAGAAGTAGTACTAACAAAGAGGTGCTAATGAAAGATATCGCTTTATTTAATATATTGGTTCCGAATATATGAAAGAAACCTGTCGAGTAGGCTTTCTTTGCTTTATTAATTACACTCTGAAGATTCATTTCTTACCTTTCACTAAATTTAATATGTTTATGTGTTAGTTTAGGAATATACGCTAAGTATCATTTATCTTCTCTATATTGGTTATTATTAAATTCTTATTCAAAGTAATGTTGTCATCCAATAGAAAAGGATGTGATATGCAAAATCCAGGCATTTTTTCTCCTTCCATTATTAACCTTCTAATGCTTATTCATTCAAACCGTTTTGATTATTATTAAGAGGCCGTTTACCCCCTCTTGTTCTCAGCACACTTGCTAACCCCCAAACCAAAATCAAAGTAACCAAAAACTGAAGATTAATAAATGATGCCAAAAACTTGCAAGCTGTATCTCTCGGTGTCATCAATAAACTGGAAAATGAAATAAGTATAACTGAATTGACAACCCAGTTTTTACAAATCATATCAGGTACTTTTTTTAGAATTTTTCCGTAGATTATACTTGCAATACAGACACCAAAATAGCCAAAATCATGATATACTTCTGCAATGTAACTTGAGCCCAAACCGTGGCCAGATAAATATGCAGTTCTTGAATACAGATAGGTAACTATATTGCTAAAAGAATAGCCATTCAATGCAACCTCTTCTGTTTGGGCAACTGTTGAACTTAAATCGAATCCTCCACCAACAATTGCCTTTACAATAATATTGTTTCTAAAAAATTCTGTTAGTGAACCAAAACTGTATATCTTATCATGTCCTATTTGATTTTCAAAAACATATCCATAAATAATTGTTCTTATACTATTACCAATATTTCCTAAAAAGTTTTCAAGTGAATTAATAATGCCACCAGATGTGTTAGTACCTCCACTTCTGATGTATGTGATGGCATTTAGACCAAGGAATAATACTGGGATGCTCAGAATTCCAATACGATAAAATCTCTTTGGAATAATCTGGTATTGAATATTGTTTATATTTTCATAGGTTATAACATAAACAATTACCATCAAAGCGCTTGTAACAATTGCGTTTCTCTGACCGTACAGCAGAGTTAATAATCCAAATAGAACAAATAATACGAAAGGCCCTTTCTTTTTTCTGGGATCAGGAAGCGTAGCAAGAAAAATGAAGAAAATAATCTCATTAAAATCGCCAAGTTTTCTAATTATTCCTGGTATTCTAGAAGCAAACGAAATATAGTAATTTAGATAGCCGCCTCCCAATAGCACATATACTACTTTTTCAAGTAATTCTGCAAACCGAAAAACACTTGTAAGATAGAAAAGTGCTATTGCAGCTTTTTGGATATATACAACATTAGCATCTTCTAATATCGATTTAGGTCCCGATAAACTTACTTCCAATCCAACTTTTACATGCCATTTTGATAATCCAATCAATAGAAACAATAATGCAAGATATAAGCTTCTGTGTAGATGCATCATAACATCATTATTATTTTGGAAAGATATCTCTATGCTGGAAGAAATCATAGACAAGAATACTCTGTTTAATAAAAACATTGTAAAACAGGCAAAAAAGGTAAAAGCTGGTGCGTTGTCCCTGTTACCATATTTCAAAACGTAAAAGATTGAAATAAGCAGTATTGCATACTGAATAGTAGAAAATGAATTTGAAAACTCACCAATGAGGTATAACATGACCGATACAAACAGACACATATATCCAGTCATTGTGGCTAATAAAGCTCTATTTGTTCTTGATCTCATTTCAACCATTATTAACACCAATTAAGCCGTATAGCATTGAAACAAATGATTTATAATTTACATCCGCATTACACATTTGATTCCAAAGAATGCGACTTGCCTTCCTGTATTTTCTGATTTCATTATCTTTCGATAAATCTATCAAGCTTTCTATTTTCTCTGATATTTGTTTGGGGGAACAATCCGGTTTTAACAAAATCCCATTGGATCCGTCTTTGACTATTTCCGACGTTCCACCAACATCAGTTGCTAATATGGGAATTCCAAATGACATTGCTTCCATTACAGAAACCGGAACACCTTCCGTTGTGCTAACATTAATAAAACAATCAAAGTATTCCTTCCTGTATAATTCAATTACATCGCTATTTTTCATTTCTCCCAAAAAAGAATATTTGAATCCTGTGTTTGCCAGTTTGTCGTGCGCAAAATCCTTCATTTCCTCCAATAAAGGTCCGTCACCAATATGAAACCATTCAATATCTCTATTGTCCAACAAGCTCAGAGCTTCAATAATATAATTAATACGTTTTAATGCTACTACTCTCGAGCAAGAAACAATCCTAAACGAATGATTATTTGATCTGTACTCCTCCCCGTTATCAAGTATTCCTAATCTTGAGATAGCCAATTTATTTTTAGTATAAGGATACTTATTTTCTAAGTAGTTCTTCCCATCTTCAGACACGCATGCTATTTTATCAACATTGCTCAACAAATACTTCCTATAAGGAATATATCCGCCATTTCTGTATTCATATATATCAAATCCATGACATCTTGTTACGGTAATGTTTTTAGTACCAAAGGTTCTTAAACATACATATAAAGGTAAATGCATCCAGTACGAATAGAAAACGGCGTTATCGCTACAGATACTAGCTTTTTTATCCTTAATCAGTTTTTTTAACTGATTAACCCTTTCTTCTCCTATGCATGTAAATTTGCAAAGATCAATTATTCCCTTAACACCTTTACTGTTTATTGCCTGAATCAAATCTTTCCAGAATTCCGCACATGTAATCGTTTTAAGCACAAATGATATTATTTTACTGCGTTTAAGCGGATCGCCATTAAGAGATAGAACCTCAATGTTATCTAATGGCAAAGCACGCTTAGTCTCTTTGTCCTTAGATGTCGCTGAAACAGTAATAATAATGATTTTTGAAAAATCTTTATAATACTTAATCTCTGATTCTAAAAAAGATTCGCCAGTACCATATGGAAATGTTGCTGTGAATAGAACCACCGTTTTATTCATAATACTTATCCCTCACACTATGTAATATCTTTTCGATATCGCAATAGTTCTTCGCAAAACCCCTGATATTTTCAAGAACAAAAGGAGTACCCTGTTTATAAACCTTTTCATAAAAACTGATTACACCTAATATATCTACAGAAGAATCATCCGCCGAAACCCTATGAACGTATTCGTAGCCATCTGGAATAATATCAATATCTACAGAAGTAATAAAAGGCAGTCCTTTACACAAATACTCTCTAGACTTTAACGAGCTCGAAAGATTTATTCCTACCCTATGTAATGCTAGTGTTTCTAGAGCGATTGAACAGAGATTATATAATTGATCAAGTTTTTCTCCAGTACAATATCCATGGAAAATAACATAATCATCTAATTTCTTTTCAGCAGCCATCTCCTCATATTTTGATTTTTCAGGCCCGTCTCCAACCAAATGCAGGTATACTTTTTGATGATTAGTACTATTTTGATAGTATTCTGCTAACCCTTGTATAAAGCGATCATACCCATGGCTTCTTTGCATTTCTGCAACCGCAATTACATGAATATCGTCACTTAAAACCGGATCGCGCTCCGAAATTTCATCGACAAAGACCCCATTAAAAATCTGGAAGGAAGGAATCCCAAAAATCGTTTTATGCGTGCTAAACGTTGTTGCTGCATAAACGTAATGATGTAGCCTTTCCCTAAAAATTCTATCTACATAAAAAATGAGTTTATCTCGTATTCTTTTCCCATATGTTTTGATTTCTTTATCATAAGGATATGTCGGAAATTCTATTATAGTGCGACATCCTCTATCACTTAGTTCTTTTAAGCATTTCAAAAATAATGGGTTTGTTTTTGGATACCTAATATATACCTTGTCACAATTTATGTTTCTCTGAAACTCGACAATATATTGATTTATTGCCTTTATAACATCTCTTCTATTCTTTAATTCTAGAACGATGTTGCTTTCATTATTGTGAGTCAACACTATTCTTTTCACGGATTGTGATATCAAGTAAGTGTCAAACATTTTTGAAAATGCTCTATATTCCCTATATACTTTTTTACCAGTGCTACTAGAATCTGTAAGGATATCATTTCTAGCAATAAACAATAATTTATCCATTATTACAACCTTTTTCTAATTATGCCCTTCGGATATGCTTTAAGATACTTACGGGCATAGCCACAGTTTTATAACTAATACACATCGCTGTAACAAGCATTTTTCTATTAATCGGCATTTTTGATTTCATTAAAAACAAATACTTTTTTCTCAGTTCAGTTGTTAAGTAATGCAAATCAGCTTTTCTGATATCTGGACCGACTCCTCCAGTTGCGGCTTTTGCAAGCAACGAAAAATAACTTCTTGCCAGTTTCGTTTTTGCAAGATCAACTATTTGACTGTTGTATTTCTCAGACAAATCACACAACTCTCTACTTGCATCTAATAAATCAAAATCTTTCTTCTTTAGGGAACCGCTTGTTATACTACCTTCATTATTTTGGAAGTAATAATACCCTATATCATCACTATGAATCAGCTTGCTACATTTTTCTAATACTTTAAAATTCGTGGCAATATCTTCATTGACCTTTCCTTCTGGGAACCAAATTTCATTAAACAGCTCTCTTTTATATAGTTTGCGACACACCGAAAAAGGAGACTTATCGATTTGTCCTCTAAGTAAGTAGTCATATAAAATCTGCTCACCTGTTACAACTACAGGTTCTGTATCGGACTCTTCCGCTATAATATCGTTTTCTGAACTCGAATATACTGGCTTAAAGTCCACGACATCACATTTTTCCTTACCAATTATGCTAATGCATTTCTCATATATACTTGTAGAAAGCCAATCATCGCTATCAACAAATGATACATAATCACCTGAAGCGACTGCCAATCCAGCGTTTCTAGCACTTGATAATCCGCCATTTTGCTTATGAATAACCTTAATTCGATTATCCTTTTCTACTAATGCATCACACATATCACCGCTTTTGTCGGGTGAACCATCATCTACAAGGATTATTTCAAGCTTGCTATAAGTCTGATTAATAATTGTATTTACACACCTATTCAAATACTTTTCAACCTTATATACAGGGACTATTACACTTATTACCGGCTGATACGGCAACTCTTCAGCTGTAACCGATATGTCCCGAAAAGTCTTTTTATGAGAAGAAACATCCATAATATACAACCCTCTATGTCCTTCAAAGACGCTATCAAAGCAAATCTTGTTCCCGGCATGATTCCATCTAGGATGAAGATCACAGCGGGTATCGTTGTCATACTTGAACGGTGCGAATACTCTAGCCACAACATTCACTTCATTCTTCTCGACATCTGCATTCATAACTCTCAAAGATGCCACACGAGTCCTGTCAGGGTAGGAATCAGTAACAACCAGACTCCGGTCAGGAGAATAGCTAGGATGTCCATCCCCTGTCATCTCTGGCCAGCAATGCACGTACTCCTGAGTCTTATCCTTCATCAGATAATATCCAGTTCCGCTTTTCTTTTTGTTCTCAAAAGCAATGATGTGCTCATCATCTTTCCAGAAGCAATGGCTTACCATATCATCATCGGAAAGAACGTACATATCTGTTCCATCAACATTGCATGTGATGAGTCTTGTGTACTTTCTCTCACTGATAAACCAACGATACAGCACCATAAAGCGCTTTCCGTTAGGACTGAGCATGATATGATTGACCTTATGGACAGCACCAGCTTCCTGCATCTCAGGTCTAGGCTGGAAGTTGGCAAAATCTGTATATTTCAGAAGTTCTGAAACCTCTCCTGTTTCCAAATCAACTTTCCAGATTGCAGTTGTATTCGGCAAGGCCACATCCTTCGTCTTTTCAGGAACATTGTAGTATCCGTATCCAGGACGAAGATTGTAGAGTCTACTGAAATCCAGAGTCAGCGCGAACTTACTGTCAGCAGAAACAGAGTAAACAGGTGCATTGATTACCTTCTCCTCCATTGTGGAAAGGGTGAGAATAACAGATACATATTTTTCATCTCTGTAATCGTTGTACAGCACTCTACTGCTAAAATCTGGTCCAAGCCACTGAAGCATGCAGGACTGCTGCACATTCCATGCTCTCGTCTCTGCAATCTTCTTAACTCGATCCTTGTTATCTTCTTTTTTCTCAGTGTCGATGAGAAGAATATCTGCAGTTTCTTTTGGACTCACATTAGACCAGGTATTATTCGCTCTTAAGCAAAGCATATAGCGGTCGGTAATGTCCCAAGGCGACTTATCGTAATATCCGAAGAAATACTCATGCTCCTTGTCATCGGGAGAGACTCTCGTAATGTTTCCCTCAGACTTAATCTTCGGAGAGATTGCATACATTGTTCTCTGGTACGCTCTCTTAATCACCTTTTTAACTGCCGGGTATTTATTCAGCTGATAGTTAATCTTCTGTTCTAAACTCATCTCATCATTTCCTTAACAATTTTGTATACACAAACTTCTGGAATCCTTCTGGCAAGATATAAATGCCCAACTGAGCACATGCCACAAACATATAATCAGCAAAAGAGCAATATCCGCTCTTCCACGCTTTTTTTCTTATTTCGATCAGCAGTTTGGTATTGACCCAACTCTTTCTCTTTTTATAGGTTCCTTCATCAAACCTAAACATCAATAAATACTCAGGACAGTTTGCAGCCTTACAGCCATTGGATAAGAGCTTGATCCACAAATCCGTATCCTGATTCTTTCTATAATCACCATAAGGTCCATATTTCATAACCTTGCTCTTACGGTACATAACCGTGGGATGGTTAAATGAATCTCTTCTACGGTTGTATTTATGTATTGAATCATTGTCCAGCGGAACATCTCTTTTTCCGACAATGTTATCGGGTGTGCCCACAAACTCCTTGACAGGGCATCCAACAATATCAAGTTCCGGGTCGGCTTCAAATAGAGCTAATTCTTTCTCACAACGTGTTGGAAGAGAAATATCATCTGAATCCATACGAGCTACCAACTCATTCTGACAGACTTTGAGTCCCTCATTCAGAGCCAAGCCAAGACCCATATTCTTCTCAAGTTGCAGTGGATGAATTTCCGGGTGTTCTTTCTGCAGCTCATCTATCACATTTTGAATTGTCTCTGGTACAGGGCCATCCTTAACAACAACAATATCGTTTGATGGTACGGTCTGGTTAATCATACTTTCAAGGCTCAGCTTGAAATAATCATGATTGTCTGATTTATATACCGTTAAAAGAACACTGTAATCCATCACACTATTCCTCACTTATTTTTCCTTCTTATATTTCTGTGGTGGACTTCCCCCCACAGTGTTTTCTGCTCATCGTCTTTTCCGGTGTTTTACTTATACTCCTTACCAAGCACAGCAAACACGGTTCTGGACATGGTTGCTATGTCACCAAAAAAGGAGAAGTCTTTAATACTCTCCAAGTTGTACTTCATCTTTCCCGGCAGCACTTCTTCCATATACACCTTGTCCACATCATCTGCAACTTCCAGCAATTCAGCTTCGTCTTTATATCTGATGCTGGCTTCAGATGTGATTCCAGCTGAAAGAAGAAGAGTAGCGTAATACTCCGGTTTATACTTCTCAACATACTTGACCGCTTCAGGCCTTGTACCCACAAAGCTCATATTGCCGCTGATAAGGTCTAACACCTGCGGCAGTTCATCTAATCTACATCCCCTCAGTTTTGCCCCGACCTTGGTGATACGACTATCGTTTCCGACAGTAACAACTGTGCCAATCTTATCGGCATTACTGACCATTGTTCTGAACTTATGTATCTTGAAGTGTTTACCGTAAGTAGTGACGCGCTCCTGTCTATAGAACACAGGCCCCTCAGAATCAAGCTTGATTAAAACCGCAATCACAGCCATTGGAATGACCAACAAAACAAATAAAACCACTCCCCCAACGAAATCAAACAATCGCTTCAAAACCAAACTCAACTTCTTTTTCTTAAGTGCCTCATAGTATGGTCTGACTTCTTCAGTCCGCATAAAATCAGGCAATTCATCCCATTTTTTCAATATCATCAGATCAACTCCATGAACACAAAGAAATTTTAAATCCTCAACCAATCGTATTGTTCAACACATCATCTGCTTCGCAATCGCCCATTTCCTATTTCTCCCCGTTCTCCCAGAAAGGAGGATATATAAAAGGAAAAGTGAGTATGTAAACGAGCAGGTTGATGCGTTTATTTTTATAGTATAGTCACTCGCACTTCCTTACTTCAAATACTCCCCAGCAATCTCACAATACTTCTCAATCACATAATCCACTTCCTCGTCTGTCAGTTTTGTATGCAGCGGTAATGTGATCTCATTCTCAAACTGCTTATAGGCATTGGGATAATCCTTAATATCAAATCCCATATTCTTATATGCAGTCATCATGGGAAGCGGCTTGTAATGTACATTTGTAGCAATACCAGCTTCAGCCATCTTTACAATAATCTCCTGACGTTCTTCCAGCCCTACTCCCGGCACTCTGGTGATATACAAATGTCCGGAGGACCGATGCTGATCCGTATAATGTGGCAGTACCATCACTTCAAGTTTCTTAAATACCACATCATATCTGCCTATGATCTCTTTGCGCCTTTCCAAGATGCTTTCATATCGAGAAAACTGCGCCAATCCAATGGCTGCCATAATGTCCGTCATATTGCACTTGTACCAGGGACCCACAATGTCATATTCCCACGCCCCAAGCTGTGTCTTTGCCAAGGCATCCTTTGACTGACCATGGAGACTGTAAAGTTGCGCCTGATGGTACAGTTCTTCATCATCAATTCCCGTAATATTCCAGGTCAGTGCCCCCGAATCCAAGCACGATTCCTGCATGCTGCACGGTATCATCTTCATATAAG
>OGXO01000796.1_pt1 | contig 17712 bp, 12 predicted proteins | sample 1576321 | NCBI WGS metagenome assembly OGXO01 (sample SAMEA3541568, study PRJEB24748) | human gut metagenome | biome: human gut; feature: human-associated habitat; material: faeces | place: China | collected 2012 | reverse complement strand
TAAGATTCAGGCAGCAATTGCCGTGGCGGACTGCAAAAAATCCGATTTTGGAAGCAGTGAAGCAAAAGAAATTTACACAACCATTCATACCGTGACGGATGCACAGATTCAAGCCCTTTTAAATGAAGGAAAGCGTACGGCGTATACGTCTTATGATGGAGCGATTGCAATTTACCGCAATGTGTTGAAACTGAAGCCGAAACATCAGGATGCGATGTACCAGATTGGTTATTGTTATCAGAAAAAGCAGGATAACAAAAAAGCGAAGAAGTGGTATCGAAAAGCAATTAAGGTAGATCCAAACAGCGCAATTGCGAATAAGGCAAATAACTATTTGCAGCAGATTGAGCAGCAAGGTACACAAGGACAATAAGAATAAAAGAACGAATGAGAAGACCTATAGAAGAAAATTTCTATGGGTCTTTTTCAAATGATTAAAAAAAGGAAGGAAAGAAAAAAATGGAGCAATTTTCAATGGAGCGAACGGGCTCTCAGCTTGTGTTACACATTTGTGAGGAATTGGATCATCATACAGCAGGACAAATCAGTAAAGTAGTGGATTTACAAATAGAGAAGGGAAATGTCAGGACATTAATATTTGACTTTTCGGGTATAACATTTATGGACAGCTCAGGAATTGGCATGGTAATGGGCAGACATCGAAAAATGAATTTTTTAGGAGGAAGAACTTTTGTGACCGGAATTGGAGATAACGTTGACCGTATTTTCAGAATGTCGGGGCTTTATCGGATTATTCCCAAATATCAGGAAAGGACGGAAGTTTTATAATGGAAAAATCGGAGATTATGTTTGAATTTGACAGTAATTCGGAAAATGAAAGTCTGGCGCGGACGGTTGTTGCCGCATTTTTAGCAAGGCTTGACCCGACCTTAGAAGAACTTGGTGATGTCAAGACAGCAGTTTCCGAGGCGGTTACAAATGCCATCATTCACGGATATGATGGCAAGCCGGGGACAAAGCCGGTGATGGACAGGGCGAGGACCAACGCCGCAACAAGCGCTCCGTAGTAATCAAAAGATTGGGGGCATCGTCCGCTTTCACTTGGCCGTTTCCCCAAAAGCCAATCGACCCTGTACTTCCAATGCGCAGCATCTTGTTATTCGGATTATCAATAGTGGGATCGTCGTTTCTCCCGATGCCCATGCTTGTCCAGAATTTCTGATTAAAGAGAACATCATCGTACATATAGATACGCTTCGCTCTCACAGATTGAATGTGCAGGCCTTGAAAGTCCACATTAGACGTAATGCTTGTTTTTCCGCTGGCAGCCACCAAGTCAAGGGTCGTTTCAGTACCCGGAGTCAGGCTTCTGGCAGAAAGTCCTTCTGCTCCAACCCATCCTTCCACTCCGACCGTTAATTGAGAAATATTGCTGATGATACTACTCAAACGGCTTGGATCCGACGTGCTTCCCGGCCTCAAAAATCCCCATTTACCACCTCCATTTACAAATCCGCGGCAAATGGAGCCGGATGTAAAACCTATGCCTGTATAGCTATCTCCTGTGGCTAATGACAAGTTAGCAATCCACTCCGGCTTACCGGCTTCACCGAAACCTCGCCACATATTATAATACGTCTGTGCATTCACACCGGAATAAAATCCGCATATCAAACAAATAAATAAAATATGTCTTTTCATCGTTTTTCAGTTTTAAAATTATACTTCATTTTCCTCAATAAAAGTTCAGTCCTACAACCATGCTCCTACTCAATCTCTTTTCTATTTGAGCTTCCGGAGGATAATATAGCTTGCAAATTGGCAGAATTCCAAAAGTCGGAAGTACCGGCAGGCAGTTTCGGCGCTATTTCTACGTGACTGATGCTCCCCCTGAAAGGTTCCGCAGAGGAGCTGTTCTTGGCACCGACTGTTATTTTATTCATGCCTGCCACAAAAGAAGAAAGTTCCAAATAGGCAAAACCTCTTGCATTGGCACTATCTGCCGGTGTTATAGTTTCTGCCGTATGCTTCCAATTCCATAAAATGTCCTGCTGAACTACCTTTTCATAGTTAATGACCGGACACGAAACCCTAAAGACAGCAGATTCTTCTTTTTGAGACTTTGCATATTTACGGTCAGTATTCTTCACTGCCTCAAAGGTGAGCATCACTTCCTTATTGGCAAAACTCTTCCCTGTGGGCGGAGCAATCGTCATATTTGCGAAAGGAATACCGTCTTTTCTCATTTCATATTGAAAAGCTCCGGAAGAGTTATAATAAATGCCTATATCATCATTTTCAGTTCCATACAACCTCAAAACAGCCTGTTGACTCGCACCGGAGACCGGAGTGAGTTTCACTGCAATAGATCCCATAGTCTTGTCAACAGGCATTTTCTGATTGGGTAACCTGACAAGGTGACCGAAGTCTTGGGTAGAATAAGGAGAAGATGGAGTTGCCGGTATATAGCTCCACAAGTCTCCCCCCTCGTAATTTGAAGGAGCAGTCAGATCGAGCGAAGCCTCATCACTTCCCTTACCTTTATTGAACTTTATTCCGTACAGAACCGCATTTTTAGTCATAGCCTGCAAGACCACCGGAAATTCCGGAAAATCTTTTATGGACACAATCTCTTGCGGATGCAATTGCGAATAGTCCCGCAAGTACTCCAGCAAGAAATATTTACTGCTTCCGTCCTTTCCCTGCGTTGTGAACCCAACCGCCTCATAATTGTCCGAAATTGTATGTGTGCCCTTCACCGAACTTCCTAAAGTACCACCCAAAAAGACTCCTTTCCCATGATCGCCACTTGCCACAAACGAATACATCAGCACCGCCGCATAACTGTTTAACTCGGTCAAAGACTTCCCCCGGGGATCATCAGTAACATCGGCAAGAATATAAGGGAAAAAACTGCTTCCCTCTCTGAAAGCATTATACATGGAAAACTTAGGCATATCATCCACTGAGATAGGATAAGTAGCGGCTTCCATCGAATAAAAATTCTTAGGCGTATTCTCCGCTTTCAAGCCCGCCATTTTACCATACTTCCCGACAGCGAGTGAGATTCCCGGATTTCGCCCCTTCACATGCCTGATGTTGGAGGCTGCATAAAAATAATAAGTATCCAACGGATTCGTGGAGAAGCGTGTGTTCAATACCGGTTTCCCGATGTTGATACATCCATAGTCGTCACTTTGAGGATCAGTGCCATTGTCCAGAAACGGAATTCCCGGTTTCAGGTATTTCCAGTTAATTCCGTCATTCGATATGGCCAGTTCCGTACGTTGTTTGTGCTGCACCTCTACATCGCCTTCGGTTCCAAACATTGTCACCAGTCCCCACCAGATGTCTTTCTCAAAATCCGGCAAACGGACAGGCTGCATACTATATGGCTCCCAACGTAAGGTTGACATGTCCAAAGCAATGGTAAAATCCACATTTTTGGAAACCAACTGCGATCCTATTTCCGTTACGGTCTCCCTGCGATACCTTTTTCGGGCATCAGGGCGCAAGGGCAATGTTTCTCCCTGTTTCAGTGCAGACCGTTTTCCGTTCAGACGAGAGACAAAATAATATTTCCCATTATGCTTGAAATAATTCATGTGGGTGTCTCCGTTTATAAACTTAAACGTGTACTTTTTCTGATTGGTGACTCTGTCGTTTTTCATTGTGGCAAAATCTTGCAGGACACCATTGGCAGTAAAGGTCTTATTCATTTCATACCCTGCAAGCATTTTGTTTTTAGACTCCCGTTGAGGGAGGTAAATAAGCTTGATTGGTTTGTTCCGGATTTGATAATCATCATATATGCCAAAACTTTCCACATCAACCGCTACAATGTTAGTAGCCTGATAGCCGCTGGCATATACGGATGATATTTTATCATCGCCGGTTTTCCCCGCAGGATTATACCAATACAAACCGGCATCGGAACGTTGCCAGGCATTTACATCGTTTGTATTGTTTGTATAGACCATAACCCCCATTTTAGAGGGAGGTGTAGCCGAATAAGCTACCCAGCTCGAGATGTATATAGACAGATTTCCACTGGGGTCTCTGATAATATTGGGCATGCCATTTTCCAGATATGTTTCCCAAGGATACGAGGCAGGATTAGGCCTTATGATGTTGCTGCCATTATTATACTTGGTCAAAGGCTTTATATATACATCATCGGTAGTGTATAGAAACAAAGCCGGATTCACAGCCGAGTATTTTTGTTCACTTTGGGCAAAAACATATACGACACTACATAAATAAAAAACAAAGACAAGAAGTTTATTCATAGTACAGTATATTAAAGAATAATAGTTATAACCGATAGCAACCAAAACTATGTTTTGGCCCGCATAGAGACAGTTATTGCCCGGAAGCAATACTGAGGTACACTTATCAAACTATTATCCCCCCTTCCTGAAGTGATAAGTTTATTACTAACTACTTGTCATATCTCAAAAAAATACGGATAAACTAAAAAAGTGAAAAAAATTATAGGTTTATATATGCTTTTATTTTATGTCCACTCCTGCCGGATTCAAGCCCGGTCCGCCTCCGGCAGTATAACCGCCGCTTTCACCGGTTTTCCACGATGAAATCCAAAATGAATACAAATCACCATCCGTCAAATAGAACTTCAGACTTATGTTTTTCCCTGATAGTTCAGACAAATCCGTCTTGTTTTTCCAGACAATCATTTGCTTCGTACTGTCCATTCGTTTCAGGATGCTGCAATCTTTCTTTGTAAATCCGGGTATCGGAGTACCCTTTGCATCCAAGACCTCAACGAGCAATTTCCCTTTCTTCCGATGCACATCCACATTCACAAACAAATAATTGCCGTTAACGGTAACCGCGTCAGTAATAAAATGCCCTTCTTCGGTTCCGGCTTGCATGGATACAAAGCCGTCACGACGTAACGCGGCAAGGCCTGTTGTGAAGTTTGAATCGTGCACAGGTTTGCTGTTGTAGCGTCCGCTTACATAGAAATAGAGCGAATCGCCCACTATCAGCGGATTGCCCGCTGTGGATTGAACATTACCCGCATTCCATGCCTTGGCATCATCACTGACCGGAAGAAACGGTTGTTTAAACTCACGATTCCAATGAAAACCGTCATCGCTCCATCCTATCAGAACTTCATTCCGTTTCTGAATGTTCAGGCGGTCGCAAGCGTCATTCTCCGGGCCCTGCCAAACGGTGAAATAACCGATTAAACTGCTTTCATAGGGCATAGCCTCGTGATTGTATATTTGCGGACGTATCTCGGGAAAGTCAGGATGCCGGGGATCATCATCTTCAGCATTAAACCAATACTTGATGAATTTGTCACTCTTGTTATCGTACACCCTATGCGCCAGACTTACCAGCATTTCAGGGTCTTCGTGTGCCAAGAAACAACGCGAACGACGATATTTCTTTCCGTTGATCGTTTTCAAAGAGAGTACATATTTGCCGCGAAACGGGTCGTAATAAGCAGCACAGCGGTCGTACAGTTCACCGGAAAGCGCCTTAGGCTCGCTCCAATGAATACCGTCCGCAGAATACTTCAACTGCATACTGACCGAAGCTCCTGTGTTAAATTCCACCACAAACATTTTGTAGCGTTTAGCTGCATCCCGTTCAAACTTATCGAGTAATACCGATACACAATCATGCTCTGTGGTATCTACGATATTAGTACCGGGCACAACGTCCAGCTCAGGTTTCACCCAATACTTGCCGTCGTCCGATACCGCATAGCAAGTTATCAGCCCGTATTTCTTTCCACCTCCGGCAGAATACCACATCTTATATTTACCCTCAATCTCATCATACCACACACCGCCACTGAAAGGAGCAGCATAAGGGTCGCCGGTAGCACCCAGTTCCCATTTCTTATCGGCCTTAAGCACCGGATTACCCTCATAATAGGTAGGCGTATAGAATGCCCGTTCCACTCCTTCTTGCTTAGAGAAAGAATGACTGGCAACCAATATACGTCCATTTTGGGCAAACAAACCAACTGAACAAAAGAGCAAGCCAAGAACAAAAAAACTTTTCATCATATATAAATCTTTTACATATTTACTAATAGCCCGAATTAACGGTGAAAAGCATAGGCCTACACACATATCTGCAAAACAACGCACCTATCTGTATAGACCTATACCATTATCTGCATCGGGCGATGCAGTTATATTACCCTAAAAATCTACTTCTGAAGACCGGTACGTTGAGGATTTTGTCCACTCATAGGCCACACGGAATTAGTATTGTAGGATGTAGCTTCGGAAGTAACACACAACATTACGTCAGCACCGTCCTTTTTCACTGAAACATACAAATTACCCTTATCATCCATCACCGGAGAAGAAGCAGTGCTATCTCCTATTTTCTGAGAAGAGAATAATTTGCCGTCCGGCTTCAATATATAGTAAGTGGCATCGGCTGTGATGAAATGTATATAGCCGCGATTATCGATAAGAGGAACAGTCTGAGCATCTGATTCGGTTTTATAATGCCATTTCAAAGAACCGTCAGAGCCAAGGGCTACCACACCTGCACCATTGGAACCAGATGCCTTACCACCATTGGCATAAACTGTACCATCTTCACCCAATACAACACCACCGTCGGGAATAGCACCCACAGTTTCATATTTCCATTTCAAAGAGCCATTAGGATCCAAAGCTATTACAGCGCCTGCACCAGATGAAAGATCAATTACGGAATAAAGAGTCCCATCATTTCCTACTGTAACAGAAGCACTTCTCAATGCACCTGTGAGAGCATCTGATGCATTTCCAAAGTCCGTATTATAAAGCCATTTTTTATTATCTCCACTGGTATTATAAGCATAAAGTCCTGTATTTCCTTTACCAAACATATAAGCCGTTCCGTCTTTTGCCAATGATATACCTCCGGTAATATCCGGGCAATCAGTTGAAGCCAACTGTGTAACAGCACCGCTTGATGTCAGTTTAAAGACTTCATTTTTTCTATTAGCGACATAAATATTACCATCAGCATCAATAGCCGGAGTGATAGCATATAAATTAACATTACCTCCAACTGCTTGATGCCATTTCTTTGCACCATTTGCATCTACTGCGAGAGTATATAGGTGACGTTTTGCACTTGCAGATTGTAAATCTCTAACAACTATGTAAACAGAACCATCTTTCCCTACTGACGGACTGCTAAATACATCTTTAACAAGAACATTTGGCTCGGCATCATGCAAACCTACACTTATATCAAATGTCCATTTTGCAGCTCCATTCGTTACATCAAAAGCATTTAATGTGGCAGGTGCACCATTACCCGCGCTTGCAAGCATATAGACAGCTGAACCATCCTTAGCCAAAGCCGGAGACGGGACACCTTTCACAACGCCATTCAAAGCCGAACTCCACTGCACAGCAATCACCTGTGATGGATCCAGTACCGTTACGCTTTTCGTAATGCTTGCCGTCAATCCATAACTATCGGTTACCGTTAATTTCACAGCATAGGCTCCCGCTTCAGTATAAGTAAATGTAGGATTCTGCTTATCGGAAGTAGTTCCTGCTTCATCACCAAACTCCCACAAATAAGAAGTGATAGTAGTACCCGACTTGGTGGTAGTGGCATCCGTAAAGGTTGTCAAATCCCCCATTACATATTTTTTCTTATCGAACGTAAAATCGGGAGTAGTAGGATTAATCACTGTTATTTCTTTCTGGCTGCTCACCTTCAAGCCGTTACTATCCGTAACCGTAAGTTTCACCAAATAGATGCCATCTTTCTTGAAAACAAAAGTAGGGCTTTGTTCGGTGGAAGTTGATTTATCGGCATCGCCAAACTCCCATAAATAAGCTACAATTTTAGTACCTTCATTAGGAACGGTAGCATCTGTAAAGGTTACAGACTCTCCTACCTCATATTGTTCACCTACCGCAAATCCGGGCCTCGCCGCCGTATGGTAGATCGTTTCCTCATCCTTGCACGATGTTACAAATATCAATAACACAGAAAACAAGATATATGCTATATTTTTCATACTATTAATTTTAATTATTCGTTTATATCAAGACCTGATTTGTTTAATCCCGGACCTCCACCTGCCGTATATCCTTGACTTTCGCCCGTAGCATTGGGAGATACCCAGAAAGAGTAGATTTCACCATCGGTGATATAGAACCTCACTTTTATGACTTGCCCTTTCAAAGAAGCTAAAGTAGCATTTCCTTTCCACTCTACTTTTTGCTTCACGCCGTCAGCAGTTATTGGCTTACAATCCACTTTGGCGAAGCCGGGAATGACAGTGCCGTCAGCTTTCAGCAATTCCACTCTAAGTTCACCCGTCACTTTGGTATTGACGTAAAAGTGTTCACCTGTGAATCTCAGCTTCGGTGTCAGCAACTCACCTGTTCCTTTCATGGAGGCAAAACCATCACGACGCAAAGTAGCCAGTCCGGTGGAAGTTATTTCATTTGTACCGTCCAAACGGCGTCCGCTCAAATAAAAATAGAGTTTATCACCCACAATGAGCGGTGCACCTACTACGGATTGCAAATTCCCGTTATTCCATGCCGCACGATTATCGTCCACTGCCATGAAAGGATTCATGTCCTCCCTGTACCAACTGTAACCATCGCGGCTGTAACCCACCATTATCTGGTTGCGTTTAATCACATTGTCCTGAGAACAAACATCATTTTCGGGACCTTGCCACACCGAGAAGAAACCCAGCATGATACTTTCATACGGAGTGGCGTCCAAATTATAAATGCCGGGAGAACCGTCGTTATTATTATAAGTCGGATGCTTCTGCTCATTGCGCCATGGACCAAACCAAAATGCTTTCAAATCGGCTTTTGCCTTTTGATTGCCTGTTGCCGGATCGGTATTTTCATAATAATCACGTGCCCGTACCGTATAAGGGTCGGAAGAATTCACACGCACATTATGCCTCATGCTCCACACCCACACATTGCGGAAAGGGTTCTTATAGACCGTAGAACGGTCGGCAATAGCCTGTGAAGGCGTGGAATTATCGCGCCACTGTTTTCCATCGGCAGATGTCTTATAATGATATTTCCAGTTGCCTTTTCCTCCTGCCACCTGAAACATCTTGAAACGCTTGGAAGCATTGGACTCCTGTTTGTCCAACCATACAACCGATGCATCACGTTCAGAACCTTTATCTACAATATTAGTTCCCGACACAACCGACAGTACAGGTTTCGTCCAGTTAATCCCATCGACTGACTCTGCATAACACGTCACTCCTGCACCATTGATAGCATGAGTTCCACCACCTGCCATATACCACATTTTATATTTTGAATCGGCCTCGTCATACCAGACACCATCACTGAACGGCGCAGCAAAAGCTGCTCCTTTATTGCCCATCTTTTCCCAGTCTTTATCCGGTTGAAGTATCGGATTGGCCGAAGAGTATTCAGGATAATAAAATACCCGCTTCAACGAAGTGCTCTCAATCAAAAAGTTATCGACGAACAATTGTCTGCCTGTGGATATATTCACCACCTCGGGTTTGTTCACCAGATAGAAAGGAGACATTCCACTGCGTATCTCGGAAGAGTAAGAACGAGTTGGCGGCCATTGGTCCGGTAGGACAATGCCATTATACAAGGCATTAGGATTTTCCGGCTTATCAGGCTCATCAGGCTTGTCGGGCACATCTACCGGAGGATCAGGATTTTCCGGTACAGGGTCTCCTTCCTTGCCACATCCGGCAAGTACCAGCACACCACAAAAGACGATGATATAATACCAGTATTTTCTCATACGCAATTATTTTACAGGTTTATCTATACCTTCAGGAGACAATCCGGGACCACCACCGGCGGTATATCCCCGGCTCTCTCCGGTTTCCCATGGAGAAATCCAGAATGAATATAAATCTCCGTTCGTCACATAGAACTTCAAACGAATGGTTTTGCCGGAAAGGGCGGACAAGTCTTTTGCATCTTTCCAAATGACAGCCTGCTTGGTGCTGTTCACTTTCTTCCATGCAACACATTCTTTCTTGGTATATCCGGGAATGGGATTACCGTTTTCATCCAGTACTTCCACTGCCAATACGCCTTTCTTATTATGTACATCGGCATTGACAAACAGGTATTTGCCATCGAATGTTAACTTTTCCGTCACCAAATAACCTTCTGTCTTTCCGGCTTGCATAGAAACAAAACCGTCGCGACGGAGAGTGGCAAGACCGGTAGAAGTGTAGCTATCCCACATGATATTATTCAACCGGCGTCCACTTGAGTAGAAATACAACGAATCGCCAACCACCAAAGGAACTCCATTGACAGACTGCATGTTTCCCCAGTTCCAAGCCCCCTCAGTTTCATTCACTGCCATAAATGGCCGGAAAGAAGGACGGGAAAAATGGAATCCGTCTCTACTGTATCCTAAGAAGATTTCATTTTTCTTCTGAATACCAAGTTTGGCGCAAACATTGTTTTCAGGACCTTGCCATACACTATACAACCCCAGCATAATACTTTCATAAGCTATCGCATCAAAATTGTAAATGCCCGGATCTACTTCGGGAAACTGCGGATGACGAGGTTCTTTATCACTGGGCGTAAACCAGAAACACATATTCTTGTCGGGTACTCCTTTGCGAATACGGTGCGCCATACTTACCGCAACTTCCGGGTCTACGTTTTCCAAATAACTTCTGGAACGCGAAGAGACACTTGTGCTATAACGCATACTCAAAGCCCACACACCGCGGAAAGGATTATAGAACGCCGAAGAACGGTCATATAAATCGCCCGATTGCGCCACTCCGTTGCTCCAATGGATGCCATCGGCAGAGTATTTCAGAATGAACTGCCAGCGGCGGTCGGTAGGACGGCGCTCTACATTGAACATCTTATACCGCTTAGCCGGGTCTTTCTCCAATTTATCCAACCAGATAGTAGCAGCGTCACGATTGCAGGTATCAACAATATTCGTCTGATTATAGATGTCCAACTTGGGCTTTACCCAATGTTTTCCATCTTCCGACTCGGCATATCCGGTGTAGAAAGTCTGCTTGTCTTGTTTATGAATACTGCCCGCACCTGCCAGATACCACATTTTAAATCTGCCGTCTTCCTCATCATACCAAATACCGTCACTGAACGGAGCAGCATAAGGTGCACCTTCCGTTGTGTTCTCCCATTCCTTGTCCGGCTCCAACACCGGATTTTGAGGATAGAAATTAGGAGTATGATATATAGGCTGTAAATCAGTTTCAGCTATCAGGAAATCATCTACAAAAAGTTGTCTGCCAAGATTTACCGGAATCACCGCAGGCTTTTCTTTCAGATAGGGAACCGGCATGTCTTGCGCAACAGCCGGCTCCTCATAACGAGGAGGCCACTGTTCGGGATACACAATTCCATTATGCAACTTCTTGTTTTGTGCTGAAACAGCCAACGAAACGGAAATCAAACAGAATGATAATACTATTTTTTTCGTTTTATACATAAATATCAATTTTTAGTAACCGGGATTATTTTCCGTAATATACGGATTATTATTTACTTCATTCAAAGGAATTGGCAACCATTCGTGTTTATTAGTTACAAAACCCTTATAATCTGTTTCAGATATAAACTTCTTAAAATGAGGATCGGATGCCGTCAAATCAGAGAAACGCTTAGATAATTCTCCCCAACGAAGCAAATCATAGAAACGATGTCCTTCCAAAGCAAGCTCCAAAACCCTTTCATGCTTGACATCATCCATCGTAACATTCTGAAGATTGGCAAAGTTGGCACGATTGCGCACCTTATTCACAGCCTGTAAAGGAGTCATCGTCCCTTGTTTGCCTCCTGAGAGAACGGCTTCCGCATACATTAACAATACATCTGCATAACGGATATATCGCCAGTTCACTCCATGAGCACGAGGTTGATTATACACATATTCTTTTGTACCTGCCCCTACACCCGGAAGTTTAGGAGTACCATCGGCATTAGTCATCATCGGCATGGAAAAGTCAAGTCCTTTTTTAATACCTGCCTTAAACGGATGTGCAAATGGATTGGATACGGTTTCAAATCCTTCCTTACCACCTTTTACCGGATATAAATCTTCCCAATGGAAACCGCCCGGACCTCTCAAACGAATCTTTTCGCCTGCAGCATCTGAAGGTAATTTGATTTCAGGTTTCAGATCATTAAACATCAAAGTAGAGAACATACGGGTATCCGTATTGCCATCTTTATCTATCGAATTTGCAAATGCATTGTACAGCCAGTCATGGACAACTCCTTCATAGCCTACCCCTGCACCCGGCAACATCAGTCCGCGAGAGTCAAATGCCAAACCGGAAGTTGCCGTACCCGGGTTAAAAGCATTGTTTTCAACATCACCCAAAAACTGAATTTCAAGAATGGACTCTATATTGTTCTCATGAGCTACGTCAAAATTGTCACCGTAATTCGGAGTTAAATCATAGCTTCCATACTTTCCATCTATTATTTCGGCGAACTCTTGAGCTGCCTCATCATAAAATGTTGTTTTATCGGTTCCATAGAAAGTTTCAATACCACTACGATACAAATAGCATTTACCGGCCAATGCGGCGGCAGAAGCTTTCGTCACACGCCCTGCATTTGTGGCATCCCAATAACCTTTCACCGGAAGTAACTCTTTTGCACTCTTCAAGTCTTCCTGAATAAAATCCCACACGTCAGCCGGAGCTTCCAAAGGACGTGTATAGTCTTCCGAGTTACGCGGCATGCGGCGAATCGGGGATATATTTCTAAAGTTTATCAGCAAATAATAGTGGGCGAAAGCTCTCCAAAAATGAGCTTCTCCAATATAAATATTCTTACGTTCTTCATTTCCATGAAAATCCACTTCCGGAGCAGTTTCTATAATATAAGCAGCTTGAGATGCCAAAGTGTACATCAAGGTATAGGGCTGCTCAATAGTATAGTAACTTGCATTCAAAGTTTCTCCAAACATACCGGGTTTTCCATAATCGGAATTGGATGATGCTTCATCTGAACGGATTATTTGAGTCTTGGAACCGGAAGCTCCCAAACTACGCTGCGTAGAAACATATCCATACATAGTCAACACAGCATCATTTACAGCCTCGGGAGTAGTAAAATAAGCTCCCATACTCGGCTGGTTCGGATTTATCGCAAGGTCATCAAAGACTCCGTCACAGCTTTGTATCACAAAACTACCTCCAATGAGGAGCATAGCTGCTATTTTTGATATATTTTTCATATTCATGTATTTTTATAGTTAGAATGAAGCATTAAATCCAAACGTAAATGTGCGTGCATTCGGATACGAAGCAGAATCAATACCACGAGAGAACAGAGCATTTGAACTTACTTCCGGGTCATAACCGGAGTAGTTGGTAATTGTAAAGAGGTTCTGTACACCGGCATACACACGCAACTTATTGAATGAAATCTTATTCAAGATAGATTTAGGGAAATTATAACCGAGTTGCAGATTCTTGCAACGGAAATAAGAGCCGTCTTCAATATAGAACTCACTCGGCAAGGAGTTGCCGCCATCAGTGTTCTGAGTTTTCATTATAGGAATATTGGTATTTTGATTATTCTTTGTCCAAGCGTTCAATACATCCGTCACACAGTTGTTGGAATAATCAAAATAATACGTGTATTTCTTCTGGTTGAAGATTTCATTTCCTTGAACTCCCTGGAAAAACATTGTAAGATCAAAATCCTTATAAGACATCGTCACATTCAATCCATAACTAAAATCAGGAATAGGATTACCCAAAATCACTTTGTCATTAGCATCCACACTGCCATTGTTATCCGTATCTGCAAAAATGAAATTTCCATCAGCATCAAATCCGTTTATCTTATAACCGTAGAACGAGCCGATTGCTTCACCGGGTTTGGTGATAGAAGGCGAATCACTAAAAGAGCTTGACATTGCACCCGATGTAATCGGCTGTACATTGTCACCCAATGACAACACTTCATTTTTCAGGGTAGAGAGATTGAGCGTTGCGTCAATACTGAAATCTTTTGTTAACTGCTTGCGATAGTTAACCAAGAATTCCCAACCTGTATTCTTTACAGAAGCAGAGTTTACATAAGGCTTTTCACGAGAACTGTTAATCTCAAAGATTTGTCCTGAAGATAAGTTCAGGTCAATCTGTGCCAGCAAATCAACATTCTTTTTCACGAAATAATCAACTTGCACTGTCAAATCATTATTGAGGAATCCCAATTCAAGACCAATATCAGTGGTCTTCGCAGTTTCCCATTTCAATTCTCTCGATTTCAAATAAGCAGCACGACCACTTGTATATCTCACACCACCCAAAGTATAAGGTATAGGACCATAAGCAATGGCGTCAAAGTTATAAGGAGACAGGAAGTTGGCGCCCAACTCACCATAACTGGCACGAATCTTCAGCTTGCTGACAACCGGATTTGCGAACCAGCTTTCTTGATGAGCATTCCAACCGGCAGAAACGGAAGGGAAATACCCTACTCGGTTGTCCTTATAAAATTTAGATGATTCATCTCTACGAATACTGGCAGACAATAAATATCTATCCTTATAGTCATAGTTTAAACGAGCGAAAAATGACAGCAAAGCCGCATTGGAATCACCTGCCGAAATTTTACCGTCTACACTGGAAAAGCCGGTAATCTCAGTACCTCCCAAATCATTGATAGTAGCTAAAGACATGCTTCTATTATATTCGCGCATCCAGCTTGTACCCACCAATGCATCAATTGAGTGTCCGGAAAAAGTCTTATTATAAGTCAGCAAATTATCAATAGTGTAAGTAAATTCCTCACCTCTTGATTCTGAAATACTGTTTTTAGGGCTTCCATAGTCCTGATCAGGAGTTCCGTCTTCATTCCATTTGGTGTAATACTCAGGAGTATGCGTGTAATTATGAGAATTGCTATAATTACCGCTAAACGAGAACTTATATTTCAATCCGTCCCAAAGATCCAATTGTGCTGTAATTGCACCTATTATATCAGTTACTTTATTGTATCTATCCGTATAGTGTAACGGAGCTATCTTATTTTGAGCTTTCCCATCTTCCGGATTAATGTAATAGTCTCCTCCACCGGAGAAAAATCTACCTTCGGAATCATAAATAGGCAACGTGGGCAGACTGATATTAAATGCAGTAGTAGGAGTTTTATCTCTATGAGTAATTGCTATATTTTCTGATAAACTGAATATGCCTTTTTTATAAGAAGAATTCACTCTAAAATTATAACGCTTATAATCAGAATAAATAGTCATACCTGTCTGATCAAGATAACCGAGGCTCGTGCTAAACGTCGAATTTTCACCTCCACCGGAAATACTGGCATTCAGATTCCACATAGGCGCGTATTGTATCCATTCTTTAGCCCAATCCGTATTTGTATCGGGATAGGTAGGATTGTCATTCTCGGGAGCATGAGCTATTCCACTATTATCCGCAACATTGTTAGCAAACTCTCTCCATTGAGTAGCGTTCAAGAAATCCGGTATATTCGTAGGAGTCTGGAAAGCATAAGAACCATCAATTTCAATCACAGGCTTACCGCTTTTTCCACGTTTTGTCGTAATCAAAACAACACCATTGGCTGCACGAGAACCATAGATAGCTGCCGCAGCACCATCCTTCAATACTTCAATAGATTCAATATCATTAGGATTCAGTGAACTTAATCCACTGTTGCTAAAAGCACCGTCGATAACATATAAAGGTTCGGTAGCTCCAAAAGAAGCAGCTCCACGAATAATGATATTTACATCCGCACCTGCCACACCTGCTTGCTGCAGGATATCAACACCGGGAGTACGTCCTTGCAACGTAGATGCAACATTTGAAGAAAGTTGCTTTACAATTTCTTTACTTGAAACGGATGCCACAGAACCCGTCAAACTTGACTTCTTCTGTACGCCATATCCTACAACAACTACTTCCTGAAGTTGCTCGGCATCTTCTGCAAGAGTCACATTTATATTTGTGTTAGCGCTTACACGTATTTCTTGAGTCTTATACCCAATGTAACTGAATACCAAAGTAGCTCCCGGAGATACTTTCAAAGAGTATTCCCCGTCGAGATTCGTAATAGTACCATTAGAAGTTCCTTTCTCTAAAACGGAAGCTCCAATTACAGGCTCATGGCGAGTGTCGATCACCGTTCCGGTAATCGTCTTTTGCTGTGCCAGTGCTATCATAGATACACACAAACAAAATAGTGTCAATAGATACTGCTTCATAGAATTAAAATTTGAATTATAAATAGGTAATTAAGATTAACTAAAGTATTTCCTTACATAAGGTATAACTACGTATCATCATGCGCGGAATGTGGAAAGGCCCCTTGAATATATTGCCCTTAGCCGGCTGTGCCACCGTACCGTCACGATGAAGATAGCCATACCATTCGCCATATTCTTTGTCGGGGAAATGAGCATAAGTCCAGTCACTAATCTGTCGGTGCATATCAAGGTATTTTTCGTCACAAGTAGCTTGATAAGCGTAAAGAGTAGCAATAATGGCTTCCGTCTGCGGCCACCAGAACTTCATATCTTGAGAATAGTCTTGTACGGGGAAATTACGGCAATCGCGGAAATTGATGATACCGCCATATTCCTTATCCCATCCCCATTCCCAAGACCATTCGAGAATCCGGATTCCCATCTGAACCAGATCCTTATCCCAATGTCGGTGTTTGGCTTCTTCGAGAATAAACCACGCTGTTTCTATGCAATGTCCCGGATTGATGACACGACCGTTGCAAGTGTCAATGAGTTCTCCGTCAAGCCCTACCATTTCGAGCAATGCCTTAAATTCGGGATGCATAAAATAGCGACGGATAGCAGCAATGGATTCATTGATTTGAGTGTCGAGTATCGGATCGGAAATGGCTGCCCGAATACGGGAAGCTGTATTGATGAGAATCATGGTTATGGAATGCCCGCGGGCCTGCAATGTAGGCAGGTATTTGGGTTCCAACAAACCGGGGGTGGCAAGATTTCTCAATATCCTCTTAAAAAGATCCAATGCCTTTTCCGCATAAGTCCTATCACCTGAGGCAAGAGCATATTCCGACATCGCAATAGCTGCAAAACACTCAGAGAACACGTAACGACGTTTGCGAAGCGGCAATCCTTCTTCGGTCACCTCGAAAAACATACGGCCGTCTTTGTCAAAACAATGCTTCTCCATAAAGTCTATACAACTTCTGGAAGCCGCCAGCCAATCGGGATTCTGCTCTATCTGATTATAAGCATAAGCAGCTATAAAACCGAAACGCCCTTGAAACCATACGGATTTAGTGGTGTCCATCAGACGACCGTCACGATCAAGGCAGGTATAGACCCCTCCATTTTTATGATCGAGACCGTATCGCATCCAGAACGGCATGATATTATTCACAAAGTCCTCTTTATAGGATGCTGCCCAAGTTTGTAAATAATCTGTCACATTCATCTTTTACTGAATTTAGAATTTATTGCAACGGCTAAAAAAATCAATCGCTTCAAGTTCGGCTTTCATACGCTGTTCTTCCTCGTCAGTCATATTCTGGAAAGGAGTGCGGTTCTTGCCCAAGTCAAGCCCGATGAGCTTCATTATACGTTTGCCCCCCACAATGTTGCCGCGGAAATGACAGATTACGTTAATGACCTCCTGAGAGAAATTCTGACGTTCGCGTGCCAATGCAAGATCACCGGCTTTCCAAGCCTCGATAATACCCACAAGTTCTTTACCGTTATAGTTGGTTCAGGTAA